>Ga0206830_1016_pt1 | contig 45968 bp, 35 predicted proteins | sample Alteio_BWOrgCont_76_FD_152884 | JGI IMG/M metagenome (GOLD analysis project Ga0206830, IMG submission 152884) | Enriched cells from forest soil in Barre Woods Harvard Forest LTER site, Petersham, Massachusetts, United States -... | ecosystem: Environmental > Terrestrial > Soil > Temperate forest >... | reverse complement strand
GCGGTTGCAAAAGGTGACTTATCTAAAAAAATTACGGTTGACGTAAAAGGAGAAATATTGGAATTGAAGAACACCATTAATACCATGGTGGATCAGCTGAACTCATTTGCATCGGAGGTAACACGTGTGGCACGTGAAGTAGGAACGGAAGGAAAACTGGGTGGCCAGGCACAGGTAAAAGGTGTAGGTGGAACATGGAAAGATTTAACAGACTCGGTAAACCAAATGGCGAGTAACCTTACCGGCCAGGTGCGTAACATTGCCGATGTAACAACGGCGGTAGCAAAAGGCGACTTATCTAAAAAAATTACGGTTGACGTACGAGGTGAAATATTGGAATTAAAGAACACCATTAATACCATGGTGGATCAGCTGAATTCATTTGGCTCTGAGGTAACACGTGTGGCACGTGAGGTAGGTTCGGAAGGAAAACTTGGCGGGCAGGCTAAAGTGCGCGGTGTGGGTGGTGTATGGAAAGATTTAACGGATAGTGTGAATCAAATGGCGAGTAACCTTACGGCACAGGTGCGTAACATTGCGGAAGTAACAACGGCGGTAGCAAAGGGCGACTTATCTAAGAAAATTACGGTTAATGTAGAAGGAGAAATATTGGAATTAAAGAACACCATTAATACCATGGTGGATCAGCTTAACTCATTCGGTGCTGAGGTAACGCGTGTGGCACGTGAGGTAGGTTCGGAAGGGAAATTAGGTGGCCAGGCAAAGGTAAAAGGTGTTGGCGGAACATGGAAGGACTTAACGGATAGTGTAAATTTAATGGCGGGTAACCTTACGGCGCAGGTACGTAATATTGCCGAGGTAACAACAGCGGTTGCGAATGGTGACCTTTCTAAAAAAATTACGGTAACAGTAGAAGGAGAAATATTAGAATTAAAGAAAACCATTAACACGATGGTGGACCAGTTAAACTCATTCTCATCAGAGGTAACGCGTGTAGCACGTGAGGTAGGTACAGAAGGAAAACTGGGTGGTCAGGCGCAGGTAAAGGGTGTAGGTGGAACCTGGAAAGATTTAACAGACTCGGTAAACCAGATGGCGAGTAACCTTACCGGGCAGGTACGTAACATTGCAGAGGTAACAACGGCGGTGGCAAAAGGTGACTTATCAAGACAGATTACGGTTGACGTAAAAGGTGAAATATTGGAGTTAAAGAAAACCATCAACACTATGGTGGATCAGCTAAACTCATTCTCATCGGAGGTAACGCGTGTAGCACGTGAGGTAGGAACAGAAGGAAAACTCGGTGGACAGGCGCAGGTAAAAGGTGTGGGTGGAACATGGAAGGATTTGACAGACTCGGTAAACCAAATGGCGAGTAACCTTACAGGTCAGGTGCGTAACATTGCCGATGTAACAACGGCGGTTGCAAAAGGTGACTTATCTAAAAAAATTACGGTTGACGTAAAAGGAGAAATATTGGAATTGAAGAACACCATTAATACCATGGTGGATCAGCTAAACTCATTTGCATCGGAGGTAACGCGTGTAGCACGTGAGGTAGGAACAGAAGGAAAACTCGGTGGACAGGCGCAGGTAAAAGGTGTAGGTGGAACCTGGAAAGATTTAACGGACTCGGTAAACCAGATGGCAGGTAACCTTACAGCACAGGTGCGTAACATTGCTGATGTGGCTATTGCGGTGGCAAACGGAGATATGTCAAAGAAGATTACAGTTGACGTACGAGGCGAAATATTACAGCTTAAGGAAACACTTAATACGATGGTGGATCAGTTAAGGGCTTTCGCATCGGAGGTAACACGTGTAGCGCGTGAGGTAGGTACAGAGGGAAAACTTGGCGGGCAGGCGAACGTGCTTGGTGTTGCCGGAACCTGGAAGGATTTAACAGATAGTGTGAATCAAATGGCGGGTAACCTTACAGCACAGGTACGTAACATTGCTGAAGTGACGATTGCCGTGGCGAACGGAGATATGTCAAAGAAAATTACGGTTGACGTACGTGGAGAGATATTACAGCTTAAGGAAACTATTAATACCATGGTGGATCAGCTCAGGGCTTTTGCATCTGAGGTAACGCGTATGGCTCGTGAAGTAGGTACAGATGGTAAATTAGGTGGCCAGGCTTTTGTACCAGGTGTAGGTGGAACCTGGAAAGACTTAACAGATAGTGTGAACCAGATGGCGGGTAACCTTACAGCACAGGTGCGTAACATTGCAGAAGTGACAAAAGCGGTGGCAAGTGGTGACCTTTCAAAATTAATTACAGTAGAAGTAAAAGGAGAAATATTAGGATTAAAGAACACCATTAATACCATGGTGGAGCAGCTTAACTCATTTGCATCGGAGGTTACACGGGTAGCACGTGAGGTGGGAACAGACGGTAAACTGGGTGGACAGGCGCAGGTAAAAGGCGGTGCAGGAACCTGGAAGGACTTAACGGATAGTGTGAACTTAATGGCATCTAACCTTACAGGCCAGGTGCGTGGTATTGCAAAAGTTGTGACCTCTGTAGCAAAAGGTAACCTGAGGCAGAAACTATCTATCGATGCAAAAGGTGAGGTAGCTCAATTAACGGATACTATAAACGAGATGATAGATACACTGGCTATCTTCTCCGACCAGGTTACTACAGTGGCCCGTGAGGTTGGTGCGGAAGGAAAACTGGGTGGACAGGCTAATGTGCCTGGTGCTTCCGGAACATGGAAGAACCTTACTGAGAACGTAAACCAACTTGCTGCTAACCTTACTACACAGGTGCGTGCAATTTCTGAAGTAGCATCGGCGGTTACAAAAGGTGACCTTACCCGGACTATTGGTGTAGAAGCAAAGGGCGAGGTTGAAGCCTTGAAAGATACTATTAACCAGATGATCGCGAACCTTAAAGCAACAACATTAAGAAACCAGGAACAGGACTGGCTGAAATCTAACCTTGCCAAGTTTACACAAATGTTACAGGGTCAGAAAGAATTGAATTCCGTTACCAAGCGTATCCTCTCTGAGCTTGCCCAGGTAGTAAACGCGCAGCATGGCTTGTTTTATATAATGGAGCCTAAAGAGAATATTATGGATTCTAAGCTCAAACTTATTGCGGCCTATGCCTTCAGGAAAAGGAAAGACGTGTCGAATGAATTTGCCATGGGAGAAGGATTGGTAGGACAATGTGCATTAGAAAAGGAGAGAATATTATTGACCAATGTTCCGAGTGATTATATACAAATAGGTTCAGGCCTGGGTGAAGCCACACCGGTCAATATACTTGTATTACCGGTACTGTTTGAAGGGAAACTAAAAGCCGTAATTGAACTGGCATCATTTGATTCCTTTAGCCAAACTCACCAGGATTTCCTGGAAGGACTAACAGAAAGTATAGGTATTGTGTTAAATACTATCGAAACCAGTTCAAGAACAGAAGATCTGCTTGCGCAATCGCAATCACTGGCAGGTGAGCTAAAGAGCCAGCAAGAGGTTTTGCGTAAAACGAATGAAGATCTGGAAGATAAAGCATTGTTACTTGCAACGCAAAAAGAAGAAGTGGAACAAAAAAATAATGAAGTTGAGGTAGCTAGAAAATCATTGGAAGAAAAAGCGGAACAATTGACCCTGACATCAAAATACAAATCAGAGTTTCTTGCTAATATGTCACATGAATTAAGAACGCCCTTAAACAGTCTTCAGATATTGGCCCATGAACTGATAGAAAACAAAGAGGGGAATCTTACTGAGCAGCAAATACAATTTGCCAGAACAATAAATAATTGTGGAGATGACCTTATTCAGCTTATCAACGATATTCTTGATCTTTCTAAAATTGAGTCGGGTTATATTTCTGTTGAAACCTTACCTGTCAGCTTTATTGATATTACCCGGTTTGTTGAAGCAACATTCAGGCATGTTTCAGAAGCAAAGCACTTGAAGTTTAATATAGAAATAGATGAAAATATACCTGAGTTTATTGATACAGATCCACATAGATTGAACCAGATATTGAAAAACCTATTATCAAATGCATTTAAGTTTACGGAGAAAGGTAATGTGCAACTGAAGATATATAAAGCACCCAGAAACTGGAAGGCAAAAAATACAGACCTTGATATAGCAAAAATGGTAGTTGCCTTTGAAATTACAGATACCGGAATTGGAATATCGAGAGATAAGCAGAATATAATATTTGAAGCATTCCAGCAGGCTGAGGGATCTACCAGCAGAAAATATGGAGGAACCGGATTAGGGCTTTCTATCAGCCGCGGACTTTCAGATTTGCTTGGCGGTATAATAGAACTTGAGAGCGAACTGGGTGAAGGAAGTAAGTTTACATTATTCCTGCCTATCAGTATTTCTCCTCAACTTATCGAAAATCAACGATTAATGCAAGGGGCCAATGGAAAGCAAAAGCAAATTACTGCAATGCCTGATATTGATGGCGCCTTTATGGTTGATGAAATTGGTGACGACAGATCGGGTTTAGCTTCAGGAGATAAAATTTTGCTAATGGTTGAAGATGATCTGCGGTTTGCGAAAATTATGCTTGATAAGGCACATAGCTATGGAGTTAAGCTTATACTGGCTACAAAGTGTAACGAAGTGCTGGATTATATAAGCCAGTATTCGCCTACTGCTATTTCATTAGATATTAATATGCCTGATATGAATGGATGGAAAGTGCTGGATAGGTTGAAAAACGATTTAACATACAGGCATATACCGGTTTATATTATATCGGGTGAAGAAGATCGGAATGTTGGCTTGAGGCGCGGTGCGAGGAATTGTCTGCAAAAGCCATTGAAAGAAAATGCCCTGAAAGACCTTTTTGAGGATATTATTTACATCAGCAATAAGAAGGTGAAAGATTTACTGATCATTGAGAATGATGAAAAAGATTCATCTGATATAACAAAAATTATTAAGGGTGATGATATTAATATTGTTACTGTAAAGACTTCCAAGGAGGCTTTAGCAATGATGAATAAAAAGAAATTTGATTGTCTTGTAGTTGACCCGGCTCTTTCAGATACCTCGGGTTTTGATATTCTTAAAGCGCTTGACGATAGAAAGGACGATGCCCTGACATCGGTTGTTGTAAGGCATTCAAAAAGCCTTACAAAGAAAGAAGAAAATCAGGTAAAGCGATTTGCAAAAGCTGTTGTTTCAAAGGAAAAACAGTCACTTGAGCAATTAGCCGATCAAACTGCATTGTTCCTTCACAGGCAATACAGTGCTATGCCGGAATTAACAAGACAGGCAATAGATTATTACAGAAAATCAGAAGACTCCTTAAATGGCAAAAAGGTTTTGATAGTTGATGATGACGTACGGAATTTATTTGCACTCACTACAGCTTTGGAAAGATTTAAGATGAATGTGCTGAATGCGGAAAGCGGGCAAGAGGCCATTGGTCTTATAGAAAAGAACCCCGATATTGACGTTGTACTAATGGATATAATGATGCCTGAAATGGATGGTTATGAAACCATGAAACAGATAAGAAAGAATAAGAAAAATGACGATATAGCTATAATTGCCGTTACCGCTAAAGCTATGAAGGGAGACAGGCAGAAATGTATAGAATCAGGTGCCTCCGATTATATAACGAAACCGGTAAATGTTGAGCAGTTAATGACGCTTATGAGAGTTTGGGTTAAATAACAGAATTTGTTTTTTTTAGAAGTGTAGAATAGACTGCATAGATTATGGATCCGGAACAAGCTATTAAGATATTATTGGTTGATGACAGAAAGGAGGATATTCTTTCCCTGGAGGTGATATTGGCAAATTCCAACTACATGTTTGAAAAAGCAACTTCCGGGCGTGAAGCATTGAGAATATTGCTTAAGGAGCAGGATTTTGCATTGATACTCATTGACGTGCAGATGCCTTTACTGGATGGTTTTGAAACAGCACAGCTGATAAGGGAAAGTGAAAAACTTAAACGTATACCCATTATATTTCTTACCGCTAATAACGACAGGCCTAATAATATTTTTAAAGGGTACCAGGCAGGGGCAGTTGATTTTATGATAAAACCTGTTATTCCTGAAATCATTAAAGCTAAAGTTTCTGTATTTGCTGAATTGCATAAAAAAACAAATGAGTTGCAGATTCAAAAACAAGATCTGCTAATACTTAACAAGAAATTAGAGCAGAGGTCAGAAGAGCTTTCAAGAAGCAATAATGATCTTGAAAAATTTGCCTATGTGGCTTCGCACGATATGCAAGAGCCATTACGTACTATAATAAGTTATGTAGAACTTATCCAGAAGAGATACGGTTCTTCTGTTGATACTGATATTGAAAAATATATGGAGTATGTAACAAATGCGGGTTACAGGATGCGTGAACTTATTACAGGGTTGTTAGAGTATTCACGTGCAGATAAGGAAGAAAAGCCATTTATGCAGGTTAATTGTGATGAAATATTAAAGGATGTATTAGCGAACTTACATAGTAGCATTGAAGAAAGTAAAGCAGTTATTCAGTGTGATACTTTACCTCAAATTACTGCCAGTTATATGCAAATGGTTCAATTATTCCAGAATCTGATCAGCAATGCAATTAAATTCAAAATAGATATCCCTCATATCAAGATATCCTGCAAAAAAACAGATGAAGGTTTTCTTTTTTCTATAGAAGATAATGGAATTGGTGTTGAGCCGGAATATAAAGAAAAGATATTCGAAATTTTTAAAAGATTGCACCCAATTGGTGAGTATATAGGCGTAGGTATAGGCCTGGCTATTTGTAAAAAAATTGTTGAACGCCATAAAGGGAGAATATGGTTGGAATCAGTACTAAATGGAGGAAGTGTCTTTTATTTTACAATTTCGGATAAATTATAGGCTTAATATGCCTACCACAGAGACAATATGGGCGAACTCGATTATATAAACTAAAAAAGTCCCTGATTTCTCAGAGACTTTTATCGTTTTAGTAGCGGGGGCTGGATTCGAACCAACGACTTTTGGGTTATGAGCCCAACGAGCTACCTCTGCTCTACCCCGCAATATAAATGCAAATATACACTATTTTAACGGTGTAGGGGTTTATAGGTGTCTATTTATTAACAGATATTAACAAAATAGACTAAGGCAGTACTATCTGCGTCGGGGCTTATTCAAACGGAGGTGAAATGAGCATTAAAAATCTATTACGAGCTGCATCTTTGTTCTGCATTGCAGAATAAGCGTACTTTTATGAGCAAATATGAGCAAAACACATAAATCGGGCTGGGTAAGTGTAGTGGGTAACCCTAACGTGGGTAAGTCCACACTGGTAAACGCATTGGTAGGCGAAAAACTGTCTATTGTTACGCACAAACCCCAAACTACGCGTAAGCGCATAACCGCAATTTTGAACGATGAAGATTATCAGATGGTATTTTCAGATACCCCTGGTATGATAAAGCCTCACTATAAAATGCAGGAAGCGATGATGCAAAAGGTGGGTGAGGCTTTGGAAGATGCAGATATAATTATGGCGGTGACCGATACAGAAGAAATGGGTTTCAGCGCTGGTTTGATTGCCAAGCTGCAATATGCCAAGGTTCCTGTAATTGCTGTGTTGAACAAGGCAGATTTAAAGAAGCCTGATGAAACCGCTAAAAAATTAGAACTAATAAAATCGCAGCTAAACTCGAAAGAGTTGATAATGGTATCTGCCACGCACGATTTTAATGTAAAAGAGCTTAAAAAGATATTGCTTCAATACCTGCCCGAGGGTGAAGCCTTCTACCCTAAGGACCAGATATCGGACCTGCCGGAGAAATTTTTTGCTGCAGAAATATTGCGCGAAAAAATATTGATATACTACCAAAAAGAAGTACCATATTCAGTTGAAACATTGATTGAAGAGTTCAGGGAGACAGAAAAGATTACTTTTATACGCGCTGTTATATATGTAAACCGCCATACACAAAAGGGTATAATAATAGGTCACAAAGGCGAGGCCCTTAAAAAAACAGCTACCGCAGCACGTAAGGAGATGGAGAAGTGGTTGAATGGAAAAGTGTTTTTAGAAGTGCAGGTAAAGGTTAAAAAGGATTGGAGAGATACAGAGAATCATTTAAAGAATTTTGGTTATTTATAATTTATGTCAAGAGTAGTAGCAATAGTAGGAAGACCTAATGTAGGCAAATCAACTTTATTTAACAGGCTTACAGGTAATCGTGATGCAATTGAAGATGCAACATCGGGCGTTACCCGCGACCGCCACTATGGCAGGGTTGAGTGGAACGGCGAATGGTTTACATTGATTGATACCGGTGGATATGTAAAAGGATCGGACGATATTTTTGAAGCTGAGATACGCAAGCAGGTTCAGTTTGCAATTGAAGAGGCTGACCTATTGCTTTTTTTGGTAGATATTGAAGAAGGGCTTACACCCTATGATGAGACCGTAGCAGATATGTTACGCAAGAACAGAAGCAAGGAAAGGCCAGTAATTATGGTTGCCAATAAAGTGGATAATCATGAACGTGCATCACAGGCGGCAGAATTTTATAGCCTCGGCCTTGGAGATGTTCACACTGTATCTGCTATCAGTGGTTCAGGCACTGGCGACCTGCTTGATGATGTAATGAAGCAATTAGTTACCAGAAATGATGAACACTACGACGAAAGCTTACCAAGGATTGCTGTAGTAGGCAGGCCAAACGTAGGTAAGTCATCACTTATAAATGTATTGATGGGCGAGGATCGCCAGATAGTAACTGAGATTGCCGGTACCACGCGCGATGCAATTGATATGCGTTTCACCCGTTTCGGGCACGATGTTTTGTTGGTTGATACTGCAGGTGTGCGAAAGAAATCGAAGGTACATGAAGATATAGAATTCTACTCTGTAATGCGAAGTGTAAAAGCTATTGAGCGTTGCGATATATGTATAATAATGATTGATGCTACCCAGGGTTTTGAGCAGCAGGATATGAGCATATTTTCACTCGCCGTTAATAATAATAAGGGCATTGTAATAGTGGTTAATAAGTGGGATTTGATGGATAAGCAAACCAATACGGTTGATTATTATAGTGAAATGATCCGCACGAAACTGGCGCCTTTCCGTGATGTGCCTATTGTATTTACATCGGTACTCGAAAAGCAAAGGCTTATGAAAGTATTGGAAACAGCCATGATGGTGCATGCTAACCGTTCCAAGAAGGTATCTACTTCGAAGTTGAACGAGGCTATGTTGCCTATTATAGAACTGAACCCTCCGCCATCTTACAAAGGAAAGTACATTCGTATAAAGTACCTTACACAGTTACCTGTGCCGTATCCAACCTTCGCTATATTCTGCAACCTACCACAATACGTACAGGAGAACTACAAACGTTTCCTTGAAAATAAATTCAGGGAGAAGTTTGATTTTACAGGCGTACCGGTAAATATTTTCTTCAGAAAGAAGTAGGTGCCAGAGGCACCACTTTATCCCCAATTGATTGTGAATGAAAACTTGTTTTACAATTAATTGAGGGATTTTATGTTTTGTAATTTTATGCAATTAAAATTACAGTGTGCACACGAATCGCCTAATAAACGAAAGCAGTCCCTATCTTTTACAGCATGCGCATAACCCTGTCGATTGGTATTCGTGGGGCGATGAAGCATTTGCAAAAGCTAAGGCCGAGAATAAGCTTATACTGGTAAGTATTGGTTACTCGGCGTGTCACTGGTGCCATGTAATGGAGCATGAGTCATTTGAAAATGAAGAGATAGCAACCATAATGAATGATTGCTATGTGTGCATAAAGGTTGATAGGGAAGAACGCCCAGATGTTGATCACTTGTACATGGATGCCGTGCAGATAATATCGGGCAGAGGCGGTTGGCCGCTCAACTGTTTTGCATTGCCCGATGGCAGGCCTGTATATGGAGGTACCTATTTTTCAAGAGATAACTGGAAACAATTACTCCTGAACCTGTATGGACTTTATAAAAATGAAACAGATAAGATATTAGAGTTTGCACAGCAATTGCAGGAAGGTATTGTAGCCATTAGCAGGATACCGGATATTGCACCTGTAGTCGCTAAACCTGAATTTAAAACCATAGAAGAATTTACAGGAAAGATTGCTGACTCATTCGATTCAGCTTTTGGTGGATATAATTATTCGCCTAAGTTTCCAATGCCCAATAATTTAGAATACCTGCTTTATTATTCCTATGTGTTGAAGAAATCGGGTAAAGTTGAAGAGGCTGCGAAAATAGAGGATCATGTTTACCTTACGCTCGATAAAATGGCAATGGGTGGTATATACGACCCTGTTGAAGGTGGCTTTGCACGATATTCTACTGATTCAATATGGAAGGTGCCGCATTTTGAAAAGATGCTTTATGACAACGGACAGCTCATGTCCTTGTATGCGCATGCCTATATGGTTACCCCAAAGAAGCTATATAAAGATGTTGTGTATGGCATACACGATTTTGTTTCTGCCCAGCTAACTTCACCGGAGGGTAGTTTTTATTCAGCATTAGATGCGGATTCGGAAGGTGAAGAGGGTAAATATTATGTTTGGCATAAAGAAAAATTGCAGGAACTGCTTGCTGATGATTTTCCACTCTTTGCAGCATACTACAGCATTACCGATAAAGATGTTTGGGAAGAAGATAAGTTTATTCTGTTCAGGAAATTGAGTGACGAAGCTTTTTGCGAACAGCAAGGCATTTCATTGGAAGCGCTTGATGCGAAGAATAAAACATGGCTGAAAATATTGGCTGAAAGGCGCAAGAAAAGAGTTATGCCAGGCTTGGATGATAAAACATTGGCATCATGGAATGGATTGATGCTGAAAGGATATATTGATGCATTCAAAGCGCTTAAAGAGCCCTTGTTCCTTTCTGTGGCGTTAAAAAATGCTGACTTTATTGCTAAGAAATTAATAAAAGAAGATGGCTCGCTTTATCGTAATTATAAAAATGGAAAAGCAACAATTGTTGCATTCTTAGAGGATTATGCCTTGGTAGCAGATGCATTCATTGCATTGTATCAGGTTACATTCGATGAAGAATGGCTTGACCTTGCAGATGGGTTGACCCAATATGCATTGGCTCATTTTCACGATGCCGAAAAGCATTTGTTCTATTATACATCTAATGAGCAGAAGACGATCATTGCACGTAAAGCAGAAACAAATGATAATGTAATATCGTCGTCGAACTCGGCTATGGCACATGTATTATGGAGCTTAGGACACACGCTTGGTAAAACCAATTATACTGATATCGCCGAAAAAATGCTTGGCGTAGTTAAAGACAGTATGGCTGGATACCCACAAGGGTATACCAATTGGGGTATGCTGGCCTTGCACCAATATTGTAAGTTTTACGAGGTTGCCATTGCAGGCAGGCAGTTCCCAATGTTCCGCGACAGGTTGAATTCGGTTTATATGCCTAACAAAATAATTCTGGGGGCTGATATAAAATCGCACCTTGATTTACTTAAAGGAAAGCTTGTTGGAGAAAGAACTTTATTGTATGTCTGCGAAGATAAAACCTGCAAAATGCCTGTGAGCTCAGCTCCCGAAGCTATAGCACAAATAGAAAAAGTAATATGAGAACAAGCAGGGTTTTAATGTTTTTGTTTGTGTTTTTCATGTCTTCTGGCGCTATGGCGCAGTTGGCGGTATTTCAGGATGATGAAGATATTATTACACCATCATTCAGGTATGATATTATTAAGTTGGAGCGCATATCATCCATAACCATTCAATATGAGTATAAACCCGATGGTCAGGGAATTATTGATGACGGTATTATTAAGGTGTTCCATTTTGATAGTCTGGGCCGGATGAAAGATTCATATTTCACTATAAAGCAAACAAGGGATAGCTGGGATACTATCCGAACCGGTTATTATTACGATAACCAGAACCGTTTAATTATTAAGAGGACTAATGAGGGCAACTTTTACGATACATGGTACTATCGCTGGTACGACGACGGCAAAATGAAAAAACGGGCTCATGTGCGTGAAGTGCCAATGAATATGGCAGATAATGGATTGTTCAGAATAGGTACACAAACTGTATTATCGGCTGATAGTTTTGCATATGTTCAGTACCCAAAGCAATTGCAGCGCTATGGATATAATGAAGAAAATAAAATATACGAAAAAACAATATCTTACCTCGACGATAAGCAACGCATGACAAGCCGTAATTTTAAATATGCCGTTGGCTGGTTATTCTCTAATGTTGAGCTGAAATATGATAATAACAACAGAGTTACAGAATACACGTACACCGGTAATATGAATGGTGACATACACCAAACTGTAAATATTACATATGACCCCAATGGTACTATATCATTGAAAAAGCTATTTGATGGCGATAAACAGACCGATAATATAGAATATATGTATGATAGCAATACCGGGCTTATTACAAATGAACTAGACAGAAGTGTGACTAAATTGGTTATTAATATTGCCCGGTTTAGTTATGAGTTCAGGTAAGCTCCCTATAAACCTAAGGTAAAGCTTTTCAATCCTTTTTTGTTAAAGAATGTTATACGATTATATCTCTATTGTATAATCTTTCGTTCTTTATTGAACCTTTCAAAGTCTCCGTTGTATTAGCTTCTGTAAACCAAATTATATTCGAATGAAAAAACTTATTGTGGCCTTTGTTTTAATAGGCTCAACCTTACTGGCACAAAAGCCCGAGAAAATATACGGCATAACTATTCAACCCCGTGATGATAAATTCTATACCGAACAGGCAAGCTTATGGAAAGCTGAAGTAGCCAAAAGGCCAAAGGACGCACCTGCATGGGAAAATTACTACATGGCTACACGTTATGCAAGTCATGCCTATGAGTTGAATAGCGATAAGCAAAAAACAATGGAAGAAATAGTAAAGGGTATGGAAAAGAATATACCCAATACCTTGCCTTATTACCATTGCAAGTTAAGTCTTGATGGCTGGCCTAATAAGGATACGGCTTCTTCCTCACTTATTGCAAAGGCATTGGCTATTGATCCGAATGATAGGACTATATTGACAGATGAGGTAGTTTATTGCGAGCTGACTGGTAAAACAGCCAAGTTGAATGAGGTTGCTAAGAAGCTTTATAGTACCAATACATATGCGCAGGGTGTTCTTGAAATGGGCTACAATATTTTAATGTCGGCTGATAAAAATGCCATTGTATTTACCTGGGGTGATAATGATTCTTTCCCGGAATGGATGTTGCAGGAAGCTAAGGGTATGCGGACTGATGTGTCTATTATAAACATACCCTTATGTTTTAATCACCCGTATTACCTGAAAAGAATGCTTCAGCAAAAGAACATCAGTCTTTCTGATGATTTCTGGAGCCATGAACAATCTGCCAGAACAACCACCGAGCTTTTAAAAATGCTGGTGCTGGAGATAAATAAAACAAATCCCTCTGTGCCCATTTTTATGGCAACCACCCAAAGCCTTGAAGATGTATTTCCGGATAGCCTTTACTGTACTGGGCTAACTTATTTCTATAGCACAAAAAGGATAGACAATATGGCAAGGCTTAAGAATAACGTTGAGAATCATTTTCACCTCGATTACCTCAACGGGACCTACAATGACAATTCTGTTTCAGTTGACCTGGTTGACCAATGCAACGAGTTATATGTAACACCGTTTGCTCTGCTGTATAAGCATTACAGGTCAATGAATGAAAGTAACGACCGTACTGATTTTTACAAAAATTTCATCATGAGGTATGCAGTCAGAGTAGGTAAGGAGCGGGAGATGAAAGAATACCTGGAAAGTAAATAATGAGTGGGATGACTAAGTATTCTCTAATGAACGACCAGGATCTGATGCTTTACCTGCAACAAGGTGAAGCATTGGCTTTTGATGAATTATATAACCGCTACAGCAAAAGGCTTCTCGGGTATTTTATCCGTATGTTGAATTTCGATAGGGAGAAGGCACAGGACTCTTTACATGATGTGTTTCTTAAAATAATTGAAAAACCTGAACAGTTTGATAGGTCAAGGTCTTTTAAATCATGGGTGTTTACAATAGCTTATAATACCTGCAAAAACCATTATAAGCACGATGGAGTAGTAAAGGAAGCGAAGGATGAACTGAAACATACTACCGATGTATTAGATGAAAAGTTCTTTGTAAGTATGGCGGCAAAAATGGACGCTGTCGATTTTAAAAAAGCATTGAATACTGAACTGGCTTCATTGCCTATGGATAAGAAGACAACTTTTGTATTGCGTTATCAGGAAGATTACTCAATTAATGAAATTGCGGAAATAATGGAATGCTCTGAAGGAACGGTGAAATCGAGAATACATTATACATTAAGAATATTATCTGAAAAACTAAAAATATACAATCCTTTAAATTAAGTGTTATGGAAAACAATAGGAATGAATTAGATGAATTGCTGAAGCAAAGCATGCAGTTTAGCGAAGGTGAAATACCTGAACCCGATAAAGCCAGTTACAATAAGCTAAGGAAAATGATCAAGTCCCGAAAAAGGCCTAAAAACTTGTTTTTGCGTTTACTTACGGTAGAAATAAAACTATATCAGGCAGGCTTAGCTCTTACTGCCATGGCGCTTGTATTTGTAATGTTAAGACCCGTTCAGTTGCCCCAAAGTCCAAATGATACAGGCTCTGGCTCTTCTGATACAGCCGCCGCCTTTAAGGGATCAAGCCTGAAACACGATACTTTTTTAGTTAAGAACTTCAGTACATCCATTTATTAACAAAGCTTAACACGGCTGTAAAGGCGTATTAATAAGCGTTTTACCCAAGATATTGACTAAACCGATTCACTTATCAGGGGTAAAGTCACAGTTTAATGCTTGGGAATGACTATATTTGCTTTGCTCTAAAAAACAAAATATGTCAGAAACTGCAAAAATTCAATTCAACACCCAGCAACGTTTGTTTTTCCAAACCTTGCATAAAAGGGTTGATCAGTACTTCAAAACCAACGAAATTTCAAAGAATGGGAACACAGCAATGGTTGTTAAAACCTTTTGCATGTTCGCTTTGTATTTTGTTCCCTATTTCCTCATGATTTTCAATGTGTTTAGTTCGGCTCCAATACTTCTGTTCCTATCTGTAATGATGGGCTTCGGTGTTGCCGGAATTGGCCTATCGGTAATGCACGATGCTAATCATGGCAGCTATTCAAAAAACAAGCGAATTAACAAGATCATGTCATGGAGCATTAGCTTAATTGGTGGGCATGCACTTAACTGGCAGTTGCAACACAATACCCTGCACCATACCTTTACAAATATAGATGGTCATGATGAAGATATTGATGCAATGGGCCTGATGAGGTTCTCTCCGCATGCACCATACAAAAAGATACACCGTTTCCAGTACTTATACGCATGGTTCTTTTACGGACTTATGACAATATCATGGGTTGTAAAAAAGGACTTTGTGAAACTGAAGAAATATGAGACAATGGGCTTGTTAGCTGCAAAAAACAAGAAATACTCTCGTGAATTGTTCATTCTTGTTTTGTGCAAAATATTCTATTATACCTATATGTTAGTTATACCAATGCTTATGATGAAACAAGCTTGGTGGCAAATTATGATAGGTTTTGCTATTATTCATTACACAGGCGGTTTGTTACTTGCCTTAGTATTTCAACCTGCACACGTGGTTGAGGATATAAAATACCCTTTGCCAGATGAGTCAGGTAACATGGAAAATGATTGGGCAGTACACCAATTGTATACTACATCGAACTTTGCACCTAATGCAAAATTGCTTTCATGGTTTGTAGGTGGCCTGAATTTTCAGGTTGAACACCATTTGTTCCCTACTATCTGCCATGTGCATTACAAAAAAATTGCACCTATAGTAAAAGAAACTGCTGCTGAATTTAATTACCCTTACCATTCGCAGAAGACTTTTGTTAAGGCTATAGCCACACATGCCCGTATGCTTATTGAGCTTGGTAAAGGGCCTGAAGTAGCTGCCGTTTAAACGATAAATAATTCATTGAAAGCCCTGATACTTATCGGGGCTTTTTTCATGTAATGAATCTTACGAATAAAAGAGTAGGAATAAATAAAAGATAATAATTACTCTTTTTTGTCGCACATAAGGAAAACTGTGTATTTTTGCACCTCTCTTTGAAAAAATGGTTCGGTAGTTCAGCTGGTTAGAATGCCTGCCTGTCACGCAGGAGGTCGCGGGTTCGAGTCCCGTCCGGACCGCTGAAAGAGAAATAAAAGCCCTGTAAGCTATTAGTTTACGGGGTTTTTTGTTTTTCAACGCATCATAAGGCTCACTCGAAATCGTTTCCTAGGCTAAAAGCCCCATTTTATGCGCATATAGATGCTACTGCCCAATACGCTGTATCCCCCGTTTTGTTCTGAGAAAAACGATTGCCCTATCAGGTCGAGAGCCCAGTTGTCGGCAATAGAATAAGTAACACTTGGTAAAGCAATTATAGCATTACCCGATGGAGAATACATTCCGCTTAGTGAAGCTTTAAGAATAGGGGTGAATGAATACGAAACCTCTGCAAACACAGTGTATTTAAAGGGGAAAATATCTTTTGCAGAAAGCGTTTCGGTTGTTAGTTGTGCAATATTTGGGATATTGTTGGTACCAATGCCATTATATAGACCCGAAACAAGAACATAGATTCCGTTTTTAAATCCGTAATCGAAAGATAAAGAAGCGGCAATGGCACCGCTATCAGAAAAATGCTGATAGGGCGTAAAGTAAGATACTTCACCCTTAAAACCTGCATCTTTAATATTACCTGCCCAACCAAGACCGGCCGTATAGTCTTGCTGGTAAAGACCGGTAAATACCTGGAAATCATAATCCCATTTATTAAAATGGTACATCAGCGCTTCTATATTCTGTGATGGGGTTCTACCCGGACTTACAGCCAGATCAAGCGAGGAAGAAGAAGTAAACGCGTATTGAATACGCGCCGCATCTGTACCCGGGCGCTCTTCATAATCGAAATCGAAGTAGTTGAATGTATTAAATATGTCATTAGGAGTCCAGACTGTGCTTATACCCCAGTTAATGCGCTGCCTGCCAATAGTAATATCCCATTTTCCATTCAAATATTCAGCACTGGCACGGTCAATGGTGCTGTTAAGTAGTACAGCATTCTTATTCACCCAGTTCTTCGACAAGTTAAAAGTTTCAGTATTGCTTGTTTCGAGGGCCGCAAAATTCGGGTACGCTTCTACAAGCTCTCCATAATACAATCTGTTTCGAACCTCCAATCTGAAATTAAAATTTGAGTCGGGCTGGTAACGGAAATTAAGTCTGTTATGTAACAGGTCATTGGTTAGTAGTTTTGTTGCGCTACCATCAAAACTAACCTGTTCGAGGTATTTTAAATATCCGTTAACTGTAAGCTTAGAAGTATGTTTTGCAGAGTCTTTTTGAGCATAAACATTCTGAGATTGTAAAGAACCAAGAATAAAAAGCGAAGAGAAGAGTAACCTGGTTTTCATCACTAGCTCCTTTCTTTATTTCTTAGTGTCTGAAACAATTTTACCATCTACCAATGTAACCACCCTGCGCGCTTTATCAATAACACGCTGGTCATGAGTTGAGAAAATGAATGTCATTTTATCTTCCTTATTCAGCTTGGCCATTATCTCCAATAAGTTTTCTGTCGACTTTGAATCAAGGTTAGCTGTGGGTTCATCTGCTAAAATAAATCGTGGCTTCGATGCAAGCGCCCTTGCTACTGCAACCCTTTGCTGCTGTCCGCCCGAAAGTTCAGAAGGACGGTTGTTAAGCCTGTCATTTAAGCCTACTTCCTGTAGAAGTTTTCTGGCTGTTTCCTCTCTTTCGCGTTTGGGTTTCTTTTGCATCAGCATCACAAACTCCACATTCTCACTTGCGGTTAACACAGGTATAAGGTTATAAGCCTGGAATACAAAGCCAATATTCTGCAACCTGAAATCAATCAGTTTGTTTTCATTCATGTGTGTAATGTCAACCCCGGCTATTTTAACCTCACCACCGCTTGGTGAATCGAGGCCTCCAATAAGGTTAAGCAAGGTTGTTTTACCCGAGCCTGATGGGCCTACCAATGCGGTAAATTCCCCTTCTTCTATTTGCAGGTCTACGCCATTAATGGCATACACGGGTATAGTTTTAGGGTTATATACTTTTGACAGATTGTGTGCTTCAATTACATTACTCATGGCAATTAAATTTGATGTATGGCTACTGCTGGTTTAAACTGTAAGGCTTTATAGGCCGGGTATATAGCAGATAGAATAGCTGTTATGGCTGTCATTATTGTAACAGACAGGAACATAGATGAATGTAGTTCCGGGTATACGTAATTACCAACTCCGAATTGCGAAAGGGCTTTTGAGAATGCAGACATGTTAATACCGTATTTGGCAAAATAGTCAACTATCCCAATGGTTAGAAGTATACCTATAGGTATACCTACGCAAGTAAGCATAATAGATTCAAGCATGACCATTATGAATACCCTTGGCTTATTCATTCCAATCGCCATAAGCATGCCAAATTCTCTTTGTCTTTCCAGCACTGCCATAAGCATGGTGTTAATAATGCCGAACATTAAGGCAAGCAGAATAATGCCCATTATTATATACATCATCTGGTCCATCAGGCCAGTAAGCAGCCCCATTTCCGGTTCAATTTCACCCCAGGTTTGTACAAGCAGTTTTGGGTATTGGCTTTTATATCCTGCTGCAAGAGTATCAACTTTTTGACCATCTTTAAGCAGAATAGCTATTTCATGTATTCCATTGCCAGTACCCAGCAATTGTGCAACATCATCGAAATTGGTGAATACGGTCATTTCATCAAAAGCAGAATTGCGTGACCGGAATATGCCTGCAATACGGAATGAGCCTGCCGTCAGGTCTCCGCTCTTCGACTGGAAGGTGAGCACTATTTTGTTGTGCAGTTTCACTCCCAGTTTATCAGCCAGTTTTTTTCCTATCACAATTTCATTCCTCTTTCCGTCAAAATAAACCCCTTCAATCACATTCTGCGATATACTGCTTATGTTCTTTTCATCGGCTGGGTTAACCCCATGTATCTCAACACCTGATGCTGTTGAAGAAGAAGAGATCATACCCATGGTAATGGCCCTGCCCGATACAGATTTTACATTCACATCTTTTCGGAGTTTCTCAATAATCGCTGAAGCATTTGTAATGGTATCATTCACGTCTTTATCATCACCAAACGCAGGGTTATGTATCTGTATATGCGCAAGCTGGGCTTCAACTGCATTGTTTACGTCCTGCTTTACAAATCCCTGAAAAAATGCTATCAGGAACATGCCTGCAAGTAAACCTGCTGCCACCGACGCTATTACCACAAGGCTGCGTGTTGTGTTTCTCCAAATATTTCTCCAGGCTACTTTAAAAAGCATGTCTTAACTATTTATGGCTTCAATAGCCTTTATTTTATGAATCTTAAATATGGCGTACAAGGACAATAGAACAGAAATTGATAGTACTGCATAACCCTGTATAATAAAATGGTGCAAATCCATTGAAGGTTGAATAATGGGCTGGAAGTTAAATTTTGCCGCAACCTGTGCCCAGGAACCACCCATGTGAATAGGGTGTAACCTGAAATAAAGCACTATCGGGAAAGCGCCTATCATTCCTAATAATGTTCCTACTACCGACATTAATATCATCTCCATTACAATCACCCTTGCCAATATTCCCTTTTTCATACCTATGGCTATAAGTATGCCAAACTCGTGCATGCGTTCATTCAACATCATAAGTATTGTTCCAAATATGCCGAAGGCAATTACCATATAAAGTATACCTGACATAATTACATTTTGCCCCATTTTTGCCTGGAAAGTCTGGTCCAGTTCAGGGAGCATCTCTTGCCATGTCATTATCTCGTATCCGGGCGCTTGTTTTATAATGCTTTGCTTAACCGCATCAACTTTATCTCGATCCTGTATCATTATAGAAATAGATGTATATCGGGCACCAGTGCTTGAGAAATCCCTACTGCTCTTCATAGGTAACCATGCCATAGCCTTATTCATATCGGGTATTGGTAATCTTGCTATTCCTTTAATAGTATACTTGCCCGCTGCCATACTGCCTTCATATCCCTGGCCAAGCAATATCACGGTATCATTTACTTTCAGTTTTAAATAAGTTGCCAGCCCTTCAGCAAGCATTATGCCCTTATCGCTATCGGCAAGGTATTTTCCTGCAATTATCTTTTTAGAAAGTTTAGATACACTATCCTCTTTTGCAGGCTCAATACCCATGAGCATTATGCCCTTGGTTTGTTCGCCGGAAGATGCCAACGCAAATGTTTCAAGCCGTGGAACCCATGAGATGATTTGTTTTTCGTTGTTTAATATAGATGTCAGTTTAGGGTTTTCTTCCAACGTGCTGTCTATTGACCTATTATCCCAATAGCCGGTATGGTGTATCTGTATATAGCCGCATGACATGCTGACCGTATCGGAGATCATCCTGTCAAATACGCCTACCATCATTACGCGCATTAATATTGCAAATATCACAGCAAAGAAAATCGACGAAATGGTAATAAGCGTTCTCCGCCTGCTACGCCACATATTTCTCCATGCCAGCCTGAAGTACATTATTTTATTTTTTTCATGTTTTGGGTCGTAAAGAAATCGTCTTCAATTTTTTGGTCGAAAGCTGCGCTATTATATGTAATAATGGTTTCCTGACCTTTCTTTTCAGCCGGTATCATCTCCATTTTACTAGGCATAGTTCTGCCACCCATGGTTTTTATATCAGAGCTTTGTAAAATATTTACCAGCTTATTATCCTCATCATAAAACTCCAACCTTAGTTCCAGGTAATCTTTCTGGTCTATCCATATGTTTACTTTTCCCCATATAACCGCGGCATTTGGCAAAGGAGTCATTTCTATCTTCCAGCACTTGCGGTTTGCAATTGTAGTGTCTCCTAAAAGTTTATGAGTGTAATCGTCAATACGAGATGATGCTTTCACCAGGTCGTCATTAGTGAAATCGGTGCCCATCCAGCTTTGCGCCATCATAGAGGGCGGTAGCTTTACAACCCTTTCAATACTGGGAACCCAGTTCCATATTTCTTTAATGCGTTTCAGGAAAACGGTCCCTGCATCTTTAGCCGGAGCAGTGACAATCGAGATGGAATAATCTTCTCCTTTCGTCCATGTTTTAACGGTCATAGAACGTGTCCAGGTAGGGCGTACTATCTGCACTGTCATTACTATTTGCGATGACAAGCCGTGAACGTTATTTTCGGCTTTGGTAACAATTTCCTTTGCGGTAGGCTCCTCACCTGTAAATGACAAAGTAAGTATCAGTACCGCAACTAAGAAAATGGGGCGCAATTTTTTCATGCTATTTAATTATTTTAAAGAAACCTTTTAATGATTTGTCATACATTTTTATCCAATCTTCTTCCTCTTCTACATTCTCAGTAAAATATTTGAGGGTTCCCGCGCCTTCGATCATATAATGAAGAGATTCGGCTAATAGGGCAGGGGGCTTATCTTTTGGTAGCTTACCATGCTTCTTTAAGCAAATGAAACATTTTTCTACAAATTTTATTTCATGTTTCAACGCTTCTGTTCCGAATAGTTTTAGCTTATTGTTTTCGTTTATTGCCTCAAAAAAGAAGAGGAACTTATTGAAGTTTAATTTTTTAACCCCAAGAAATTTTTTAAAGCCCTTTAACTGGGCTTTCTTAATATCGATATATAGTTTTATGAACGATTGCTCGTCTTTTACAATCGATTCGGGTTCAAATACGGCAGTTTCGTTAGATGCCGCATACATGAGTTCGAAAACCGAAATGAGAATATCTTCCTTCGATTTAAAATGGTGGTAAATAGCTCCCTTTGATAAGCCTGTTTTCTTTATCAGGTCTTGGTATGATGTACCTTTATATCCATTCTCCATGAATAGTTGCAGGGCAACTTTCAGGATCGTAAGTTTTGTATCTGCAGGGTTTTTAACCATTGTTATTTTCTCTATACAAATTAAAACCGACCGTTCGGTCTGCAAATATAGAAATTAAATTTCACAACAAAAGAAATTCCTTATTGAATCATTGTTTAAAAAATGTAAATGTCTCTTTATGAGTGAAATAAAAAACCCTTCACATGAAGTTTTTTTTTATTTAAAAGAGTTTTACTTGGTTATTCAGATAAGGTAAGAGGTGGCTTGGCACCTTTTATCAGAAACCTTCGTGTCTTGAATATCTTGTACAGAGGGGCATCTACTACGAGTACGCCTAAAGCAAATTCTGCAATTTTTGCAGGGTTAAAACTTTTACTTGAATATCCTACACTGGCAATGGGAACCAACACGCAAAGCGTAGCCAATGAAGCTATGGTAAGGGTGCCAAACACCGGTCGCATACGCGGTACAAGCGAAATGTATTCTATCTCCTGGTGAGGAATTACTGTTATTTCATTATCAGGGTTTGTGGTAATACGCTCTTCATATGTATTCCCACCATCAGTATATCCATGGTATTCAACCGTGCCACCTAACATAAGTAAAGCATGTGCATCGCTTATATAAATAGGTCCTGTATATGTAAATACGCTACCACTATCAGTAAAAAGATGCACAGTAAGGATGCGTCCTTCTTTCATATGAACGTCAGCATCTGGGTTATGATATTTTACAAAGGGATATTTCCGTAAGCCAATACTGTCTTTACGTGTATAGTCTTGTGCATTAGCAGCTAAGCAACATAGAAGTATATTAAAAAACAGTACTATTTTTTTCATATGCTGGCTGTTGAGTCTTTTTATGAGCAACCTTACTACAAAAGTACCAATTATTTGTAAACCAACCACTTTATACATAAATGTTAAAACTATAACATTCAAATACTAAAACTTATTGCATTCTTTTCCTTTTAACAAGATAAGGTAGCAGAATTTGCCTGAATCCGTTTTTAATGTCTGCCTCCACAAAATCAATGTGATATTGGCGGCAGCGTAGTTTCAATTCTTTGTGATAGGCTGCAATAGACGAAACATAGCTATCACGTACCTCTGCCGGGTGCACCTTCACTTCCACGCCGCTTTCCATATCAATAAAGCGGTATGGGCGGTTATCGAATTTAAACTCTTCCTCAGTGCTCTTGTCGGTTACATGAAAAAGAATGACCTCGTGCTTATTGTGCTTTAAATGCTGCAGTGCGGAAAATAATTCATTATTACGTTCGGGCTGTGAGTCGAACATATCGCTGAATATAACTACCAGCGAGCGCTTATGTACACTATCGGCAATAGCATGAAGAGCTTCTACTGTAAATGTTTTTTTACGTTGCTCAGGGTTATATGGGTGGTATAGCTTTTCAAGTTCGCTGAAAAGCATTTTCTGATGCATGGGCGTTGACTTAGCCTGGGTATGTAATTCAAGCTTGTCAGAAAATATGCTCAGTCCTGCTGCATCACGTTGCCTTTTCAGTAATTGAATAAGCACAGCAGTACACTGAATGGCAAAGGACTCTTTATTCAACCCTTTTTCAGGGAAGTACATTGACGAAGAACTATCGATCACCAACTGGCAGCGAAGGTTTGTTTCTTCCTCGAATTTTTTTACAAATAGCTTTTCCGTGCGGCCGTATAGCTTCCAGTCAATATGCCTGGTTGATTCGCCTGTATTATATATTCTATGTTCAGCAAATTCAACCGAAAAGCCATGGAACGGACTTTTATGCAAGCCTGTAATAAAACCTTCAACCACCTGGTGGGCTAAAATTTCAAGATGGGAAAACTCCCGCAACTCTTCAGGTTTTAGCTCAGCAGCCAAGTGAAATAGTAATTATTCAAATAAAATATTAAAGCTGGCTTTTAAGTTTACCTTCAAGAACTGACTTAGGTACTGCGCCAACTTGCTTATCCACTATTTTTCCACCTTTAAAGAAAAGTATGGTAGGTATGTTACGTATGCCAAGTTCAGCAGATACGTTTGGATTGTTATCTACATTCAGCTTACCTATAACGGCTTTCCCTTCGTATTCTTTCGAAAGCTCTTCAACAAATGGGCCTACCATGCGGCAAGGGCCACACCATTCAGCCCAAAAGTCTAATAATACTGGTTTATCTGATTTCAGGACTAATTCCTGGAAGTTTGCGTCTGTTATTTCAATTGCCATAATTCATAAATTTAAGGATACAAAGGTACGAAAAAAACATGGTCTCGGGGCACTTTCTGATCGGGTGTTACGGTAATTATTAACAGCTTTTTAAACCGTATAAAAAGTAATTAGTAGTAATTGTAACTTGTTTTAAATCAGTTTATTAGATGTGTGAAAATGAAATGAAAGTATTAACGTGAAACATATTGACTAAAGCATTACTTTTGAAACTTTTATTACATTACTATGACAAAACTCACAATAATTGTACCTGCCTATAATGAAGCGAAAACAATTGCCGAAATTCTTGATAAAGTAATTGAAACACCAATTTCATATTCAATAACCAAGGAAATAATTGTAGTGAACGATGGCTCGAAGGATGATTCAACAGTAATTATTGATGAATATGTAAAAAAGAATAGGGAAAGAGCACTTGCACAAAAAACGGAAATTGTTGTACATCACAAAACAGTAAATGAAGGAAAGGGTGCTGCAATACATACCGGAATACAAATGGCAACGGGTGATTATATCATCATTCAGGATGGCGACCTTGAACTTGATCCGAGAGAAATAAATCTTTTATTGCAACCTATTATAGAAGGATTTGCAGATGTTGTGTATGGGTCGCGCTTTATTGGTGGTAGGCCACACAGGGTAATGAATTTTTGGCATTCAGGAGGGAATAAGATGCTTACGTTTGTTTCAAACTTATTTACCAATCTTAACCTTACCGACATGGAAACATGTTACAAGCTTTTTAAAGCCGAAACCATGAAGAGCTTGGTGTTAAAAGAAAAAAGATTTGGATTTGAACCTGAGATAACGGCTCGTGCATCACAAATTCCGGGTATAAGAATTTATGAAGTAGGTATATCATACTATGGCAGAACGCGCAGTGATGGTAAAAAAATAGGCTGGAAGGACGCAGTAAGAACCATCTGGTGTATTTTGAAGTACAATGTTTTTGTTAAATGAAGAAGTTACCAATATTTACTATAGCACTTATTGTTCTGTTTTGTTTTGTTCATGCAAAAAAAACACGGTGGACAAATGATTATGGTGCCTGGAAAAATGTGGTAAGCGGTGATGGTTATGGTTACTGGTCATATTTGCCTGCATTGGTTATACATCACAACCTTGACTTTAATGGCGCAATTAATGCTGTCAGGAAAATAAGCCCGGAAATAAAAAAAGACCAGGTTATAACATACACCATTTTCGATCTGGGTAATAATAAACAACTGAATAAATGTTTTGTTGGTATTGCTATTATTCTCCTCCCGTTTTTTTTATTGGCATGTTTATATGCGAAAATTTTCGGGTATGATGTAGATGGGTTTTCTTACCCCTTTCAGCTTAGTGTTGGTATTGCAGCCCTATTTTATTTATTTGTAGGGCTCTTCTATTTGTATAAACTGCTTAAGCTATATGATGTAAAGGATCTGGTAATTTGCTTTACCTTAATTATAGTGGTATTTGCAACCAATTTATATTACTATGCTACCAAAGAGCCATCCATGCCGCATATTTATGATTTTAGTTTGATTGCGGTTTTCCTTTATTATACAAAAAAGGCAATGCTTGCTATCAGGCTCAAGTATTTGCTTTTAATGGCTGTGTCATTAGGGATACTTATCATGATAAGACCTCCTAATGTACTCATAGTTTTAGCTATTCCTTTCCTGGCCGGAAGTTTTAAAAGTACCGGCGGTTTTATTTTGAAGCTATTTAAAACGAAAGGAACTGTTATTGCTTCAATAGTATTATTAGCTATTGTAAGCCTGCAATTTATTATGTGGTATGCACAGTCTGGTAAATGGTTTGTATGGAGTTACCCGGGCGAAGGATTTAATTTCAATGATCCGCACTTTATTGATATTCTTTTCAGTTACAGAAAAGGATGGTTTCTGTATACACCTGTTATGTTCTTTATGATTTTGGCTGCTTCTTGTGTATTTATTAAGAAAGATGTTTTTCGTTTTTGTAGCCTAGTCATACTGTTTACTGTTGTAACCTATGTCTTTTCGAGTTGGTGGTACTGGGCATACGGGGGAAGTTTCGGCTCGCGCCCTTTTATTGATTACTATGCTTTTTTTGCCTTTGCTTTTGCATTAAGTGTAAATATGCTCAACTTATCATGGTGGCATAAAATACCGGGTGTAGTAATAGGTGTTTTATGCCTCTACCTGAATTTACTTCAAACAAGACAATACGAAAACTTTATTCTGCTATACGATGGTATGGATAAGGCAAAATACTGGAAAATATTTTTACATACTGGTGCAGAGTATATCGGATGCTTTGATGTTAAAGAAATACAAAACGATTATGATTTTATGGAGAAATACACCCTTAGTAATGATTTCGAAAACAATAAATGGGGGAACGATAATAATGTTACCTGTGCCTATGCACATAGTGGTATACATTCTACATTTTCAAACTCCACTTTGCAGTACAGTCCCGGTTACATAGATTCAGTTGGACACTTGCCTCAACCTGCAAAAGGCAAATTAAGTGTATATACTGAATTTTGGGTTTATATGCCTGATAAGAATAATGATGCCAGGTTAATAGTTGCATTACAGGAGAAGGACAATCCTTCTTATTTCTGGCATAATATAAGCATACCTGAAATTGTTGACAGTTGCAATAAGTGGACAAAGATTGAAGATGCTGTAGAACTACCGGATTTTAAAAGTAAAAATGACCGCATAAGTATTTATGTTTTAAATCCTAAAGGAATAGTTTATATAGACGACATGGTTATAAAATTTGGCACACATAAATAAGCGAAATAGACTCATATATGAATAATATTTCCTTATAACGTGCCTAAGCTATCAATACTTATACCAGTCTATAATGAAGCTGGCACCATTTCAGCCTTATTAGATAAAGTATTGGATGTACCTGTTTCATACTCGGTTACAAAAGAGATAGTTGTTGTAAATGATGGCTCTACTGATGGTACAAAAGAAATACTCGACCAATACTCAGGTAAAATTGTAGTTCATCATAAAACAGTTAATGAGGGGAAGGGTGCAGCTATTCATACCGGAATTAAGCTGGCTTCAGGAGACTTCATGGTTGTTCAGGATGCTGACCTTGAATATGACCCGAGAGAGTATAATATACTGCTTCAGCCAGTGATGGAGGGTTTTGCTGATGTGGTTTACGGCTCTCGTTTCCTGAGCGGACATCCGCACAGAATATTGTTTTTCTGGCATTCAGTAGGGAATAGAGTGCTTACGTTTTTATCGAACATGTTTACTAATTTAAACCTGAGCGATATGGAAACGTGTTATAAGCTTTTCAGGGCTGATATTTTGAAAAATATGGATCTGAAAGAAAAACGTTTCGGTTTTGAACCTGAAGTTACAGCCAAAATGGCCCGGGTTAAAGGAGTAAGAGTATATGAAGTGGGTGTTTCGTATTACGGTAGAACCTATGCCGAAGGTAAAAAGATAAACTGGCAGGATGGATTCAGGGCCTTATGGTGTATTTTGAAATACAACCTTTTTTAATTAAGTTATTTAGTTCTGAAAAGAGCGACCGTTTTTTCTTTACCTGTTTTTTCGCGCAGGCTGAAAGTGGTATCATAAACCAGGGAATTGTCTCTTTTCAGCATATCAAAAGTGGTGTTTCTTTCTACTACTGAATACCAATCATCCCAAATATAAAGAACATTGTTTGTAGTATTGTCTTTATTTTTTGAGGCTGTGGGGTCAATGTTTAATGGTATTGAAAGGTAAGGTGCGGCGTAAATAACTTTACGGTTTTTAAAGTCAGGGAATTTTTGTTTTATGTAATCAGCCATTTTGTTTTCTACCAATTCATCAGTACTTAGTTGTAGGTCGAAGCCGGCGGCACCAATATGTCCGTTATACTTAACTAAAATATACATAAGGTTAATGGTTATTACTAATGCTGCTGCATATTTGAGCGTGTTTGTTCGATCTGGTAATTTTACTGTTCGCGTTATAATCTGGTTAAAGCCATAAAGGCATAAAATGATCATTAAAGGGCATACACCATCAATAATGCGCGGCATACCAAGTGACGCAAACAGACCAAACGTCCACGATAAAACATGAAAGAAAAAGTAGGCTGTAAATAAGGCCCATACCAGCAAGAGTTGTTCGGACTCATTACTTTTTGCTTGCAGGGCTTTTATAGGAACGGAAAGAAACCCTGCTGCAAGCAAAACACATGATGCAGGGCCAATGATCAAGGGCATATTTATAAAATAGGTGTTTAATGCACCACTTCCGTATTTGCTGATAACTGTATAAGGGTTTGTTTGATAAAACCACATAAAAGAACCTGAATGAAAGTATCCGGCTATGGCATAAATTACTTGCCCAATACTCAGGTAAAAGATGTGGCTGTATTTTTTTTGACGAATTAGATAGATTGCAATTATTATAAGCAAAAACATTCCTTCTGAACGTGCAAACGGAAGAAAGGAAAGAATGATCAGGCCTGCAATTGTTCTTTCATAAAACAGAAGGCATAGCCCTGAAATAAGCAAGCAGGCAAATAAAGGTTCTGTAAGCCCTGATAGTGAGAGAGCGAAGTTGATAGGTGCAAGTATTAATAATACAGGTATAAGCCAGCTGTTATCTATATGCAAGCGTTTTGCTATCAGATAAGTTGATACCATTGATAAAATGGTGTTAAAAATGTTAAATATTTTTATCCCTGTAAAGCCAAATTGCGCAAACGGAGCACCGAGTAAAACATATAGTGGTTTAGCCCACGTATCAAAAAATTCGGCCGGACTACTAAATGCATATCTGGCAAATAGGTAATGCATTACACTGTCACCCGAATCTCCGGTTCCATTAAAAACCAATGCAAGTGTTGTAAGGAATAGAGCAACAACACCAATGAATAAATAAATAAACCTGTTTTGTTTCATATTGCTCTGATATGTCAAATGTAGAAAAATAAAAAAGCCATTGGTAATACCAATGGCTTTAATAATCTATGTGCTAGTTTACTGTTGTTGCATGTTTTTAAGCATACCTGCTTTTTCGAGCTTATCAAGTCGTGCCTGGAAATCTTTAGCTACATCGGTCTGGCCTGCGTTTTGTGCAAAATAAGCCAACCTTTCTAACAGCATTGTGTCTTCTGAAATGTCGTTGCCATAATATGTTGCGTTTTGGCTATCCAACGAATGGTAATACTTCAAAACCTTTTCATACTGATCAAATAGCTTTTTAGCCAGTGCATTAGCTTTGGTGAAGTTCTTTGTATTGTAATAGTCATACGTTACCATTACCATTATACCGTCATACGGACAACTCTTTTCTGAAATAGAATCCATGACAACATTCAATACCTTGTTGGCTGAATCCATTTTATTTTCTTTAATTAATCCTTCAGCAAGGGTAGCCATTTGTATTCTTAGATCACTGGCCATCCTTCTTGCGTTCTCATCAAGGTATTCACCTGTTGACATATTTCCCCAACGGAATTTATGCATGGTATTGTTATACATAACATCTGTATTAACACGTGTGCCTTCAACAGAGTTTTGAGGGCTTGTTTGTACAGGGGTAAGCCTGAAAACCAATCCTTCAAGCTGGAAGTACTTTTGAAGGCCCATATAAGCTTCAGATCCTGTGCTTACTGCAAAACATATCGGGCGTTTCCAGTCGTTATGTGCCATAGCATCAAGCACCATAAGGGTACTACGATACACAACACTGCCCGACATGGTCCAGTCAATTGCAGGAACTATACTATCCTGAAGATTCTTGGGGATCTCACCATTCTTAAGAACTTGTTCTTTATTAACCTTCAGTTCAAAGTTCTTTGTAGGGAAATAGTTTACTGACTCATCCTGACTGATTGGATACTTATCCTGTGGATTATTACTCTTTACGTAGTCGATAAGTTTCTTAAGTTCCACCGGACCCTTAAGGTTTGGGTTAGGTATAATGTAGGTATAATCTCTTGTCCCATCTTTATACTCGTCGTGATCAAGTGAAAAAGGCATACGGTCTGATTCATATGCTTTTTTGTTCATCTGATCTACATACCATCCCATACCGAGAAGTTCCAAATTACAAACTCTTACGTCAGTGCGGATGTGTTCTACTTCCTGTGCATACCAAAGAGGGAATGTGTCGTTATCGCCATTTGTAAATAAAATAGCGTTAGGCGGACATGATTCAAGATAATCGATGGCTAAGTCACGGGTAGTAGTTCTTAAATGGCGATCGTGATCGTTCCATTCTGCTTTTGCCATAACTACAGGCACTACCATACTTGCAAGCAGCGCAATTGCAACAGCTGGCTTAGCATCTGCATTTTTCATTCGCTTAGCTACAAAGTCGAATATAGCCATAACACCCAGGCCAATCCATATTGAGAATGCATAGAATGAGAGTACATAAGAATAATCACGTTCCCTTGGTTGGTAAGGTGCCTGGTTCAGATAAAGCACAATTGCAAGGCCGGTAAAGAAGAAATAGGTGAGTACAACAAGGCTGTTTCTTCTGTCCTTTCTGAACTGGAATGCAAAGCCTAATATGCCTAGTATTAATGGCAGGCCATACATGCCATTTTTTCCTTCGTTATTGGCAAGCTCGGCTGGCTGATCTTCCTGAGGGTAACGCATTGAATCAAGAAAAGGTATACCTGTTATCCAGTTACCATGCAGGTTATCGTATGGGTCACGCCCCTGTATATCGTTTTGTCTTCCAACAAAGTTCCAGAATAAATACCTGAAATACATGAAACGTACCTGGTAGTTTATAAAATAGGGAACGTTATTACTCCAGAAGCCTGGTTTATCAACTAATTTGGTGCCACCATTTTCCGATTGATTATCGGTTACACGTATTTTTTCATATCCATCTGTTCCACCCCAGCTTCTGTAACCACGTGGGTGACCTTCACCTTCATTAGGGTCCCACATACGAGGGAAGAAAGTGCAGAATCGTGGATCATATTTTGGAGAGTGCATTTCGTACGACTTAAGATACTTTCCGCTTTTTTCGTCTTTAGCATAAATTGGCCCATCATCAGTTCCTTCAATTTGAGGGGCTGTGTAGTAAGGACCATATAGTACTGGCCAGTCACCGTATTGTTTACGGTCAAGGTAATCGTGTAAACTGATCGGGTCACTTGGGTTATCTTCATTTAAAGGAGGCGCTGCATTTGCACGAACTGCTAATAATAAAAATGAACAGTAACCTATAATAAGCACCGTAAGTGACAGTATAGCCGTGTTCCAGCCTGGTTTATTGTGTTTTTTAGTAAAGTTAAGTCCCCATATAATTAAGCCAATAATAAGAACTGCATAAATTAGTATGCCTGAGTTAAATGGCATACCCATATGGTTCACAAAGAATAACTCAAATTGGGCTGCAGCATTGATCAATCCAGGAATGATAATGCTTTTTACAAAACCGGTAAGTGCTACAGCTGTAATACCTGCAATAATAACACCTTGGGTCTTTTTGTTCTTGGTAAAAGGAGATAGGACTATTGAAAAGAATTTTGAATTAATTCCTTCAGGGTATGTTTTAAAGAAATAAAGCATTACCGCAGCCGGGATGAACAGAATACATAATAAGTGAACTCCGATCGATAGCCCGATTAAAAAGAATATAAGCACTAACCAACGTTCTGAATTATGCTCTGATCTTTCCCATTTGGTAGTTACCCAGAACATTAGTGCTGTAAAGCAACCCGACATGGCCCAAACCGATGCCTCAACAGCTGAGAACCACATTGAATCGGCAAATGTAAACGACAGACCTGCAATAGCACCACAGGCTAATATGGCATACATTTTGGTTTCAGTAAGTCCTCCGTTACGCAATACTATTTTCCGTGCGAAAAAGGTTGTTGTCCAGAACAGAAACAATATGGTCATAGCACTGAAAGTAGCCGCCGCATGGTTCATAAGCGGAGCTGCCTTACTAACATCCCCAAAACTTAACAGGGAAACCATGTGCTGAATTAACTGAAGAACAGGTTCCCCCGGTGGGTGGCCTACCTCAAGTTTATAGTAAATTGAAAGGTTCTCGCTACAATCCCAAAAACTGGCTGTTGGTTCTAATGTAGAATAGTAAACTATTATGGCTACAATGAAAACCAAAAAGCCCACAATATTGTTCAGTCGGGTGTATTTTTGATTTAAAAGGTTATCTGAACCGTTTGTCATATAATTTATTGATGTTTAGTTAAAATTGAAAGCGTGAAAATAACAAATAATACAATCGGTGGGCAATACCTAAAATGATTATGTTTTATTATAATACAACTATAACCTGATGTGGTTCAATTTAAATAAAAAAACAGCCTCAATTGAGGCTGTTTTTTTATGAGTATTAAAAGCAGTAAAGTCTTATTTAATTATCGGTATAAGTCCGCGAATACCCATGTCAACAACGGTATCTCCGTTTAATGGTTCATACTGGCCGTTACCATTAGCATCCTTCCATTCAAAGCTTTTATTGGTGGAAAGCGAAACAATAATAGTATCGTTAACAGTTTCTTTACCTGTTACCGTAAATGCGCCTGAGAACCTGCCTGTAACTACACATGACCCGGCGGGAATGGGAGAGCTGGCCTGAATTGGGTTAGGTACAGTAGTTACTCCTGCACTTTGCCCTGTTACTACACCATAAGGATCTTCAAAGCCCCAATAGCCCTGTGCTTTATCGCCATTAACTACAACAGTGCTATCCTTTATTTTGTATTTTGTTATATACGTATTAAAGCCAATAAATGAAGCAAGAGTACCCGGTTGGCCATAAAGGCTATATGAAGGAGCACTCCATTTAATGGTATAATTCTGGTATGCAAGTGATACGCGTAGCCATTTATATGAGCCCGGTGTAACACTACTTATAGGGCAGGTGTAAAACGGAACACCACCACCTACGATAACAGACTGATTGAAATCAAGTGCCAGGCTAGTACCTGAGCCTACTTCCGGTGCACGATATAACACATCCCCATTTCCAAATTTTGTTAAAGAGTCCGGTGCTAATTCAATATAATGTGAACTCATTGAGTTAAATATAGGTGACTGGCCTGAATGCCCTGCAGGCATTACGGAAGGCTGTCCAAGGTTATTTAGCCTCGCCTGTGTAGAATCGAATTTGAATATAAAAACAAGCTGTGGGCCTGCTGGAGTTGTTGGTGTTACGGTTGTAGTTGTAGTATCTTTTTTACATGCATTTATTAAAACGAATGAGGAAAAAAGAATTACACTTGTTGCAAAAATGAATTTTTGATATTTCATGTTGGTAAATGATAAGTAACAAATATACTAAATAGGCTTGAAACCTTACGTTTCTGCAAGGAGATTAACTTTGTGTTAATAAACAGTTCGGTATAAATGAATAGTAACAATAAGCTAATAAAAGGTGGAAGTGTGTTAGTCGCTTTTTTTATCCTTGTTCTTATTTACATACATCATTTCCATAATGGTTTCTTTTACGATGACGTTTATTGCATTCAGCAGAACCCGGCCATTCATTCGCTGCATAACATTCCTGCATTCTTTAAAGACTCACATAGTTTTGCTACGATTGAAGCGTACCAGGTTTACAGGCCTTTTTTTCTTGTCAGCTATGCAATTGACTATCATTTAGGCAATGGCCTGGATCCTGTTATTATTCATTGGCATACATTTTTAGGTTTTATTATACTTTGCTTGTTATTCTTTTTGTTTGTGAAGAAGGTGTTTAAATCTATTGCGCCCGATCCTTTTTATCCTTCATTACTGGCAGTTTGCTTGTTTGCTTTTCATCCAACCACTGCCGATGTTATTAATTACATGTATGCGCGCTGCGATTCCTTCGCTGCATTATATGGAATGCTTGCTATTGTTCTGTATTTATATGTGCCGATTGCTAAAAAATATTACCTCTACCTGATACCACTGTTTGTTGCCTGTCTTTTTAAAATTAATGGCGGGTTTTTTGTTCCCATGCTATGGGTATATCTTTTGTTCTTTGATGAGGATGTAACCGGAACATTTGCACAGAAACTAAAAAATAGTTTTATAAGGATACTTCCTGCATTTGTTGTAATTATTCTGGCCTTTGCACTTACTATGATGGGAGGTAAGTTATCAGATACCAATGGTGTTAGCAGGACTACCTCGTTAATGACCCAGGTGCATGTTATACAGAATTACTTCATGCTATTCTTTTTCCCGGAGAACATTAACCCTAATGGTTGGCGTAATTTTATTGAAAGCCCTACGGATTACCATTTTATTATTGGAATATGTTTCTTAGCATTAATGGGTGTTGTAATATACTTCACATCTTTATATAAAAGCACAAAGCCAATTGCTTTTGGGTTATTATGGTTCCTGGTTTTTCTTGTGCCAACAAGCGTGTTTTTAATTCTCACTGTTCCGCAAGTTGATTATTATGTGTTTGATTCAATGATGGGTATTTCTATTGCAGTAGCGGGCCTTATCACAATTTTTTATAATAGAATAAAAGAATATGGGGTTTTGGCAAAGGGCTCTACAGTGGTAGTTAGTTTGTTGGTACTGGTAACGTTTGCGTATGGCTCAAGGCAAAGGATAGAAGTGTGGAGTAGTAATAAAGCTATGTGGGCTGATGTGTTAAAGAAGGATCCTACCAATGGCAGGATACTTATGAATTATGGTACGCTTTTGATGGGTGATGGTAAAATAGATGAGGCAGAACAGTATTTTGAAAAAGCAAAACAATATTGGCCAGATTACGACCTGATATACGTGAACATGGGCATTATTAAGAACCTGAAAGGTGATACCATTAATGCAGAAAATGATTTTAAGCAAGCGGTTGCCCTGAATGGTTGGGATTATTATATGGCCAGTTATTATTATGGATCATACCTCCAAAACAGGCGTAGAGACGCTGAAGCGATAGTTCAGTTAAATAATGCATTACGTAAAAATCCTTCGTATACCGATGCGGGTTATTTGCTTATGAATATTTATTGGAACAATCACGATAGGGCAATTGCTGCTACATGCAGGCAAATGCTGTCGGCAGTGCCGGATGATTCAATTGCTAAAAAGTACCTGGCCGCTTATGTAAAAGATAGCATCAGTTTTGGCAACCAAGCCTTAAAACAAGGTGACCTTGAGCAATTCTATATTAATAACCCTTCAGAAGCTAATTATATAAACCTTAGCCTGCTTTACTTTAATAAACGGGAATTTGAAAAGGCAATAGATGCATGCAACGAGATTCTGAGTATAAACCCCAAGTCCGCAATCGCATATAATAATATGTGTGCTGCGTACAATAACCTGCAGCAATGGACTAAGGCAATTGAAGCCGGTAAAAGAGCACTGGAATTACAACCCGATTTTGAGCTTGCCCGGAATAATTTGAACTTTGCCTTAACCCAGTTAAATAAAACCCTACACTAGATCGCAGAGTATATGAAGAAACTAAAATAGTTATCTAATTCAGCTTATAGCTAACATTGGTCATAGTATCCAACTGCTGAAGTAACTCATTGGTCAGATTGAGTTTTATTTTTTTAGAAGCCAGGTCAACACTCATATTCTCATCCGGGTCGAAAAGCGTTACCTTAAGTGTACACTTACCGGGATGGGTATTGGTCATAGTATAAATATTCTTAACAACATCGTCCGATATGTAATTCAATGGAATGCGTATGGTCAGGCTCTTAGCCATCTTATCGCGCACTTCGCTCAATAGCATTATTTGTGTTGCCTTTATTTCCGAGGTTTCAGGGTTCTTATAGTTTGGCATTGTCTTTGCCTTTATATACAGAAAAGTACCTGTGACGAAGAAATGTTTCCATTTCAGGTAGTCATCTTTAAACAGACGTAGTTGAACACTGCCTGAAAAATCTTCTATTGTTAAAATTCCCCAGCCATTACCATTCTGTGCGGTACGATGCTCTGCACCTATAACAAGGCCGCCGAAGGTAAATTCTTTTCCCTTAGTATCAGGCAAGCCTTCTAATTGTTCTACTTTATAAGTACAGAAATTAGTCAGGTCGAATTTGAAATCGTCCAGCGGATGCCCCGAAATATAAAAACCTGCAACTTCTTTTTCTTTATTTATAAGCTCTATACGGCTCCATGGTGGACAAGTTGGCGCCTTTGGTTTGGGGATAGAGTCGTTGGTCATTTCACCAAAAAGAGAGTTTGCATTTGCACCCGAAGTACTCTGGCAGCCATTGCCGTATTTAATTAGCGCTTCAAGGAAGTTTTCTTTGTTATTCTCCGACGCGAAATATTGTGCACGGGTATACCCAAAAAAGTCAAATGCACCGGCCATTATAAGGCTTTCAAATGTCTTTTTATTTGCTGAGCGCAAATTAATCCGGCTCATCATGTCATATACATCTTTGAACGGGCCGTTCTTTTCACGCTCTTCAACTATACTACCTACGGCCGCCTCACCAACACCTTTTACCGCACCAAGCCCAAAGCTCACTTCGCCCTGAGGTGTAACAGCAAAACTATGTTCACTCTTGTTTATATCGGGCCCTAAAACGGTAAGTCCCATTTTACGGCACTCATCTGTAAAGAAGGTAAGCTTATCTATTTCACCCATACTGTTTGTAAGTACCGATGCCATAAATTCTGCTGTGTAATTTGCTTTCAGGTAAGCCGTTTGGTATGCGAGTACTGAATACGCTGCAGCATGTGCGCGGTTAAACCCGTATCCACCAAACTTAGCCATCTTATCAAACAACTCAGTTGCTACTTTTTCTTCAACTCCTTTTTTTACAGCCCCTTCAACAAAAACTGCTTTTTGTTTATCCAGCAGAACCATATCTTTTTTACCCATTGCTTTACGCAACACGTCGGCCTGACCTTTCGTAAAGTCAGCCATTACCTGCGATATAACCATTACCTGTTCTTGGTAAACAATAACGCCAAAGGTTGGTTTTAATACGGCTTCAGCAAGTGGGTGATAGTAGTAAGGTTTTTCTTTTCCATTCTTACGGGCAATGTATGCAGGTATGTCGTCCATTGGGCCCGGGCGATACAAGGCATTCATTGCAATAAGGTCTTCAATATTTGTAGGCTTTAACTCCTTCATATATTGCTGCATTCCCTGCGACTCAAACTGGAATATACCAACCATATCTCCGCGCTGGAACATTTCGTAAGTCTTTTTATCATCCAGCGGAATATCATTTATATCAATGGTAATTCCTTTGTTCTTTTGTATAAGCGCTACTGCATCCTTAAGGATGGTAAGCGTTTTCAGCCCGAGGAAGTCCATTTTCAACATCCCTACCGATTCTACATACTTACCTTCGTATTGTGTAACCAGTAAGTCAGAGTCCTTTGATTTGAAAACGGGAAGGTAATTTATAAGGTCGTCGGGTGCAATAATTACACCTGCAGCGTGTATACCGGTTTGTCTTGCTGTGCCATCAAGCACCATCGCAAGATTCAGCGTTTTGGACAGTGCGTTGCTTGTATCGTTCTTTATGTCAGAAAGCTCCTTTACCTGTTTTATAGCTTCTTCTAATGACTCAGCGCCAAAGGGAACCAGTTTAGTGAGCCGGGTAGCATCGCCAAGTGAAACCTTTAAAGTACGGGCAACATCCTTAATGGCCGATTTTGCAGCCATGGTGCCAATGGTTACAATTTGTCCTACACGTGCTTTGCCATATTTATCGACCACATAGTTAATTACCTTATCACGCCCTTTATCATCAAAGTCAATATCTATATCGGGCATTGATATACGTTCCGGGTTAAGGAAACGCTCAAACAGCAGGTTATAGCCAATAGGGTCAATATTAGTAATGCCGGTGCAATACGCAATAATTGAACTGGCTGCAGAGCCACGTCCCGGGCCAACCCACACTTGTAGTTTTTTAGCCGCAGCTATAAAATCCTGTACAATAAGGAAGTAGCCTGCAAAGCCCATTTTTTTTATTACACCAAGTTCGAACTCTATACGAGTGCGGACTTCATCTGTCATTTCTTTATAGAGCCTTTGTGCACCGGTATAGGTGAGATGGCTCAAATATGCATCCGCATCAGTAAAGCCATCGGGTAGCGCGTATATAGGAAGTAATACATCGCGCTTTAATTTAATAGGCTCTATCTTCGAAACAATTTCTCCTGTATTATCTAATGCTTCAGGCAGGTCAGCGAAGACCTTACCCATTTCATCAGCAGTCTTGAAAAAGAACTGATCGTTGTCAAAGCGCATACGCCTTGGGTCATCAAAGTCCTTACCTGTTTGTATACAAAGCAATATATCCTGTGCTTCGGCATCCTGCACATCTACATAATGCACATCGTTAGTCGCAATTATCTTTACGTTATACTTCTTACTCCAGCGAACCAATACTTCATTACAAATGTTCTGCTCATTTATGCCATGACGCTGTAACTCTATGTAATAATCTTCACCAAAAATATCGAGGTATTCCTTAAATACTATTTCAGCTGCTTCTTCGCCTTTACTTATTATAGTACGGCTAATTTCACTGGCAAGGCACGATGTGGTGGCAATCAGCCCTTCGCTATACTGGCGCAGCAATTCCTTATCAATACGTGGCTTGTAATAATAGCCTTCAATAAAACCAAGTGAGCAAAGTTTAGATAGGTTTTTGTACCCTATCGGGTTCTTTGCCAGTAATAATTGGTGGTAGTAATTCTTTTCATCGTCGCCCTCGCCTTTGCTCTTATCAAAACGGCTGCGCGGAGCCAGGTAAAACTCGCATCCTACTATAGGAAGTATGCCTGCTTTTTCTGCTTCTGCAACAAATTCAGGAACGCCAAGCATGTTACCATGGTCGGTTATGGCAACCGATTTCATACCATTCTCCTTCACCTTCTTCATCAGGCCCGAAACCTGCGAGGCTCCATCAAGAAGTGAGTATTTTGTATGTACGTGTAAGTGCGAAAATTCCGGCATAAACTCTAATAATTCCCTTTAAATTGCAATAGCTTTTTAAAAAGGAATGCGAAGTTATGCTAACAGAATTATTTTTTGAAGGACTATTGTTACAAAATTATAACATCATATTAACAACTGAATGTTAAAAGGAGATGTAGCCAATAATTTCCTTGCAAAGCTCAGCTAAGTGCGCCTTTCAGCATGCCTTCGAGCATACCACAGCCAAGCATTATTGGCTTGTCGGTAACTGTGATCGTTAACTCCTGTTCGTTAATTGTATACGAGCCTGCAACTTGTCCGATTGGGGAGTTGATATCAAAACTTCCGCCGGTTGTTGTACCATTAAAAGTACCATTTACCTTGCCAATCGCTTTTTGTGCTTTAGCTATAAATTCATCAGCAGTGCCTTGAAAGGTTAATTTAAACGGATCGCATGCGCTCATAGTTCAATATTTTGTGCCTCAAAGCTAAGGTTTTTGTGGTGATGTAATGTGAATGGAGTATTGCGTTAATAGGCTTTTGTTAATGGAAAATGAAATAAATGTTACGGAGTTGATCATTTTTAATATGTTGTATATCAGTATTTTACACTCATTCATAATACTATATGCAGGGTTATCAACAAAAAAATGTGAATAAAATCAGTATATTTGGTTTAAACAATTAAGAGTTAGTATGTCAATTCACAAGAAATGGTCAAGTTATACTAAAAAGAATTCGTTAACCGAACCGGATAGTTATGGTGTTTACGAAATAGGAGATATTGATACCGGTGCTATATTATACATTGGTGAAGGTAAGATACGTACTGGCCTGTTAGCTCACAGCCCTGACGGAGGCCGTAATAAGCATGTTTCTGTTTTTGGTTCATCAATTGTGGGTAACTATGGGTACAGGTACGAAGTAACCGGATCGAAAGAAAAAGCAAAACAACGCCAGGCTACCTTCTTGCGTAATTTCAAAAAGACATATGGTAGCCTTCCACGTTTCAATCAGAAACAGGAAGAATCAGCCACCAGCGAAGTTCATTTTTAATGGAACAACGTATTACCATTATTACCTTAGGCGTCCAGGATATGCACGTTGCCAGCGATTTTTATGAAAACAAACTAGGCTGGAAACGTCATGGTAGCAGCATGGGCGACATTGTTTTTTTTCAGCTGAATGGTATTCAACTTGCTTTATACCCCACAATTGCATTGGCAAAAGATGCTACAGTTCCTCCTAAAGTTGCAGGCGGCTTTAAGGGGTTTACCATAGCACATAACCTGCGCAGCGAGAAAGAAGTTGATGCCCTGATAACTGAATTAAAGAATAAAGGAGTTAAGATAGTGAAAGAGCCTCAAAAAGCAGAGTGGGGTGGGTATAGCAGTTATATTGAAGACTCTGAAGGCAACTTATTGGAAATTGCCTATAATCCTTACATGACCCTTGATGCCAAGGGTAATGTTGTAGAATAATTTACTTGTATTTCTTTACTTCTTCCTGCAACATAGCATATATACGCTTGTTTACCGGAACTAGTGGTAATCGTAATATATTTGATCCTATACCTAATATTTCAAGGGCAGCTTTTACACCACCAGGGTTGCCGTCTGCAAATAGCAGATCAGTAATGTCGGTTAGTTTATAGTGAAGTCTTCTGGCTTCAACCATATTACCCTTAAGCGCTTGTCTTGTCATCTCAGCAAAATCTTTCGGGAAAGCGTTTGCAAGCACAGAAATAACTCCATCGCCACCACTTGCAACAATAGGTAAGGTAATTGCATCATCGCCCGAAATAACAAGGAAGTCCTTTGGCCTGTATTTTATGATCCGCATGATCTGGCCCATGTTGCCCGATGCTTCTTTAACACCGATAATATTTTCAAAATCGTTGGCAAGTCGCAATGTTGTTTCTGCTGTTATGTTTGAGCTGGTGCGGGCAGGAACGTTGTAAAGTATAACAGGAAGTGGTGAGGCATTAGAAATAGCTTTGTAGTGCTGGTATATGCCTTCCTGGCTCGGTTTGTTATAATAAGGCGATACTGATAATATGGCTGCAAAACGTTCAGCATCTATGTGTTCAATAGAATCTATGATCTCTTTTGTATTGTTACCGCCAATGCCTACAACAACGGGAACACGGTTGTCAACTACATCAAGTATATGTTCGGTTATAGCAGCTTTTTCTTCTTTGCTTAATGTAGCAGTTTCGCCCGTAGTGCCAAGTGCAACAATATATTCAACCTTACCTTTGATTAGGTGTTCAACTAACGTTTCAAGCGATTTAAAGTCTACGCTTCCGTCTTTCCTGAATGGAGTAATAATGGCAACGCCCGTTCCTGTAAAATTTTGTTTTTTTGCCATTGTGCAGAGTGTTATTTCAAATTGGAAGCACTAAGATATAAAAATTAGTATTTTTAGGTGCTTAAAAGAATAACACCTTTTATATGTTTCATACTTTCTTTCATGGTGTGTATTTAGGATTAGGGTTGGCCTTTCTATTCATAGGGCCATCGTTATTCGCATTGATACAAGCCAGTATAAAGAATGGTTTTAAGTCAGCAGCTGTATTGGCTTTTGGGATATCGCTGAGTGATGTTTTGCTGGTTTCAATAGCTTTCTTTGGTGCATCTCAATTATTAGATAAGCCTAAGAATGTTGAAATTATGCGCATTATTGCCAGTATTGTGTTGTTTGCTTTTGGTATATACACTCTTTTTCAAAAGCATGATAAGCAAGATGCAAAAAATGAAAAGATTGAAGTACCTGACAGCAAACACTTGCCTTTAATGTTTGTAAAAGGATTCTTTCTTAATTTATTTAACCCTTCGGTACTATTGTTTTGGATTGCCTGGGTAGGTGTTGCCAGTTCACAATACACCACTCGTGAGGAGATTATTGCTTTTTTTGCCGGTACACTTGGTACTGTATTTGCTACGGACGTGCTAAAATCGTTAGCGGCACATAGCATTAAAAGATTGCTTACGCATCAGGTAATGAAGTTCGTTCACTACCTTATGGGTGTAGCGCTTATTATTTGCGGTATTGTACTGGTATACGAGGTTTACTTTCCTCCTAAGTCTTAGTGAGGTTTAGTTGCGTCTGTCTTTCTCAGGCTATCGGTATATTGTTGGTTTAACCCTGAAATAACTTGTTTGGTAATATCAAGACTATCATTAGCTAAAAGTATGTTACTGCCTGTTTTTGCGTATGCCAAAACGTAATCAAAATGTGATTTTTTGTTATAGTTAGCAACAAATCGCTGTACTATCTCTAATATTTTCCCTTGTCTGTCCTGGGCTTCCTTCAAAAGGTCGTCATGCATACGTTGAAGGTTATCGATTACGTTTTTCTTCTCCTGCATGTCTTTCTGAGCCTTGTCCATATCTACCTGAGAGATAGTTCCGGCCTGTGCTTTTTGCTGGTACGCTACATATTCATCCTGCAAAGTCTTTGCTTTGGTATCGTATTCATTTTGAATTGAGTTTTGACGCGATTCAATTTCACGCTTAAAATCGAGCATGCACTGGTACTTTGCATTTAGGCTATCTACATTAACATGTGCAATACGCAATATTCTTCCATTGCCACTTGCGAAGCCACTTGCCGAAGCCTGGGAGTTTGAACCATCTGATCCCTTTTTCATAGAAAAGTAGAGAAAGAAGAGGATCCCTACACAAACAAGTAATACTACATTTAGGACAGTTGAAAGATTTTTCATAATTGTATCAGTTTTATTTTTTTTCAGAAGGTGCAAATATAATATCTACATGGTAATCTAGGGCCATAGGTTTACGCCCATCCATACCCGGGTTCCATTTTGGCATTTTTTTTACCACACGCATCGCTTCTTTATCGCAGCCATACCCAACTGATTTATATACATGAATTTTGCTCAGGTTGCCTTGTTCATCAACCGAAAAGTCAACTTCAACGGTACCGGAAATATTATGTTTGCGGGCAGCAGCAGGGTAGTGGACATTTTTTTTCAAGAAAGCATTCAATGAGTCTTTACCGCCCGGAAACTGAGGTACTACAGGCAGGCTCGGCAAGTGATGCGGCAGGTTAGGTCGGAAATTCTTTAAAGAATCTTGTCCTATGCAAGTTGCGGAAGAAAATATAACTGCAATTAATGCAGGAAACAATAGGTGAGTTTTGGTAAACATAGGGGTGAAAATAATAAAACTATTTATGGTTATTTAAATCAGTTTTGGTTTTTGCGTTCTATATACTTTATCACTCCATCTTCCTCATTGCTTCCTATAACCTCAGTCGCAATCTCAATAAGCCTTTTGTCAGCATTAGAAACAGCAATTTTGTGCTTTACTACCTCAAGCATTGATTTGTCATTGTAACTATCGCCAAATGCGGTGGTATAGTTAATATCGTAATCAAATTTTTCGCAAAAAAGCTTAATAGCCTGGTCTTTTGTTGCCAATTTATTTGTGAAAACTGCCCAATACCATCCTTTATGGTATAGCTCTTCATAAAAATGGCAGTGCAGTATATTCCTATATCTGTATTGCAGTTCTTCTCTTAGTTTTTCAATAACCTCTATCCTGTTTATTACTGAAACTGATAGGACTAGCTCTTCAGGAGTCACCATATGTAATGTGGGTAGCCTCATGAGTCTTTTATCATTACCGGCCTGCATTTCTTTTATATACCATTGCATACCATCGCCTGTAACCTGGTCGTAGTAATAGCTTTCAGAAACCCCGTTAAATGTGGACATGAAAGGAGAGAGCATATATTCTCCGATATCATCTATTAGCTCTTGCCAGTATTCGTGATCAATAAAGTTAACATTGATATGGTTGCCGGTAGAAAAATCAGCCGTTACCGCACCATTCTTCAATATAACCGGAAGTTTTATGTCTATTCCGCTGAGTACTTCTTTGGTATACCTGTAGCTTCTTGCTGTTGCCACAGTAAAGTGAACCTGCTTTTCGTTGATTAACTGCTTAAGCTTGTTATGAGAATAAGGTGAGATTGATTGGTCGTTCCGTAAAAGAGTGCCATCAAGATCAGTTATATAAAGGTGTTTATTCACCTTTCAAAATTATTAAATAAACCGGTTCTTGTAATGAAGCTTATTATAAGTTATCAATTCTTATAAAACTTCATTGTGATAATTTTGTCAGAGCTGTCAATAACTTCCAACAGGTAAACTCCCGATGCCAGTGTAGAAACATTAATAGAACTTTGTGTTCCATTTTCATCGTTGCTGGCAAGCTGTTTACCACTTAAATCGAAAATAGTGAGGTGCTTAACATTACCCTGAACATATAGAACGGTAGATGCAGGGTTAGGATATAAACGCATAATTGATGATTGGGCAATATTAAATACTATTGAATTGAATGTATGTATGTGCCCGTCATAATCCTGTTGTTTAAGTCTGTAATATACAATACCAACAGGTGGATTCATATCAGCACCTTCATAGGTAAGAGTTATATCGCTATTATCTGCTCCTTCAACAGTGTCTATACTTACCCATTCATTGCCATCTACACTTCTGTCAACAATGAAGTTTTTATTGTTGATCTGGCTTGATGCTACCCATTTCAGGTTAACCATATTCCTGTCCGGGTCATAATTGCCTGAAAAAGAAACAAGTGAAATAGGCAATGGGTTTGTACCAGAATGAGATCCGAACGTAGTTTGTACACCAAAATTGATAGTTGCAAACTCTGTTGTTGATTTAATTGTTAAAGGGCTGGGTACTGCACCAGAAGTAATGCTAGAACCCATATCTACCCAAATACCAGGGTCGTCATTAGCTATTGTAAGGTCACTCATACTTACAATACCGCTATTCGCAGGATTGTTTGAAGTAAGCGAAACAAAAGCCTGTTCATTATTGGAGGAATTACGGGTCAGTATCCAGTATTCAACTGCACTTGTATGGTTAAGGCCCGCTCCCATATCAGCAGGAGTATTGTAATTTGCAGAAGCACTACCATTGGTATATTGGCAAGTGAATTGTGTAGCCGCAACTCCATTATCAATAGGCCCTCCTGAACCGGCAATAGCAAGTTCAGCGTATACTCCGTTGTTACCGCAAGGAAAAGTAAATGCATTAGCCCCGAATACTGAGAGTGGTCCATCAACAAAACTTGTTGCGCTTCCCGGGTCAGATGTAGCAGCAGCTGTCGATGTTCCTATTGTAATAAGGTTTGTTGCGGTGGTTTTTAACACGCCCGTGTTCAGGCCCAGAGCATCTGTAACCACTACCGGTTCACTTAATGTTACACCCGCTGCCGGAAGTGCAGTTGTATTGGTAATATCAAGGTCAAAGAAATTTGTTGTTCCGGCTGTTCCTCCTATTGTTTGATTTGAAGTGCCTGAAAAGTTCACATCACCTGTAGCAGTAGCATCTAACGATGAATAATCAGCCCCGGTATTCAAAACCCAATTTCCACCGGTAATATTAATAGTCTGTCCATTGTCTATAAGAGTGGTACCTGCGCCACTAATTGTTATGCCGCCACCAATATTTAAACTGCCTCCAAGCCCTAGTGTACCGGCTGTAATAGAAGATGCTCCGGTAACGGATAAAGCGTCATCTAACGTTGATGTAGATGAAGTGGAGTATACAAATGGGCCATTTACAGTAACCCCACCGGCATTGCTAATAATATCGGCGGTGGATTTAACAGCCAGACTATCGGCAATAGTAATACCAGACCCGGATGACATATCGAAATCAGATGAACCTTCAAGGTTAAGGTTATTGTACCCGGTAGATCCAGTTGGATAGTTTACACTTGCAGTTCCACCTGTGTTGTTAATTACAATCGATGATGTTCCATTGCATGAATACGCTCCTGTAAGCCCGGGATAAGATCCGTTAGCTGAAGTTGCAAGCTGCAGTATAGAAGACCCCGACATAACTAATGTACCTGTACCACCTAAAGTAAATGCCGTTTCAACAATACCTGCAGAAATGGAATCAGCACCATTTACTGTTACATTATCAGTTAATGTAGTTGTTCCT
>Ga0206830_1019_pt1 | contig 48657 bp, 52 predicted proteins | sample Alteio_BWOrgCont_76_FD_152884 | JGI IMG/M metagenome (GOLD analysis project Ga0206830, IMG submission 152884) | Enriched cells from forest soil in Barre Woods Harvard Forest LTER site, Petersham, Massachusetts, United States -... | ecosystem: Environmental > Terrestrial > Soil > Temperate forest >... | reverse complement strand
ATGCCGGTATAACATTACTGCAACCAGTTGATGTTCCCACTACAGTATATGTTGTTGTTATGCCTGGAGATACACTAATGGTTGAACCTGTTAAGGCGCCCGGTGACCATGTATAACTTGTAGCACCACTAACTTGTAAGGTAGTTGAACTGCCCGAACAAATTGTAGGCGGGCTTGCAGACACAGTTAAGGTAGGCGTAGGATTTACGGTTATAGCGACCGTTGCCGGAATAGTATTATTGCAACCAGAAGTTGTTCCTGTCAACGTATATGTTGTGCTGACTGCCGGAGATACACTAACCGTAGAACCTGATAATGCTCCTGGTTGCCATGTGTATGTTGTTGCGCCTGTTCCTTTCAATACGGTTGAATTGCCCGAGCATATTGTTGTGGCACTTGCAGAAGCAGTTACAGTTGGTGTGGTATTTACTGTCACTGCTACAGTTACGGGTGATGAAGCAGCACAACCCGAAGCTGTTCCTGTCAGCGTATATGTAATTGAAACGGTTGGGCTGGCTGTAACTATAGCGCCTGTGCTGGCACTTAAACTTGTGTTAGGTGTCCAGGTATATGTAGCCGCATTGCTGCCTGTTAACGTAGTTGAAGTACCTGAGCATATTGTTGAGGGGGCTGCTGATGCAGACAACGTAGGTGTTGCATTTACCGTAACTACAACCGTTTGAGGTGTGGTTGCAGCACAACCTGCGGCTGAGGTTCCATTCAATGTATATGTTATTGTAGTGATAGGACTTGCAGTTACAGTTGCACCGGTACTTGCACTTAGTGCAGTATTTGGTGTCCAAGTATATGTTGAAGCACCTGATGCATTCAGTGAAGTATTTCCACCTGAGCAAATTGTTGGAGAACCTGCACTAGCTACTAATGTAGGTGTTGCATTCACCGTCACTACTTCCGTTTTGGTTCCGCTGGCAGGGCAACCCGCAGCCGATGTTCCGTTCAGTGTATACGTTATGGTAGTGGAAGGGTTTGCAGTTACACTTGCTCCTGTTGATGCACTAATACTTGTATTCGGTGTCCAGGTATATGTAGTAGCACCGCCGCCCGTTAAGGTTGTATTATTACCCGAGCATATTGTAGCAGGACCACCAATTGTTAAAGTAGGTGTGGTATTTACAGTAACTACAACAGTTTGAGGTGATGATGCAGCACAACCGGAAGCCGTTCCTGTAAGTGTGTATGTTATAGTAACCGTCGGACTGGCGGTTACACTTGCTCCTGTAGTTGCGCTTAAAGACGTATTAGGTGTCCAGGTGTATGTGGTAGCATTGCCACCTGTTAGTGTTGTTGATGTACCCGAACATATGGTAGCCGGACCTGCTGAAGCAGTTAATGTTGGTGTTGCTGTTACTGTTACTACTTCTGTTTTTGGGCCCGATGCAGCACAGCCAGCAGCAGAGGTTCCATTCAGGGTATATGTTATAGTTGTAGTAGGGCTTGCGGTAACACTTGAACCGGTACTCGCACTTAAATTGGTATTTGGCGTCCATGTATAAGTTGAAGCACCACTCCCTGTTAAAGTTGTATTACCACCTGAACATATTGTTGCGGGGCTACTTATCGTTAATGTCGGTGTAGCATTTACAGTCACTACTTCTGTTAAAGGAGTTGTTGCGGCACAGCCTGCAGCTGACGTTCCATTCAATGTATATGTTATTGTACTAGAAGGGTTAGCCGTTACAGGTGAACCAGTGCTTGCAGTTAAACTTGTATTTGGTGTCCATGTATAGGTTGATGCACCACCACCTGTCAGCGTTGTATTATTACCTGAACATATTGTTGCCGCGCCGCTGATCGTTAAGGTTGGCGTAGCATTTACGGTTACGACTACTGTTACAGGTGGAGAAGGAGAACAACCTGATGCCGTTCCATTCAATGTATATGTTGTAGTTATAGTTGGTGATACGCTTACTGTAGAACCTGTCATTCCGCCAGGTGTCCAGGTATAGGTTGTTGCATTACCACCTGTTAATGTGGTAGAGTTACCCGAGCATATGGTAGCAGGGCCTGCAACTGCTGTTAACGTTGGCGGAGCACTAACGGTTACGGTTTCAGTTAAAGGAGTTGCTGATACACAACCCAATGCTGATGTTCCATTCAGTGTGTATGTTATGGTACTGGTTGGACTAGCCGTTACCGATGAACCGGTGCTTGCACTTAATGATGTATTAGGGGTCCAGGTATAGGTTGATGCGCCACCGCCTGTTAAAGTTGTATTGCCACCTGAGCATATACTTGCAGGGCCGCTTATCGTTAAGGTTGGTGTGGTGTTTACCGTTACTACTTCTGTTAACGGAGTAGTTGCGGCACAGCCTGCTGCAGATGTTCCATTCAATGTGTATGTTATTGTACTACCCGGGTTTGCTGTTACAGGTGAACCTGTGCTTGCAGTTAAACTTGTATTTGGTGTCCATGTATAAGTTGATGCCCCCCCCACCCGTCAACGTTGTATTATTACCTGAACATATTGTAGCCGGGCCACTGATAGTTAAAGTTGGTGTGGCGTTTACTGTTACTACAGCTGTTTGAGGTGCCGATGGAGAACAGCCCGATGCGGTTGCATTAAGTGTATATGTTGTAGTTATAGTTGGTGAAACACTAACCGTTGACCCTGTCATTCCACCAGGTGTCCAAGTATAGGTTGTTGCATTACCACCTGTTAATGTTGTTGAGTTACCCGAACATATTGTAGAAGGACCCGCAACAGCTGTTACTGTTGGCGGTGCACTAACGGTTACCGTTTCAGTTAATGGAGTTGTTGCTGCACAACCAGCCGCTGATGTTCCATTTAAGGTATATGTTATTGTACTCGTTGGGCTAGCCGTTACCGGTGAACCGGTGCTTGCACTTAATGATGTATTTGGCGTCCATGTGTAGGTTGATGCACCGCCGCCGGTCAGAGTTGTATTGCCACCTGAGCATATGGTAGCAGGGCCACTAATCGTTAAGGTCGGTGTGGCGTTTACTGTTACCACTTCTGTTAACGGAGTTGTTGCTACACAACCTGCTGCAGATGTTCCATTCAATGTGTAAGTTATTGTACTACCAGGATTAGCCGTTACTGGTGAACCGGTACTTGCAGTTAAACTTGTGTTTGGCGTCCATGTATATGTTGATGCACCACCTCCGGTAAGTGTTGTATTATTGCCCGAACAAATTGTTGCGGGACCACTGATAGTTAAGGTTGGTGTGGCATTTACCGTTACTACTTCTGTTAATGGAGTCGTTGCAGCGCAGCCTGCCGCAGATGTTCCGTTCAATGTATATGTTATTGTACTACCAGGATTAGCTGTTACAGGTGAACCGGTACTTGCCGTTAAATTTGTGTTTGGTGTCCAGGTATACGTTGATGCACCGCCGCCGGTTAGAGTTGTATTGCCACCTGAGCATATGGTAGCAGGGCCACTGATCGTCAACGTTGGTGTAGCATTTACCGTTACTACTTCTGTTAACGGAGTTGTTGCCGGACAACCTGCAGCCGATGTTCCGTTCAATGTATATGTTATTGTACTGCTGGGATTAGCTGTTATAGGTGAACCTGTGCTTGCAGTTAGTGATATGTTCGGTGTCCATGTATAAGTTGATGCACCACCGCCTGTTAGCGTTGTGTTGTTGCCCGAACATATTGTTGCGGGCCCACTGATCGTTAATGTTGGTGTCGGATTTACAGTTATCACAACGGTTTGCTGCGCCGCCGCACAACCACCCGATGCACCATTAACACTGTATGTTATAGTGCTTGAAGGATTTGCAGTTATACCCGTTCCTGTACTTGCACTCAAGGCGGTATTGGGTGTCCAGGTATATGTAGTTGCACCACTTACATTTAAGGTAGTGGAGCCACCTGTGCATATTGTTGGCGAACTAGCAGAAGGCGACAAAGTTGGAGTTGCATTTACAGCCACTGCAACTGTGGCAGTAGCTGTACCACAACCGGTAAGTGTTCCGGTAACAGTATAGGTTGTTGCAGCGGTTGGTGAAGCTGTTACACTTGTACCCGTGGTAGCACTTAGGTTAGTATTGGGCGCCCATGTATATGAACTGCATGAACCACTTGCTGTTAATGTGGTTGGGCTACCCGCACAAACAGTAGGCAAGGAAGCAGAAACAGAAACCGTTGCCACTGATATCTGTATATTATCTATGGCAAAATGGGGATCATTATGTATATCGTTCGGGTCCCACCAACGGAACATAATATATTTGCCTGAAGCTACTGTTACTGATATGCATTGATTAAAATGTGTATGCACAGTCCCCGGTAATCCAAGTACTTGTGCTGAACAACAAGTACCATTTACATTGGGGCCTGTATAATTCAACGCAGGAACATTCGTATATCCTGCAGTAGCGCCACTCAGGCCTGGAACAGAATTAGCTACCAGGTAATCGAAATAGTTTGAATTATCCTGTCCTCCATCTTCTGCCTCCGATAACTGGTACCAGTCAAATTGAATATTTATATTCTGTATAGTTGCACCTGTATTATTTTGCATGCATAAGCCCAGCGCTAGGCCATGAGGGCTTACCGTGCCATCTTCATTACTCGTATCGGAGCTGGTACCTACAGATCCGTCAGACGGGCGTGTACCAAGCAACAAACCAGTTCCACCATTTATGGTATACATATATGTGCCGCCTGTATTTGTAGGGGCACTGTTCGTTATATTTACTACACCCTGAAAATTACCTATATTGTCGTATACATACCAACCGGGGTAATATGAGTTATCAACCCAACTGCCTGAAGCTCCATATGGGAAACCAGGATCGGTTGTATTACCAAAATCCTGACTATAAGAACCGGAAGTAAAAGTGGCCTGAGCAAAAAGAGTATTACTTACTAATAACGCAAAAAATATTACGAAAACACGCAATAGTAGATTACACTTACGTAAATGTAGTTTTATACTCATTCCAGCATATATCTGAACCAGGTTTCGATATTCATTAAGCACCAAGGGTCCAACATTAAAAAAACAGGCTTAGCTATTTACCCACAAATTTGCCTATAATTTTTTCTGTTTTCATTAACAAGATGTTAAATGATTACGAATAGTTGTTTAAGATACGCAGAATAATTGAAATCTTCACTTTTTTTGAACAAAACGCCTGGTAATCAATAACTCAATCCCCGTCGCCATCATCATCGTCTCCCTGTTCGCTTTTTGGAAGCGGTTGAATAAATGCTCCGTGTTTGGTAGCCGGCATAGGTATATTACCTTTAATTGCTATCCATAATACCTCATTAAATAACCCTTCTGGTACTTTGTCTTCATGCCTAAGGTCAAATTGGTCCGATCTTTTCATCAGATCATTGAATGCAGTATTCTTTCCATCAATATCAATAGCTGAAGCAATGGAAGAATATGGTGAGGAATTGATTGTATCGGTAAAGCATCTCCACATGGGTGTAGCGCCTGCATCATACTGGCTCATAGGTGGCAAGCCCAGAATTAGTTCCATAGTTCGTATTACTGAACAGGTAGAATACATAGTATGGTTCACACTATTCCTTTTTACATACGGGCCAACTACAAATGCAGTGCTTCTATGTGCATCAACATGATCGGAGCCGCTCTGCGCATCATCTTCCAATACAAATACGGCACATTGTTTCCAGATGGCACTCGTTGAAAGATGCTCTATCAGCCTTCCAAGCGCCTGGTCATTATCGGCCAACGATGCAAACGGAGTGAATGCACCTTTGGCAAGTCCGCTGGTATGGTCATCGGGTAAATAAACAATATTCATTTGCGGAATTGCATTGATAGTACTCAGTGAATCAAAGTCTTTTTCCCACATTTTTTCACGATATGTATCATGTATGGCCAAATCCCAACCAGGGTACTTAGCGCAGGTATGTTTTGTAAGCTCTTTCAAATAAGGGTTACCATCATCGGCAAATTCACCATAGTTTCTGAAGCTGATCTTATGCTTAAAGCAATTATCCCATATAAACCCATCAACAGGCAAAGCAATATTTCTGTTACCACCATAATCATAATCCCCGCCTCTGTCACCATAAGTTGTTGGCCAGGTCTTTTCCGTATAATCATTTGCATATGCGGCCATGCTCCAGTTATGTCCATCGGCGCTAACCTCAGCATCAACATAAAAATTATCGAGCAGCACAAATTGTTCCGCCAGGGCATGTTCGTTAGGCGTTATTCGTTTAGGAAATAAACACAGGCTCGTATCACCATTTCCGGCTGTAATGTCACCCAGCACCTGGTCGTAAGTACGGTTCTCTTTTATTACATAAAACACATATTTTATGGGTGATGCATCGCCTACTTTTGCAGGTATCGGATTTCCAACAGGAACATCAGCACTCAATAATTTAGAAATATTGTACGGTGTATTCTTATACACTGAAGCGGTATAGTCGACCTGTTGCTTTTCGGTAGGTTCATTTATGATACTCATTGTACCCATCAGCAGTCCGCCACCAATGTATTGCATATTAGGATGAGGCGCATCACCTTGCTTATAAAGCACCTTCTCTCTCTTCCTTAATGGGTTTGGCCCATAGGGGTCAGGCAGCGATGAAAAACCTTTTCCATTGGTCACCCAAATATCCTTTCCTATAACCCGGACACAAGTCGGGTACCAACCTGTGGGAATAAAACCTTTTGACTTGCTGCTGCCTGGTTTGCTCACATCAAATACGGCCAGGCAATTATTATCGGCATTGGCTATATACAATGTTTTATTGTCGGCGCTCAAAGCAACACCATTGGTTGTTGAACCTTCCGGCGAGCCCGGATACAAAGCAGCATTTAATACTTCCACCACTTTATTCTGTTCGGTAGATATTACCGATACACTATTATCATTCGAATTGGCAACGAACAGGTATTTCCCATCATTGGTAAGCACCATATCATTAGGGTTACTGCCTACCCTAATGGAGTCTGAAATTTTATCTGCTTTCAGATCAAACACTAATACTTCGCCTCCGCCCCAAATACTGATATACAATTTTTGTGCATTCTTACCTATTACACAAGTATATGCCTCAGCAGGTAATTTTTGCTGAACAAGCACTTTTTTTGTTTCAGTACTTAGTTTGTATAGGGAGTTATTTTCTTTGGTAACAACATAAATCTGTTTACGTGAATCATCAACAGCAATTCCTGTAGGAGATATTTTTTCAGGCCAGGGTTTACCCAGAATAATACTATCACTTAATTTTAGTTTGCCTTCTTTTACATCATACCCCAAAACCATATTATTATTTCCACCCGATGCGTATAGTTTTTTACCGCCCTTGCCAAATGCAAGCCCCAGCCACGATTCAGGAATACTTACGCTATCAAGTAGTTTTCGCGTTTGAACATCTAAAAGCATAATAGATTGTACGCTTTGTCCGTTGTTGGTAACAGCAGCATATTTACCGTCTGGGCTAACTGCAATATTAAGCGGCAGGTCGCCTAATCTTATTCCAGTTCCTGCAGGAGTCAAGTGCCAGCCATTAGGCAGGTCAACGCGCTGTTTTTCTGGTTGAGCAAGGCAACTGACACTTATAAATAAAGGAAGTATTACGAGCCATTTCATGTGCGGAATATTTAAAATCAAAGATATAAAAATAGGCTTCGGTGCTCCGTTAAGGAATGCTTAACATTTCAGGTTTCACCATTAAATACATAGAATAGCACGTATTGAAAACGGCTGGCACATTAACCGGTGAGGCCTTATTTCAGGAAATAATAAACGAGAATCGTTTCTTCAATTTAAGGAATGGTCCTTCGAGCAGTTTATACGATAGCATTGATATGAGTATGGTAGACCCGATAGTGAAACCAAAGTAAAGTACTTCCATCTTCCAGCCGGCAATATCTTTATTAAATAAGCACTTTATTGCCTCTAAACTTAATATGCGCATAATTGGATGATACATATACAAGCCATACGACAATGAACCAAGGTAGGCCATCCATTTCGAGCTTATTCTTATAACCGATGCAGGATTAGCAGCAAGGTTCAAAATTAAAAATGCAGCAAGTACCGAATAAAATTCCTGGTTGCCTACAGGAATAACAACCCTTAACAAAAGTAATAGGGCCGATAGGGTGTAAACTATTATCTGAACATCTTTACGAAACAACCAATTCAATATTTTTTCATTGTTTTCGATCAGCAAATAGGCAGCTATCCCCCCAATTGCCATACAACTTACACGATACTCAAGCAACAATTTCGCCAGCTCATCAATGCGAATAACATTAACAGGATCATTACTGTAGATAAACTTCAACAACACCGGAATTCCTCTTATTGCAAGTACTGCAACTATAATAATGCAACATGTTCTCACGAAGCGCTTCGACTTTCGTATAATAACCGGCCAGAAAAGGTAAAAAGCTTCTTCAACCCTAACCGTCCAGCTTGGCCCTATTGATTCAGGCAAGCGCCCACTCGACACCAGGAAAGAAGGCAAAAAGAAAACAACACCTATAAAACTTGTCCAGAAATGATCTTGCAGACCCCGGCTATAGTTACCATAAAAGCCGCTTGCCAATAATGGCAATACAAAAATTGCCAGTATCATTACTGTATAATAGAGTGGCCATATTTTTAATGTTCTTCGTATATAATAGTCTTTTAAATTAATGGAACCTTTAGCCTGTTTTTCTTTGAGCAGCAGAAAAGTAATAAGGAAACCACTGAGAACAAAAAACACAGAAACATCAATATTACCCCAGTGCTCAAAATAGGCAACCCATTTTAATGACTCGCCACCATGATTAAACTTTAATTGCTCGGTATGAATAATAACAACGATCATTGCCATTATAAAACGCAGCGCATCTAAATTGGGGAAATAAATTTTCTCCTTTTTTTCCATACCCGAAATTTGCTATTTAGTGTTGCAAACCCTTTATACAATAATACAAATTAAACCCACCACCAGGTATATTAATGATAGATGGATGGCTTCAGGATTTAACAAACGAGAATTTTTTCTTAAGATTAAGAAAAGGTTTTTCAATAAACCTATGCGAAAGCATGGCCATAAGTAAAGTAGAAGCAACCGTCATACTATAATAGCTTACCTCCATTTGCCAGCCAGTAATTTTGCTGTTAAATAAATGCGTTACTGTTTCGAGTGATAAAATACGCATAATGGGGTGATACAGATAAATACCATACGCCATAGTACCAAGGTAGGTCATCCATTTGTAGTTCAGCCTTATTATCGTTGCGGAATTGGCTGCCAGGTTCAGCACCATATAAGCAATCAGCACTGAGTAAAATTCCTGATTCATTAGTGGTACTCTAACCCGCAGCAATAACATTAGAAACAATACAGTATATACCACTATCTGCAGGTTCTTTTTAAATAAAAACTGCAACAGGCTTTCTTTATTAGTAATGAATATATACGCTGCTATACCTCCTATTGCCATGCAACTGAATCTGTACTCCGCAAAAATTGTTGCAATGTCCAGTAAGCGGTTATGATAATCCGGGTTGTTTTTCAGCAAATTGGCCGATATAACAACGGCATCGCGGATAAAAATGGTAGATATAATAATTATACAACTTACTTTGAGGAAATTCTTAGACCGCCTTATAATGAAAGGCCAGACAAGATAAAACGCCTCCTCTACTCGTATGGTCCAGGTTACACCCATAGATTCCGGCAACATGTACCGGCCAAGTAAAGTAGGAGGCAGAAAGAACAAATACCCTATTAAAGCCAAAGAGAAATGATCGGATAAGCCTCTTGAATATTCAGAATAAAAAGAATGGCCAAAATAAGGCAGCAGAAAAAAACCAATTATCATAATAAAATAATAGAGTGGCCATATTTTCAATACCCTGCGTATGTAATAGTTCTTAAATTGTATAGTGCCGGTGTTTTGTTTTTCTCTGAGCAACAAAAACGTAATAAGAAAACCGCTGATCACAAAGAACAAGCTGACATCGATCTCGGCGTCAGGCCTAAACGAGAGTAACCTGTCAGATACCTCCTGCCCATGTCTCGATTTAATGCCTTCCATATGAAACATAACAATGATCATTGCACAGATGAACCTGAGACCATCGAGGTTAGGAAAATAGATTTTTTGCTGGGGTTTCATTATGATGGTAAATGTACCAAAAGTTTACTGAAACTGTTTGTATAAAAAAACCCTGAGGTGAAATGCCCCAGGGTTTTTTAAATTTAAATTGCTTTACTGTTTATTTCAGTATGAACCTGCCATTTGCTATGGCTGTACCTTTATCTGAATAAACACGATAGAAATATATTCCGGCAGGTTTATCGCTCATATCAATTCTGCTCTCATCACTAGTTGCAGAAAGGGTTTGTGCAAAAACTTTCTCGCCCAATATGTTATACACCTCAATTGCTGCATTACCCGTTACATTTTGCATGGTAACATAAAACACTCCGCTATTTGGGTTAGGATACACATTTGCCGATGTAACCTTGCTTACAGGAGCTATGCCCAAACATAAGTTAACAGTTATAGTATCGAATGTTGAGTCTTTACAACCATTGCCTGCAGTACCTACAACAGTATAGGTTGTAGTGCTTGTTGGGCACACATTAACAGTTGAGGTAGTTTGTCCTGAAGACCACTTATAGAATCCGGCGGTAGCACCGCTTGCATTTATAGCAACACAATTGCCACTACATATAGTATCGGAATTAGGTGCTGTTGTAGCCGTAATCGTAGGGCTTGGGTTTACCGTTACAACTTCTGTTAATGTTGCAGATGCAGAACAACCGGCTGCAGAGGTTCCGTTTAAAGTATAGGTTGTGGTAGAACCAGGCGTTACACTAACTGCTGAACCGGTTAACCCGCCAGGTGTCCAGGTATAGGTACTTGCACCGCCACCTGTTAAGATAGTAGCATTGCCTGAACAAATTGTTGCAGGGCCACTTATATTTAAAGTTGGAGTAGTGTTTACAGTTACAACTTCTGTTAGTGGAGCACCATGGCAACCAGCGGCAGAACTTCCATTTAAAGTATAGGTAATAGTTGCTCCCGGTGTTGCATTAACAACTACACCTGTTGAAGCACTTAACGCTGTGTTAGGTGTCCAGGTATAGGTAGCAGCACCGCCACCTGTTAATGTAGTAGGAACGCCTGAACATATTGTAGCAGGGCCACTGATACTTAAAGTTGGTGTGGTGTTTACAGTAACACTAAATGTTGTGTCGTGAAAGCAACCACCCGTAGCTATAACTGATACTGAGTATGTATGGGTTAAAGCAGGTGCAACTGTTACGGTATCGTTGGTAGAAGTTGTGCTCCAGGTGTATGATGAACCACCTGATGCGGTAAGCAGAGTAGATGTACCCGAGCATATTGTTGTAGAACCCTTTATAGTAACTTTAGGTGCCACAACCACGCTTACAGTTTTAGTTACACTATCAGACCCTGATGAATTTGTAACGACAAGTTTTGCCGGATATGTACCCGGTGTATTAAACGCTATAACCGGATTTTGCGAAGAAGATGTATTAGGTGTACCGCCTCCGCCAAATGACCAATTCCATGAAGTAGGCTTATTTTGGGTAGTGTCGGTAAATGTTATAGAACTGCCCGAGCACACAAAAAGGCTACTTTTAAAACCAGGCACCAATGGAACCGATTGCGATAAGAACCTTATGTTATCTACTGTCAAAATAGCTCCGCTATCAGCAGGTGCTTCATTGTATCTTTTCTGGGTATGCAACACTAGAATAACCGAATCAGGCACTGAACCTGCATCAAAGGCCAATTGCGCTTTGGTATATACCGAAGCAGGCCCCAGTGTTTTGGTAGCTGCAAAAGGGAACATAACCCCATTCTTTTTAAAGTCAAGTTGTAATACAGCGCTATCACCAATAACTGTTGGAGCATATTTATAATATACTTCCAAAGTATCCTTTTGCAAAGAATATGGATACCCACCACTCATGCCGCCATGATTCATATACATTCCGGTTGAGGCTTGTTGGTCAACACTGGAGTCGGCTCCATTATTTCCGCCAGAATTATGTAACATTGACTTAATGGTAAGTGCATATTTACCTGTGTATGCATCTGTAGTCTGATTACTATATGGGTAATTACTGTTTTGAAAATACCATTGTACAGGAGTTGCTACAGAATCAGTTTGCCATGCTTCAAAATCTCCGTTAAGTCCAACAGGTTGGCTTGTTACACCGGTATAAGTTACACTATCAATAGTTAGCACACTACCCGGATAGCCCTTTCCGTTGTTGATTGCTCCAATTGAAGATACAGCGCCAAATATTATAGTATCTGGTGTTAATGGTAAACTAAATGAAGTAAACGAAAGTTTATAGTTTTTAGAGGTATCCAGTCTTATTTGTGCACCACCTATGGTATTGCCTGAGTTTTTAAATATTGCCAGTACAAGACCTGTATCTTTATTTGAAGTTCTGGTATACTTATAGTAGAAGCGGATACCAGTTGCTTTCTGGTTATATGGAATACCGCCCGCAAGGCCTGAGTTCTGGGTATTACCATTTAAAATATACCCGATAAGTGTATCGGTACCATTTACAATGGTAGAAAGCTGTAATGCAAACTTGCCATGGTATGGGTTAAAAGATTGAACAACGTTAGCCGGGCCCCTCCCCTTTGTAATGTTATCAATATTAGATGTAGACAGGTAACCAACCGGGTCGAGCCATGAGGTTACGTTCCACTTTTCAAATCCCCCATTCGGGATAGATGTTTGCGCTGAAAGGCTTCCTGCAGCCAATAAAGCAATAATGAGGTTTTGTAGTTTTTTCATCGATAATTAGTAAGATTAATGTTATCCTTCAAAGATAAAATAATTCTTTCGAACTACATTAAAAAAACTGGTTATCAGCGGTTCATCCCCCTGACCGAAACACGCCATTTTCAATATTTTCAACCAGTTGGCAAAATTTTCGTATATTTGCATAACTTCTTTGGAAGATTGTATCTCATCTGTTGGTGGTCCTCACCCATTCAATCCAGTTTCAGTTTACGCTTTTCTTAACAAGTTAACAACAAGGGACGAACCGTTTTTTCGGTATTCCCATATTTATAATTAATTCATACATAAAAATGAAATTTTCAGACTTAAATCTTATAGACCCATTATTAGCGGCCTTAAGTAAACAGGGTTACACAGAACCCACACCCATTCAGCAAAAAGCCATTCCCCATATTTTAGAAGGGAAAGACATTTTCGGCTGCGCACAAACCGGCACCGGTAAAACAGCTGCCTTTGCATTACCTATTCTACAGTTATTGAGTAAAGGCATGCCAGAACACACACATGGCATTAAAGCACTGGTGCTTGCACCAACCCGCGAACTTGCCCTGCAGATTGCCCAAAGCTTTGCAGACTATGGCACCGGGCTGCATATTAAACACACCGTAATTTTTGGTGGTGTATCGCAACACACACAAACCAATAACCTCCGCAAAGGGGTTGATGTGCTTATTGCAACACCAGGCCGCTTATTAGACCTGATGAACCAGGGCTACATTAAACTTAACATGGTTAAGTATTTTGTGCTAGATGAAGCCGACCGTATGCTCGACATGGGCTTTATAAACGATATGAAAAAGGTAATGGCACAACTGCCAGCTAAAAAGCAAACCATACTTCTATCAGCTACAGCACCTACCGAGATCAAAAAACTTGGAGACAAGTTATTGCATAACCCTGTTACCATAACCATTGAACCCGTTACTGCAACTGCAGACCTTATACAACAGGGCATATATTATGTAAACCAGGAAAGCAAACGTGCATTACTGAATCACATTTTACAGGATGCAACCATTGAGAATGCACTTGTATTTACCCGCACCAAACGCGGAGCTGACAAAGTGGTGAAAGAGCTTAACCGCAACAAAATAAAGGCAGAGGCCATACACGGTAATAAATCACAAGGTGCGCGCGAACGTGCACTGAATGGTTTTAAGAACAAAACAATTCGTGTATTGGTAGCTACCGATATAGCATCGCGTGGTATTGATATTGACAGACTAACTCACGTAATTAACTTTGAACTGCCCGAAGAAGCGGAAACCTATGTTCACCGTATTGGCCGTACAGGCAGAGCCGGGGCATCGGGTATTGCTTTATCGTTCTGCTCGCAGGATGAACTCGATCAGTTAAAAGACATTCGTAAATTACTGAAGAAAGATATTGATGTAATTACCGGGCACCCGTTTGAAGGTAACGCAAAGCCGCCCAGGCTGGATTCTGTTGAAACCGATGGCGCTAAACCGGAACGTAAACAACATACTCATCAGAATGGCAACAGGCCGAGAGGTAATAATTTCAATAAGAACAAAAGACGCAGGAATAACAGTGACAACAACAAAAGGTTCGAACGCCCTGCACATCACGTTTAAATAAATAAGGTAAGCCCTGAGAGTAATTTATATACTTTCAGGGTTTTATTTTCGTACACATTACATATTCACCCCTGTTCAATATAACACCATGCACAAAGAAAAATCACTGACCGTATATAGCTGTAGCGCTTGCTCAGAAGTTGAAGTTAAAACCAGTACACCTAAAATACGCGGATGCAAAAAAGCATCGATGCACATGTGGGTTACCCTTGGCGAAAAAGGCCTTAATAAATTTGTGTGCGAAAACTGTAAGGTGAAAGTAAATACTACCGATGTGCCTGCATTAAATGGCTGTGCTGTTGGCGGAACACATAACTGGAGAAAGGTTTAGGTTACTTGCTTTTCATCCTCTCCTCCATCTGCATTTGAATCTTCTTCTTAGCAGCTTCCCATTCGGTATCAATAATACTGAAGAAGGCACTGTTTCTCACATAGCCATTGTCAAGTATTCTTTCTTTACGGAATATACCTTCAAACTGGCCCCCTATTTTTTGAATAGCTGTGCGCGAACGAATATTACGCTCATCGGTCTTTAACTGCACACGGTTTGTTTTCAATACTTCAAAACAAAATGTCATCAGCAATAATTTGCATTCAAAATTTATGGCAGTGCCCCAATAGTCGCGTATTATCCATGTAAAACCAATTTCAAGTTTTTTGTCCTTAGGTACTATATCTAAAAACCGTGTAGAGCCAATAAACTTTTTAGTCTGTTTGTGTTGTATTACAAATGGGTAATGATTTCCTTTTTCTCTTTCTTCCAGTGCTGTATTATATAAAGCATTGAACTTTTCCCGCTCTGATCCATCACTGGGTATAAACTCCCACAGTTTTTTATCAGCTGCTGCCAGGTACAACTCATCAAAATTCTCTTTTCCCAATGGTATAAGGTCAACCAGTGTTCCCTTAAGTATTGTTGGGTGCTTTATCCAGTGTTCAGCCATAAGTATTTTAAATAATTGTCGTCAAATGTACTAAACCCATAGTTTTGTTAATTAATGCTAAAATCGGGAACTTAAAACATACAACACCGTAAATTGTTCTATAAACCCCAACGCATGAAAACCTCAACATACCTCGCCGTTTTTTTATTGCTCGGAAAAATGGCAACCGCACAAGACACTATTGTGCAAACCGATGGCACCAGAATAATTGCAGTTGTGCAGGAAATAGGAACTTCGGAAATTAAATACAAGAAATTTGCCAATAAAGAAACAAGCCCTATATACGATATTGAAAAATATAAAGTAGCCCGCATACATTATGCTGATGGTTTAACAGATTTTTTCCCTGCTCCATTACCACCACTAGCAGTTACCCAGTATACCCCGGCTACATATACCACTGATCCCGGTACAGTTACAACTCCTTTAAGTAGCATTAGTGGTGCAACAATGTATCTTGGTGCACTGGTATCACCCATTAGTCCGTACGACGGAACAGCTATTAATAATTACTGGAACAACCGCTTTGCCGGTGAAGGACCGGGTACTACAAAACTTAATACAGGTTTTACTCAAATGTATAATTTCTTTATGGGTGGCTCCTTAGTATTTAATAAGCAAAACAACTGGACCTACGAGTTTCAGTTTGAAACCATGTCAGCTAACGCTATACATGATACATCGAACTTTGCCGATGGTGCATCAGGTAACCTGTCCATCTCTTATTTTTCACTGAATGATGCCCTGCAATATTTACGAGGAACAGATACATCGAACCGCTTGCAGATTGGTGGTGAATTAAGCTGGGATATTGGAATAATAACGGGCACCGAGCACGATGTATTTGTAAATAACTATGGTTACCAGAATAATTCCGGTTTCGATTACGATGCCATGCAAATGGGCTGGCACATTGCCGCAGTGGCGAAGTACTTTGTAGGTAAATCGAAAAACCTGGGCTTTGAAGCTAAACTTGGTTACAGAAGCATGAATGTAAATCCGGGTAATGAATTTGGTGACGATGCAAACAATTCAGGTGCGCCTATAAACTTTAGCGGAGCCATGTTCAGCCTGGGTTTGGTTGTACAGTTTAAGGCACATGCAACGGTTTGCGTGAACGGATATGAATACTATAATGGTTATTGATACTCTAATAGATCATTAGTGACAGTGTGCATTGTATTTAGTACCACTTGTAATTAATAATACTTCAATTCCGTTTCTTTAGATACTGACAATTTCTTTTCATTACATGAAAACAAGTACCGCTTAAGAAAATCCGTATTTTTTAAACACTTCTAGTTTCCCTGCTTCCGTTTTTGGAGAATTCGGATGGAATATAACCACCTTAGAGAGGTCCAAAGGCACAATATCATTCCTCCAGAATAAAGCAGGAGAAAGCGCTCTTATGTTCATCCCTTGCGCTTCTATAATACCATCAAATGTTTTTGCTGACTGGTCTTTAAAGTAACTTTTAGTATCTTCTATCTCGTTATTAAACGAAATATATTGCTCATTACCACCAGAAATATCCCATTGAATATTGCTTTCCCAGAGCGCTACATTCAATGCGATCTGATCATCATAAGTAATTCTCTGTATATCTATGACTTTATTTATAAAACCTATAGCTTTTTTGTTCGCTCTGAACCAAAAACATCCGCCACAAGCTGCAAAACCCCATATTTCTGCTATTTGAGGAGGGAAATATACAATCCGTTGAAACGCAACATCCGCATTTTCAAAATATTCAGCAGATGGTTTCATTAATAATAACGCATCAATATCGATCAATAAAACATTATACCCCAGTTCTACTAATAATTTTACAAATGGAAATTTCAAAACTGATATCGCCAGTCCTTTCTCAGTAAAACCCGTAGGGCTTGTAAACTTATTTTTTTTATCATCATGATTCTTTAATATAACTTTACAATTAGGAACATTCATGGAATCTAAAAACAGGCCTGTTTCAACATCTCCGGCAATTACAATGTATTGTTTCACTTCTACCAGGCTCAGCATAGAAAGCCATAGCTTAGCCACCCCTAAATATTCCTTTGTTACCAATGTAACTACTATATCTTCTGACTTGCTATAAGTATCAATAAGCTTTCGAAGTGTATTTATGTCAAGAACCCCAGCCAAGGTATCTAATACTTCAGTCAAACTAATAAGTTCAGCAGGCCATTCATACCCTCTTATGCATGCCAACCGCATATCATCATATTTCATTGAATTCAATATATTAACATAACAAATATCTGTTATAAATTATCATTCGTGCCATAAACCATATAGTTCCAATTATATTGCAATCGCTCCCTCAACGTAGCATATTTTCTTTCATTGGTTTTAGGAAATGAAACTTCCCTTACAGGAATATTAAGGAACCGGCATACGATAGGTATATCAATACCTTTATCAATATTTATTGTCAACAGGTCATTGGGCCTGTCCTTAAAATAATCTTTCACTTCATTGTGAAAGTCGTCATACTTGCGGGACAGTATTCTTTTATTGTACCTGCTTGTATGATAAAACTTCTTATGATATTCATGTATCCCGGGCGCCCAATTCCATATAACCATACCATGGGTGAACATCCATTTCATAGACTCCAACCAGGTTTTCTTATCGCGAGTGGTAAGTATGAATTTGCTTCCCGGGTATTTTTTATCAAGTTGCTTATATAGCATAGGAACAGGGCTATCATTAAGCATTTGCAAGTCTTCAGGAATATTCCAATCAGGGTCAGCGATCAGTTCACCAAAAAAGTGCCTGCTCTTGAAACCCAAAGCCTCCATCAACTGAAACAGTGAGGTTGTACCTGTTCGGGACATACCGATACCGAAAATTTTACTTTTCACTTAATAGAGTTTTATTTTGCGCTTCAAAGGTAGGATTTGTTTTATTTTATATTTGCAGAAATTTCACACAATAGAATATGAAAAATATAGCGGTAATTGGTTCAGGCACAATGGGCAACGGAATAGCACACACATTTGCACAATGCGGGTATAGTGTTGCACTTATAGATATATCGGCCGATGCATTAGCAAAAGCAATGGCAACCATTGGCAAAAACCTCGACAGGATGGTAACCAAAGGCACCATTACCGAACAGGACAAAGCCAATACACTTAAAAACATAACCACACATACCGAACTCGCAAAAGGCGTTAGCGGTGCAAACCTGGTGGTAGAAGCTGCTACTGAAAACCCTGAAATTAAGTTCAAGCTTTTCCGCGACCTCGATAGCCTTTGTGCACCAGATACTATTTTAGCAAGTAATACTTCGTCTATATCCATCACAAAAATTGCTGCACAAACCACACGTGCCGATAAAGTAATTGGCATGCACTTTATGAATCCTGTGCCGGTTATGAAACTAGTGGAGGTTATTCGTGGCTACAATACATCGGATGCTGTTACCGCACTTATAATGGACTTATCGAAAAAGCTTGGCAAAATACCTACCGAGGTAAACGACTACCCTGGCTTTGTGGCTAACCGCATACTTATGCCTATGATAAACGAAGCTATTTATGCCTTGTTTGAAGGCGTGGGTGGTGTAAGTGAAATTGATACGGTTATGAAACTGGGTATGGCTCACCCTATGGGGCCGCTGCAGTTGGCCGATTTTATTGGCTTAGATGTTTGTCTGTCTATTTTACGTGTATTGCACGATGGCCTAGGTAATCCTAAATATGCACCTTGCCCTTTACTGGTAAACATGGTAACGGCTGGTGACTTAGGTGTAAAATCGGGTATTGGTTTTTATAAATACACTGCCGGTTCAAAGGACTTAGTGCTGGCTCCAAGGTTTGCGTAAACACGTAATGCGTTATTTAGTTTTTACTACCTTCCTACTCTTCTCTGCATGGATTCATGCGCAGCAAGTATTATCCTATCCGGGTAAAGCATTTACATACACCTTGTATATTGATACCAGCCAATGCAAAACCAATAGCCAATTGATAGTTGATTCAATTGTAGTTGCAACTAAGGCCGGTAAAAAAAAGGTGCAGGTAATAAAACCAAGCAATGCTGATGGTAATGGTATACCATGCAATGGCGATCTTTTAAAGAACGGCGAATTTTTAATAACAGACGCTAACTTCGACGATCATGAAGACATATTGCTGATGCAGTTTTTACCTGCTGCACCCAACATTCCTTATTATTATTGGATATATAATCCTGCAAGCAAAAAGTTTATTGAAGACACCGCGCTGGAAAACATTACCTCACCGCAATTCGATTCAGTGAAACATCAAATAACATCTTTCTGGCGGAATGGTTGCTGCGACCATGGGACAGATACATATAGCTATGTGAATAATAAAGCAGCACTAATACAGCAAGTAGAAGACGTAGCCGACCCTAACGGAACTGCACCTGACACACTTATTGAAAGAAAGGTAATTGCCGGTAAATTAACCGAAGTTTCCCGTAAAGCTCAGAAGAAATAAGAGTTTAATCAGCCGGTGTAAATGTAAGCGCTACCTGCATTGCTTTAATTGCTGAGGCACTATCGGCAATCGGGTCTAATGAAGTTTTACCAACACCAGTTATCTCGTATTGTTTGCTCTTGCCCTTTATAACTACAATAAAATTATAGCCTTTATCTTCCGTTCCACCTATTTCTTTTGAATAGTAATACAAAAAACTATTCGGCTTTACTTCTACTCTTCTGTACTTACCCCAGAATTCAAGGTCTTTCTTTGTTTTAGAAACAAGGGTATCAAACACACCAAGCGCAGGCATAACACGTATCCCCAGGTTTTCGCCAATATCTACTCCAATACCTTCAAGTGTAACATTCTTTGATGCATTGTTAGGGTCGTCGGTAGTTAGTGTACTGGGGAAAACATGCAGGCTGCCTTTATAGGTAATAGTTCCATGCACATCTTTACTTTCTAACTTGGTAACATCACTCGATACAGCTGGGGCTGTTGCAGCCGGTTGTTGTTGATTATTACAAGACACTAATAATACACTTGCTGCAATACTGCAAATTAAAATGCGTTTCATCATTCTTCTTTTAAAGATTAGTAAACTACACGGGGGAATTGTAAAAGTACATTGTTTTTGGGTAAGAACCAATGGTGCATTACATCTATCAAAATTGCTATTTTTGTTTAGGAACAAAACAGATATACCTCTGCTATGAACGAACAGGAGAAAGCCCAGATACATGAAGAAGTAAAAGCCGATATACTTGAAAGAGAAAAGGCTGACAAGAAAAAAGATAAATGGTTAAACTATCTTTCTATTTCAACTATACTTATTGCGCTATGTGCAACCTTATCGTCATATAACGGAGGAAATGCGGGAGGAAAATCAACCATGTCGCAGATAAAAGCCAGTGACCTGTGGGCGCAGTATCAAAGTAAAAGTATTAAACAGTATTTGTACGAAATACAAATAGATAACCTAAATACATCGCTACTTACTATTCCTGCCGGAGCAGCTTACGACAGCATAAAGAAACACATAAACGGGTATAGCGAGAATATTGCTAAATACAAAACTGATAAGGAGGAGATTAGCAAAAATGCAAAGCAATTAGAGGCTATAAGAGATGAATCCTCGAAACATGGAGGCGCTTTTGGCCTGGCAGTGCTGTTCCTTGAAATATCAATACTGCTCTCCTCTATTGCCGCACTGATAAAGAAAAAATTGTTGTGGTATATCAGTATGCTCCCCGGCCTTGTGGGGATTATTTATTTTATAAACGGATTCTTGCTGTTTTTTTAAAATCGATAAACAATTAACGTTCTATCACCAGCTTACCTGATTTTATAAGTACATTATTCTTATCTGTAATTCTATATAGGTAAAGCCCTGCTGGCTGATCATTTAGGTTAATGTTGAATTTTGAATGCTGAATGTTTAATGAGTTTGAATACACTTTCTCTCCAATCATATTATACACTTCAACTAATGTCTGACGACTGATACCTGAGGACTGAATGGTGAACACACCATTCGACGGATTAGGATAGATAGTAATGTTATAGTGTTCATTCAAATTATTTAACGATGTTGGACCACCATGTACCAGCTTTTTTGTGTTCGACTTGGCATTGGTGTAAGCACCCGGGCCACCTTTGCCTTTTCCGTGTTCTATTACTTGTGTTGGGTTACAACCGGTAACATTTGAAACACCTATTGTGTAGTAAACCGGGTTGGTCGTAATTAAAGGTTTTGTGTCGGTATAGGTAAGTACATTGCTGGCTACGGAATCATACAAGGCAAAAACATTCATAACTGTATCGCGGTATATGTAATAGTAACTACCAAAGGTACCCTGATATGCCGCCCAGTTCAATACAACATTCGAACCATTGTCTGTGGCTGTTACATATATAGAATTTATTGGCGGGCTCAATGGCGATTCATTTCCGCATGAATCAACTTCCGATACTTCGTAATCGTAACCCGATGTAGCCGTATTGCTTACCGAATCGGTAAATATGGTAGAGAACCCTACACAAAAGCGCTCCCTTAATTGGTACGTTGTGCCACTCGATGGCTTACGATAAAGGTAATATGATTGTATATGGCTTTCGGTTGTTTTGTTCCACATTATGGTTGTCTTTTGTATAGTATCTACGGTTACTAAACATACGGAAACGCCTGCAGGTAATGATTGTGGCACTGTTACCGCCGCAACACCTATGCAACCACCGTTGTCAGTCACAGTTACATAATAAGTTCCGCCTGTTACCCCAGCCAGAGTTTGCGTTGTTTCATTATTGCTCCACAAAAAGGTATAAGGTCCTGTTCCACTGCTATCGGCCACCGTAGCCGAGCCCATAGTACCTAGCACACAATTGTAAGGCGTTGTTGCCGTAACATAAGGTGCAGGATTCTTAGTGCTATTCACCAGTGCGGCTGCAGAATCTTTGCATCCGTTATGATCGGTTACCACCACATTATAATAACCTGCACTAATGTTACTCATACCTGTGGTTGTACTTGTTGCAGCTCCATTCCAGCTGTATGAGTATGGAGTTACCCCACCACTTGCACTCGCCGATACACTGCCATTGTTAGCCGCACAAGTTGCATTGGAAGTTACCGGGTTTATACTTAAAGCGGCTGGTTGAGAAACAATAATATTCGGTGTAGTAGTAATACACCCGTTGCCATCACGTACTGCACATACATATTCACCCGCTGTTATATTTGGTAAGGAAGCATTAATATTAATAGTACCGCCCGGGCATAAATATTGGCTGCTTACCGGGGCGCCCACCTGGCTCCAGAAACAACTATATGGTTTAACACCCGTTACGGTAAGGTTTATTGCGCCATTGGTATCGCCAAAACATTTTACATTGGTAACATTAACAATTACCGAAGGGCCACTTGAATCGCTTATAGTTGCCGTGGTTGTAGAAGAGCAATTATTTGAATCGTAAACGGTTATCTGGTAAACCCCTGCTGCCATGCCACTATCTTTAGCAGAGCTTGTGCCATCGTTCCACGAAAAGGTATAGGGAGGTGTTCCACCACTTGGGTTTGCTACAGCTATACCTTTATTAGCATTACAAGGCGTGTTAGTTGTTATTACATTTACAGTAGGTGGTACACTACACTGTGCATGCACCGCATGTATGCCACCAAATAATATTGCAGCGCAAATAAGTGTTGTTGTAAGTAGATTCTTTTTCATGATAAGGATTTACAGTGGTTAAATCGAGATCAAATCTAAGAAATTTTAGCTTATTAGATCCCTTCATTAACTCTTATATTCCTCTGTGACACTATTTAAACATTTACACAGAGTACCACGGAGGAAAACTATGAGGCTCACTGAGGAAATTTCGTTACTTTGCTTTATATAATTATGTGTCATGCAAAAGAAAATATTACTCCTCGGCTCAGGCGAATTAGGTAAAGAACTTGTTATTGCTCTACAGCGTTTAGGGCAATATGTAATTGCTGTTGATAGCTATGCAGGTGCACCTGCCATGCAGGTAGCACATGCGTTCGAGGTAATAAATATGCTGGATGGAGATGCATTGGATGCCATAGTTGCCAAACACAAACCCGACCTGATAGTTCCGGAAATTGAAGCCATACGTACCGAACGCTTTTACGATTACGAAAAACAAGGCTATACCGTTATACCCAGCGCACGTGCAGCAAACTTTACCATGAACCGTAAGGCAATCCGCGACCTGGCTGCAAAAGAATTAGGCGTGCGCACAGCCAAATACCAATACGCAACTACCTTGGAAGCATTTACAAAAGCGGTTACTGAAATAGGCATACCATGTGTGGTAAAACCACTGATGAGTAGCAGCGGCAAAGGGCAGAGTGTTGTAAAAACAAAAGACGATATTGAAAAAGCATGGAACTATGCTATGGCTGGTAGCCGTGGCGATTATAAGGAAGTGATAATTGAAGAGTTTATAAAATTTCATGCAGAGATAACTTTACTAACGGTAACACAAAAAAGCGGCACAACATTGTTCTGTCCTCCGATCGGTCACAGGCAGGAACGTGGCGACTATATGGAAAGCTGGCAGCCTTGCCTTATATCTGAGAAGGACCTTAACGAAGCCCGCGATATGGCAGGCAAAGTAACCAAGGCATTAACAGGTGCAGGCATTTGGGGCGTTGAATTTTTCCTGACCGATAAGGGAGTTTACTTTTCAGAACTATCTCCGCGCCCGCACGACACAGGCATGGTAACATTAGCAGGCACACAAAACCTAAGCGAGTTTGAATTACATGCACGTGCTATTTTAGGTTTACCCATACCTGCAATTACTTTAGAAAGAACAGGGGCATCGGCCGTAATACTTGCCAGTGAAGAGGGTCAGAGACCCCTTTTTACTGGAGTTGAAAGTGTGCTGAGCGAACCCATGAGTGACATTCGCATTTTTAATAAGCCCACTACCCGCCCTTATCGCCGCATGGCTGTTGCATTGGCTTACGATAAAGTTGGTGCTGATGTTGATAAGGTAAAAGAAAGGGCTATTTCATTAGCGAAGAAAGTGAAAGTGATCTCTTCTAAATAAAGCTACTCGTAGTACTGTATCTCTCTTTTTATCATTTGTACAGGCGAGCCTTTGTAAATAGCAACTAGCTGTAGCCAGTTTCCATTTTTATCATCGCCTTTATACCGGGTTGAAAATGTGCTTTTTAAAACACCATCCTTCCCATACGTTTCCTGTTCTATATTCCTGCCTTTAGCATCGCATTCATACACAGTTTTTTCTCTAAACTCACGGCCATAATAGTGGTCCTTTTCAATCCCGTTTCCTTTATCGTCGTATTTGTAAATATCCTTTGCAAATAAGGCTGTATCAACTACAGGTGCATACCAATCGTATTCCGTTAAATTACCTTTGGCATCAAACTTATAGTAATACAAATACCTACGCTCGGTATTACTGTCCACAACAAAATTATTTGCATTGTCGTACCTGTAAATGTGGGTACCTCTCAAATCCATATCCTCTGTATTATCTGCTTTCTCAAGCACATTTCCATTTGCTGCATACTTATAAATGTACTTGTCTATTACATGCGCGCCTTTTTTATTCTCGGTTTTATCAGCGTCGAACTTATCAACCTGTATTATGTTGCCATGCGCATCATAGTCCGATACATCTACTTCAAGCAAGTTCAATACCGTGTCTGCCTTTTGAATTGACATGCTATAGGTCATCATTTTCAATAATTTCACCTTGCCAGTTAAGTGCTGGTCAATACAATCGTTGTGTTTTTTTTCTCCGTTGAACGGAAAAAGCAATAAGAAAGGATATATCAATATAAGTGCCTTCATTTGTCCTATTTATGCGAAAATAACCCTTTCAAACACATAAAACGTATTATAATAAATGCTTATATTTGATAGATATTTAGGGTAAAACGCTTTATGATAAAAGGCAGACACATTTTATTCATTCTTATTGCTGCAATACTTTTAAGTTCGTGCAGCAGCCAAAAAGCCCCTGTTGGCGGCTGGCATAAAAAAGACCACTGGTATGCGCCAAGCAACTGGCATTTGCGTTCAAAACCTGCTGGCTTTTAATCTACTTCCTTAATTTTTATTAATCTTCTTTTTGGGGTACCATTCATTTAGTTATTTTTGAGTAATCCGAACTATATAACCTCCATTATATGAAACTTAAGATATATCATGTTGATGCATTTGCCGAAAAACTTTTTTCGGGCAATCCTGCTGCTGTTTGTCCGCTCACTACATGGCTGAGCGAGGCTGAAATGAAGAACATAGCCATGGAAAACAATCTTTCTGAAACTGCGTTTTATGTGAAAGAAGGCAATAATTACGGCATACGCTGGTTCACTGCCGGTGGTGTAGAAGTTGAACTTTGTGGCCACGCCACATTAGCAACATCGCACGTGTTATTTAACCATGAAGGGCATACAGGCAATGAAATTAATTTCAATTCGCGCAGTGGTGTACTGATAGTAAAAAAACATGCCGATGGTATTACACTTAATTTCCCGACCGACAAATACGAAAGAGTAAAAACTCCGGCGGAGTTATCTATTTCGTTAAACGTTCAACCTAAGGAATGCTATAAAGGCAAAACCGACTACATGCTCGTATTTGAAACCGAAGAACAAATATTGAAACTGAAACCAAATTATACTTCTATGGCGCTTATTGAAGATGCTCGTGGTGTAATTTGCACAGCAAAGGGTAACAAAGCCGATTTTATTTCGCGCTTTTTCGGGCCACAAAGTGGTATTGATGAAGACCCTGTAACAGGCTCGGCCCATACCACTCTTACACCCTATTGGGCCAAAGTACTTGGTAAAAAAGAATTGCATGCTATTCAGCTTTCCAGCCGTAAGGGATACTTGAAATGTGTTGACCTTGGGGATAGGGTTGAAATAAGTGGCAAAGCACTGACATACCTGGTCGGAGAAATTCATATAGGCTAAACAAAAGGCTTCATACATTCTTCATTCGCCATACCTACATTGCAGGTAAATTAAGAGTTATGAAAACACTGATCCTATCATTCGCATTGCTGTTATCAATCACAGCTTCCGCCCAAAAAATCGACCTGGTAAGTGCCACACAACAATCATGGTCGGGCGGAATGGCAGGTCACCATGGCACAAATTATTGTGTTCTAATACAGTGCACCGATACTACTGTAGTACCCGATACGTTATGGGTTGGAGGATACATCTATTCAAAAATAATTATATACCCCGGAGATAGCACAGTACGGAAATACAATAAAAAACTACATGCTTACACCTATACTCTTTTTGCGTATGAAAGCTATAATGATATGCAAGAACAGTATTCGTATACAGGGAAACAACAGGCAGATGACAAAACCAAGCAACACCTGCGACATTACGATGGCGCAGCCCTCATTATATACAAATACAAAGGCAAGCACTATTCTTATATTATAAAGAAATTCACTCAGTTGCCCGGACTTTGCTATCCATGATTTCTATATTAGTAATAAGGGGTAAGGAGTAAGCGCGATTCGAAAGATTTTTAGCCTCTACTTACTTTTATTTGGGGGCGGCTTTTGTTCCCTGCTTGCCTGTATTCCTATACTCGCATCATTAGTAGCTAACCCGCGCCCGCCTTTTTGCAGTCCCCAGTCGATAGTCGTAAGTGGTTAGTGTATTTGCGTTAGGAATTATTCATTACTCTTTGTTCTTCTCCGATTCGTAATTCTTAATTTTTAATTCGTAATTGAAACGATAATATACACTATTTTTTTGTAAAAAAGAAGAGGTGGTTGATAACTACTCTATTCAGTTGATAACTAATTCCGTAACCAAAAACCGCAAAAAAAAGTATAATGTAATTGTAACGGTTGTGTGAGATTTTTCTGTGCAACAATAAAAATACTTAAGATGCAAATAATGCCTGCGTGCAAAATACTCCCTGATCATGAAAACGTATATAATGCTATTAACCGCGCTGCTATCGAATATGTGCATAGCACAAAAAGATTCGGCAGTTTGTCCACTTGAAGGAAGAACACCAAATGACCTGGCCCGCAAAGTAAACCTGCTGAAGAACAGGGATGTTGTAGCCGGGCAGGTGAACCCAGCCATTGCGCTGGACTCTATATTAAAAGGCGGTCCGGAGGATACAGGAAAATTTAAAACAACTGATTACGCTACTGTAACCGGATATGTAATGGAAGCTGAGGACATTGGACCCGAATCGTGCAATTGTTTTAGTAATGATAGCAGCAAGCAAAACCTGAGAATATACCTGGGTCAATCAGTTAATTCATGGAAAGATTCTGTTTTTGTAATAGAGGTAACGGCTAAGTACAAACAACAGCATCCTCAACTTAATGGCGATGCGCTAATAGGTCAGCAAATTACTGTAACCGGAATGATGATGTATAACTTCGAAGCAAAAAAACTAGCCCTGAACGCTAACAAAACAAGCCGCAAAACTGATAGAAAAACGGCATGGGAAATTTGCCCCGTTACTGAACTTAAAGTAAACATACTTACCGTTACCAAATAGTATATGTAAATGCACATAAAATGGTATGAACTATTTTATACATTTGCGCATCAAATATTTTTATGAAACTTATTGGTATCCTGTTATTTTCATTGCTAGTGCATATTTGTGTTGCGCAAAAGGATACAGTTAAATGCCCACCTGAAGGCAAAGGAGCAAGTGATTTAGCAAAACGGGTGAACACCTTAAAAAACCGGGACGTTACCAACGGTACCGCAAATCCTGCTATAACACCTGAAACAATACTTGCCGGCGGACCTGAAGATACAGGCGCTTTTAAAACCAGCGATTATGCAACCATAAGTGGTTATGTACTGGAGGCCGAAGATGCAGGCCCTGAATCATGTAACTGTTTCAGTAATGATTCTTCCAAACAAAATATTCATATTTATTTAGGGCAATCAGTCGCATCCTGGAAGGATTCGATATTTGTAATTCAAATAACCCCTAAGTTCAGAAAGCTTCACCCCGAAATAAATGCCGATGGCCTTATAGGGCAGAAAATTACTGTAACAGGCAGGATGATGTATAATTTCGAGTCGAAGAAATTTGCGCTGAAAGCATGTAAAACATGCCGTACCACTGATAGAAAAACAGCATGGGAAATTTGCCCGGTTACTGACCTTAAAGTATATCCTAAAACACCTAAGAAATAAGTTTATTCAAAAACCTGTACCGTAGCAGAACGCTCAACCAGGTCGTTGAACTTACCATTGTAACGCGTAGCGCGCACCATATGGTTATCTATCCAATGGTAATTACCACCACGCGGCTTACCCACCAGCAAACCATGATATTTAAACCCGTTGTCCTTTAACCATTTTTCTGTTACGTCTCTGTGTGCCTCGGTACGTGAAGTAAAAAAAGTAATAATATGTCCTTCGTCATACCATTTATTAAGGGTTGCCAATGCATCGGGATAAACCTTTGCAGTTGCCATACGTTCAGGTTCTTCGTTTGGTATATCCTCACAAACGGTGCCGTCAATATCTATCAAAAAATTCTTAATATGTTCTGGCAAAACAGGCGATACCTTTTTACCATTCTCTTCTTTATCAACCAGGTTATTCTTTTCGGCAGTCATTATTTATATAAATTAGGTTATAAAGTTATAAATGTTTCAACTGGTAATAGGCAAAAAAAAACCTTTCAGGTAAACTGAAAGGTTTTTTTACAATACAATAACAATTTATTAATTCACACTTGTGGTGGTGGTAAGGTCACCGTTAATTGCAGCGACTACTAGAAGCCCCACAATAAGTATTATTAATATACCAAATAGGATATAACGTACAGGATGATCACTAAAATGAAAACTACCACCTCCGCTATGTTGCACCTGCGCTACTGTTTCAACGCCTTCTGTTTTACCTGAGCCAATGTATGTAGTTGAAGTAGCCGATGTTTTTGCAATAGCTTTGGTTTTAGCAGCTGCAATTAAAGAACCAAGGCTCTTTTTGTTTGATACAGGAGCAGGCATAACTTGCTTGTCGGTTGCTTTAACTGAAACGCTATTTTCAGGTGCATTGTTTGCAAGAACAGAAACCGGTGCAGGCTGAGTTTGTTGAGCAACTGCGACCTTAGCCGTTGTTTGAGCATTAGGATTTATCAATGTTGGGTTTGAAGCAACATTAGGAGTTGCAGACGGGGTATTCGCAAAATATCCCTTTGTGTACTTTCTTGCTCCGAATGAAGAAGCTGTTTGTGATGAAGAACCGCATGATGCTAACAAAACTGATGCAGCAAGCACGCCGGCAACGTAACTTAATGTTGTAATTTTCATAGTAATGAGTGTTTAAATGGTTTGAATGATTAGAATTTTGCCTACTCTTGAGTTTTTCGGCAGCCACTTCTGAGCGATTTTCTGGTTCTTGAAAGTGTAATTTAAATGGTTATTAGGTCAAATGTAAAAAAATATTATTACTACTGCAAATAAAATCAGACATTTACGCAAATTCTTAACCTTCATTTAATATGAATCGGGCAGTTTTTATAGTCTTTATTTTCCTGGTTGTTTCAGTTGGGAGAACGTCTGCACAACAAAAACTGCAATTCAGTTCATTTAAATTCAAAACCTCGTTACCACCGGCTACTTCTTCCTCAATACGCTTATATACCAATGCCCCTCTTATATTATACAAGCCTATATTGCTTCATGTTAATTACACCTTACCTAAGGCCGCCATTTTTTGCCGTATGGAAGATGCTCTATACAAACGCCTCAACTTCTGGGTAAAGTTCAGAATGGGAAGTGACGACAGGTATAGCAATTGAATAACAGCTTTTGTGGTAAGCCTTATTCATTCTAATTACTATTTTTGATGCATGATACAATGGTGCAGGTACAGATTATACACGTTGGTATTTACTTTACTGGTATTTACCCTACGCCCTACCTGTAGTTTCAGCCAGACCATTATTAAGCCTAAGGTACTAAGTAATAGCGAATGGCAGAACTATTTCAGCAAATATTACAAAGTAAAAAGTACTGAAGATGTAAAAACTGTTACCCCACAGGGCGATATCCCCTACCCTTTGGTATGGAAATATGCCGGAGATAAGGATAAGGACAAGACAGGCAGATACCTATTATATACTGTAAATGCTACTGCTGATTTTATGATAATGCCAAGTAATAATGGAGTTGGAACATATCTTTTATACTTTGACCATGCCCATCCTGAAAAAAACTGGGTAGAAATGAATTTCTTAGCCGACAGTGTATTGTGCAAACAACTTACGCATGATACATACATGTTTCAGTTTAATGACGATGGCTTTAAAATAAATGGAGACAATAGCGGTTTTAAACGATATGTTTTTGTAAGCAGTTCGGGCAAAATTGCAACCCAGTCGGTTGTGGCACATACCTGTTCAGTTAATTTAAACAGCATTGATAGTACAAAAAATATTGTTTACCTGAATGTTATTTATGCAAATGGTTCAGCATATCGAAAAAATTTCAGGCTCGATTATAAGAACTTTTTATTACGTACAGATATGAATGATGTAGAGGACCTTAACGGTAGTATTGTTATTGACGCTGTGCACTACACCGCAATTAAAAGTGTAGAAGGAACAAAATAATGGGACACGATCATACACATAATCATCATCACGGTCATAGCCACAGCATTGAGGCAAAGAATGTCAATGGTGCATTTATTACCGGTATATTCCTGAATGCGTTATTTGTAGTGGTAGAAGTTATCGTCGGGTTTTCAATCAACTCACTTTCATTACTTGCTGATGCTGGCCATAACCTGGCTGATGTTGGGGCTCTTATACTTTCACTACTTGCATTCAGGTTAATGAAATCGCAGCCCACAAAAAATTTTACCTATGGCCTAAAAAAAACATCCGTATTGGTGGCCTTATTAAATGCCATGGTTCTGCTGGTTTCTATAGGCGCGATAGTTTACGAGGCTATTCATCGCTTATTCAGGCCTGAACCCTTACCTGGTATTACCATTGCAATAGTTGCAGGTGTGGGTATTGTAATTAATGCTTCATCTGCCATGTTGTTTATGCGTAATAAAGAAAGCGACCTGAATGTAAAAAGCGCCTACCTGCACTTAATGTCGGATGCAGTTGTTTCATTAGGCCTTGTAATAGGTGGTATTATAATTTATTTCACAAACCTGTTCTGGCTCGATAGCGTATTAAGTATGGTAGTGGCAGCGGTTATACTATTCAATACCTGGAACCTGCTCAAAGAAAGCTTAAGGCTTTCGCTTGATGGTGTTCCTGCCAATATTGAAATTGAAGACATACGGAAAATGGCGCTTGGTATAAAAGGAGTACAGGACCTGCATCACATACATATTTGGGCGCTAAGCACAAACCAGAACGCGCTTACTGCACACCTTGTATTACCATTTGAAACAAGCATTGAGGAAGAAATAAAGATAAAACATGAACTGCGCCATCAACTGGAACATAAGAACATAAGCCACATTACACTGGAAACAGAACGTGGTCAGGGTGCTTGTGAAACCGAGCGTTGCGACGAGGGGCAATAAAAAACCCCGGCCGTTATAGCCAGGGTAAACCATTTCCACTATCTAACAGCTTATTCTTTTATAAATTCAGCATTAGCCACTATATGTACCTCATCGCTTAATGCAATTGACGGCATTGTTGGTGCAAGGCCAAAATCAGAACGCTTTATTGTACCTGTTACCTTAAAACCTGCTATTGTCTTTTTGTTGAACGGGTGAGCGCCTATAGCTCCCTTAGCATTCAAGGTAATGTTTTTAGTTACATCCTTAACAGTAAGTGCACCTTCAAGTTTGTAGTTCTTATCATCAACTTTTTTAAATGATGTACTCTTGAACTTGATTTCAGGGAACTGTTCTGCATTAAACATATCATCTTTTCTCAGGTGCTCATTGCGGGTTTCGTTATGAGTATCAATGCTGTTTACTTTTGCAGTAAATTCGATCTGTGCATCCGAAAGGTCTTCCTTCGGGTTTGATACAGTCACATCAAAATCCTTGAATAAACCATCTACTTCCGATACAAGCATGTGCGTAATGCTGAATCCTATTTTAGCGTGAGCCTTATCCAAAGACCATTTTTGCGCTGTCGCAACTACATTTTCCATTGTTTCCATTTTGTTTGTTTTATTTATTTATGTTATTAATTTTTAGCGTCGTTACCTGCAGGCAGGAACAAATTCTTATTCCCAATGAACATTGATATCCAGAAAAGAGCAATAAGTACTGCCGATATAGGTTTCATACCATGACCTACTTCGGTTGCCATAGCACCACCCAGGTAAGAAAGCAGTAAAAAGAAACCAATATTCTTGGTTTTAGGAATAAAGAAAAGCACCAGGAATATTACTTCCATTGCGCCAAACAATTGTATGTAAGGCCCAAAACCACCTGCCGATAATCCTTTTACCATATCAGGATTCATTGTCAGCTTCATTATTCCGCTCATAAGCACCATGGCGCCCGGTATAGCACCTATTACTATTGATAGTATTCTTTTTGTTTTTGTTGTCATCGTTTATCAGTATTAATATGTTATTAATTGAATTTGATGACGCAAACCTAAGTATATTTGGTATACAAAAGTTACCAATATACAAAAGTATACCAGTTTACTGAAATATACTCATAGAATTAACAAGGGTTTCCGGGAGTGCAACTATCTCCTTCTGAGGATGTAATAGCCACAAATGGGTTCTCTTTTTTCCATTCGGGCCATGCTGTTTTAAGCGCCGAAAGAAATTCTTCAGGCGGCTTGGCACCCGACACAGCATATTTCCGGTTAAACACAAAAAAAGGAACACCGGGTATTCCAAATGTCTTTGCTTCTTCAATATCGGCATTCACCTCAGCAGCCATCTTGTTACCGGCAAGCATTGCTTTAACATCTTCAGCCTTCAGCCCCACTTCTTCACCTAACTTAATTAGGGTGTTATGATCACTCACATTCAATCCCTGGGTAAAATATGCGAGCAGCAATCTTTCCTTCATTTTATCTTGCTGACCATGTTTAGCGGCAAAGTGGATCAATCTGTGGGCGTCAAAGGTATTGGCAGGTATAACCTTATCAAAATTATATTCCAGACCTACCTCAGCTGCTGTTTTGGTCATGTGTATGTGCAATTCCTTTGCATATTCTTCCGTCAATCCCTTTTTCTTAGCTAATAGCTGATGTATGGTTTGGCCGGGAATATATTTAGCATCAGGGTTTAACTGGTAGCTGTGCCAAATTACTTCCACTTCGTTCTTATGCTCGAATTGAGAAAGTGCTTTTTCAAATTTCCGCTTCCCTATATAACAAAACGGGCAAACCACATCTGACCATATCTCTACTTTCATTTTCAGTATAATTTATTACAAATTTACATATATTTGCTATACTTTTGTAACCAGTTACCTAAAGTATACCGTATGAAAGAGATCAATCACAGTGAGTGCACCCGCAATCTTTTACCCGTAAAAGATGCGCTTGACATACTCGGTGGCAAGTGGAAGCTACCTATTATTGTTGCCTTAACCTTTGGCAATAAGCGCTTTAAAGAAATGCAACGAGAAATAACCGGCATAACTGCTAAAATGCTTTCAAAGGAGTTGAAAGACCTTGAAGTAAACCAACTGGTAAAACGTACGGTGTATGATACTGTTCCGGTATCGGTGGAATATGAATTGACTGCATACGGTAAGTCATTGCAAAAAGTAATAGGTGAGCTGCGTACCTGGGGTGTTCAGCACCGCAAAAGACTTTTATCGAAAGCATAGTTTATGAAAAAATATTGGTCAGCGCTGTTTATAATTATTACAACAGCATTATACGCCCAACATGGTACCGATAGCCTTTCTGCAGAAAAAAAGCCGGTAAAGGTTACCATTCAGGGTACACATGTATCAATGACAATACCACAGGGTTTTAAACCTGCCAAAGATTTTATTGGTATTGAAAAAGACGATAAAACCTATATAGAAGTATTTGACCCTTACGAAAATGATTACAGTACAAGCTCTGCGGGTTTTTCGAGGCCCGGGTTTGAAAACCAGGGAATGGATGTGTTTGCTTTTAAAACACTTAATGTAGGTTTATACCTTGCCAAATATGCCGGCATGAGGAACAGCAGCGGCTACAAAAAATATGAATTGATATTTGGCGACAGCTCTTTTTCTGCTATGGTACTTGGCCATTGTTCAGTGAATGATGATGCCGTCGCCAAGGCAATAGAAAATACAATCATGTCTGTCAGCTATGATAAAAAAGTAAAAGTGAACCCATATATTCACAGCTACTTTAATATGAACGATAGTGCATCTATATTCAAATTCAGCAAAGTGTCAGATAAAATATTCAAATACTCAATGGCTGGAAAACTTAAGCTTGAAGCAGGTGAAGCCAATGTAACCATTACCCCCTTTACCCTTGATGCACCTATGACGGACAAAGAAGTAAAGAAAACCATGGAAGGCATTTATAAAAAAGATGGCATGACCGGTTTGAAAGTGAAGAATGAAAGTGATACTAAAATAAACGGGTACGATGCATACGAATCGGAGGTATATGGTAAACTAAACGGCAAGCAGACACTTATTTACCAGCTTACTGTTTCGAGCAATGGTAATGCTTTACTTATTATGGGTGTAACCAATACTGATATGGAAAACAACCTGGCTGAGTTTAAGAAACTGGCCTATACGGTAAGTTTCAAACCGGCTACCGGAAAGTAGAATAGACTCTTATGCGCAAACTACTCATTTCAATCATTCTTGTTTTACTATTCAGCCCGCAGGTTTTCGCACAAAATTTTGAAGGCACATTAGCTTATAAGGTTAGCCAGGAGGTTTTACCTAGCCTGCTTAAGTATGGAATAACAAAAGAGCAGTTGGTGCAAAAAATGAAAGAAGATGGTAGCTTTTTTGACACCAACTATATAGCATATCATAATGGATTTTTCAGGAATATAAAGAACGACTCGAAGAGAACTACTAATATTTATCGCTCGGATAGCAACAAGATATATACATTCCAGGATAGCTCGGACCTATGCAGAGTGCTCGATGCATCATATGACCTGGAAGCCAGCATGACGCATAAAGACCCTGAAATAACCATTTTAGATACTACTGTAGTTATATATAATAAGAACTGCAAAGTCGTTCATGTAAAATGGAATACAGGGTATTTCAACTATTATTACAGTGAAGGTTTTCTGCCAATGAACCCTGAAGAATACAAAACGGATACATACAACGTATGGTACAAGTATTTAAAAATTGCAAAATGCCTGCCAATACAAATTACGAGTGTTGTTAATAACACATTAATAATTACCTATACACTGGTTTCTGTTAAAAGCGAACCAATATCACCTACGGCGTTCAACATTCCGCATCTTGTATTACCTGCAGATAAATTGCCAGCAGCGCCCAACGAGGTAATAATGAAAATAGATACTAAAAAGTAGGCTTCTGATTATCTCAACTGCATATCCTTTCCGAAACGATTCATAGGGTAATGATCGGGCCGTTTATACAGGCTATCGTTATATTGAACCAGTTCCTTATACTTCATTCCCACAACTCCATGCTCTTCAAACTGTGCATCGCCACCAATGAAGCCATTTATATCTACCGCAATAAATATAGAGTCGGCGCCTCCGTCATATAAAGCCTCTTCTACGTTTACATAAAACTCCCCTCCATTCTTATCGAGAAGTTTAAACCCGTTCTTGGGTATTACGCTTAGTATGTTCTTAATGTCACCCTGCAATATATCGGCATTCACTCCATTGCAAAAAAGCCTTTGCTCTTTTATTACAAATATGTATCCGGTATTTATGGTATCCCACACATATTCAGCCGTGCAGGTAACAAATGGCCCACCCGAATCCATTGTAATACTATCGGTATGGTACATTACATATTTCACATTATCGCCATACACCGAAAAGCTTTGTTCGGATGAAGGTTTATGCGTATGCTTTTTTTGCGGCACCTTAAACGGCTTTGTTTCCTGCGCCTTTGCAGACAGCAATATACAGGTGAATAATACCGTTACTATGGAGGCGTAAAGTTTGATGGCGATAAAGTTTATGAAGTAAATTTATATAAACCTGTTGAAACAGGCATTTCTAAGCATACTAAATTACCACAAGCATTTGTTATTAACTTTGGTGCATTATGAAAACAGAAAAACTATATATATCAGCGTTGTTCGCCCTTGCCACTATTGCTGCAAGTGCACAGGATATTCCCAATGCAGGATTTGAAAACTGGAAATTTTACAAGGGTACCGACTTTGAAGCCCCCCAGGGCTGGACCACCAATGATATACTCACATATAAGATCAATCCGAAATACAAAGGGCAATCGACAAGCAAAAGCAGTGAGGCGCATTCAGGTAATTATGCGGTAAAGATGCAGGTAGTGGTCGACCATGGCGATACTGCCAACGGCTGCATTTATTCAACCTCGAGTGTAGATTCTATTATTTTGTTGGACGAAGGAAAGGCCAATGCCGGATTCAGATACTTTTTGCACGCTACCTCGTTGAATGGTAATTACAAGTTCTCTTCGTATGCCGGTAGCGCCGACTCAGCTTTTTTTGGCATTACACTTACCAGGTGGAATAAGGAAAAACACAAGCGCGATATACTTGTAAATACAATTTTCCTAATCGGTAATAATAGTAAACAATATACTCCGTTTGTTATACCCTTCAACTATCGCATACAAGAAAACCCTGATACTGCTCTTATAGTTATTGGAATACAGGGGCCACATGGCAAACAAGCCCATGAAGGTACTACCCTGTTTATAGATGATATTGGCTTTGCTGCTAAAATGCCAGTGAAAAAAGATTAAACTATATGCGGATATGGTCATTACATCCCCGTTATTTAGATGCTAAGGGCTTAGTGGCACTATGGCGTGAAACCTTACTTGCAAAACATGTGCTGGAAGGCAGAACCAAAGGGTATAAGAACCATCCGCAACTTACCAGATTCAAAGAAGCTAAGAACCCACTGCATGCTATAAACCAGTACCTGAGCGAAGTTTATGATGAAGCCACTGAACGCGGTTATACTTTCGGAAAAGACAAGGTTGACTGGAAATTCAAAAAGCAAACCTTAACAGTCACCAAGGGCCAGTTTGCTTATGAACTGGAACATTTGAGAAAGAAACTCAAGGTGCGCGATAGCAAAAAGCTTAAAGAACTCAATAAGCTAAAAACAGTAGCGCCTCATCCCTTGTTTATAATTATTAAGGGAGAAATTGAAGATTGGGAGATCGTATGATGCATATCATATGATACTCTTTTAAGCCGAATATCTTTGTTGTATCTATTAATTATACTCATATGGAACCAAAAGACAGTAATGGAACAATACTCAATGATGGAGATTCGGTTACTTTAATTAAAGACCTTAAACTAAAAGGTTCATCACAAACCTTAAAAAGAGGTACCGTAGTAAAAAAGATCAGGCTGACAAACAATGCCGATGAAATTGATTGCAGAATTAATGGCAGTGAAATTGTTCTAAGAACAGAGTTTGTTAAGAAAGCGTAGATACAGCTAGCTAATACGGGCAAACACTCTCAATAAATCTTAAAAGGATCTTATCATTTTAAAGTATTTTATAAAAAATTGTTTGTTGTATGATTATTTATCGTAATATTGCAATATATAAATATAAAATGGGCGCAACAAAAACCGAAAACTTTACCGACAGACAAAACGAAATAGCGAATATTGCCAGGGCACTGGGGCACCCTGCTAGGGTTGCTATTATTGAGCATTTGCTGAAAATAAAATCGTGTATTTGCGGAGATATTGTGGATGAACTGCCATTGGCACAACCTACTATATCGCAACACCTGAAAGAATTAAAGAATGCCGGACTTATAAAAGGCAATGTAAATGGCACATCAATTTGTTATTGCATCGACGAAAAAGCCATGGCAAAATTTGCCAAGCAATTAGAGAAATGGAGCGAACAGGCCAATGAAATAAAATGTTGTTAAACAATAAAATCAAATAACATGAATACAAACAATTTTCCACGCATGCATGTCAGCCTTTATGTCAGCGACATACAAAAGACAGTTCAATTCTATTCCTCCTTCTTCGGGACTGAACCTGCGAAGGTAAAAAACAATTATGCTAAGTATATATTGGAGAGCCCTTCACTCATTATCTCATTTGTTGAGAATAAAGAACGGGTGCAGGAGAATTTTGGCCACCTTGGGTTCCAGGTCGAAACCCGCGAGCAATTAAATGAACGCCTGGAAGATGCAAAAGCAAAGAGTTTTGTGCCACGCGAAGAAATAGGAACGAAATGCTGTTATGCAGAACAGGATAAATTCTGGGTGAATGACCCTGATGGTGTTCAGTGGGAGGTTTATTACTTCCATGCTGATGCTGAATTTAACGACCCGCATTATGAAACAGCTGAAGCTACCGCATGTTGCACTCCTTCGGAAAACAGGGCAAAAGGTGAAGCATGTTGTACTCCATCTGATAAACTGAAACTAAATCTATCGGCAATTACTGACAAACAAAAATGTTGTTAACCCATGAAGAAAATTCTTGTACTATGCGGCGGTAATAGCTGCCGAAGCCAAATGGCAGAAGCATACCTGCGGCATTTTGCAGGCAACAAAGCAGAGATATACAGCGCTGGTATTAAAGCCTTAGGCGTAAACCCGAATGCAATTACAGTTATGAAGGAAGACGGTATTGATATATCGAAACATACTTCGAACAGCATTGATGAATATCGCAATGTAGATTTCGATATTGTGCTTACCGTTTGTGATACCGCTGCAGAAGAATGCCCTTACTACCCTACTAATGCAAAAAGAGTGCATAAAGATTTCCCCGATCCGGCAAAATATACCGGAACACCGGAAGAAGTACTCAAAGAATTCCGGAAGGTGAGAGATATGGTAAAGGAATACAGCAGAACATTTATTACAGAACAACTATGAAAAAATATGCAGCAGAATTTATCGGAACCTTTGCATTGGTGTTTTGTGGCACAGGCGCTATAGTAATTGACCAGCAAACGGGTGGCCAGGTGGGTCATGCGGGTATAGCTGCAACCTTCGGACTTATTGTGCTTGCTATGATATACACTTTTGGTGAAACATCGGGCGCACATTTTAACCCTGCAGTAAGCATTGGTTTTTGGGTAGCAGGCCGTTTCGAAGGCAACAAAGTATTACCTTATATTCTCAGCCAGGTAGGCGGAGCTTTATTTGCATCGGGATTATTGCGATTAATATTCCCCACCAATCAATTATTAGGAACAACATTACCGGCAGGCGGTGCCATGCAATCGTTTGTACTTGAATTCATTCTCACTTATTTCTTAATGCTTGTAATCATTAATGTATCGCAGGGCTCGAAGGAAATTGGCGTACTTGCAGGCATTGCTATTGGTGCAACTGTTTTATTAGAGGCCATGTTTGCCGGACCTATCTGTGGTGCATCTATGAACCCTGCCCGTTCATTAGCACCTGCATTTGTATCGGGTAATTTGCAAATGCTTTGGATATATCTATCAGCTCCTGTATTAGGTGCCATAGGCGCAACGGTTACATGGAGGTTAATGAGTAGTTAAAGAAATGCAGCCTATATATCTACTTACCACTATGAACTATAAAATCTCCAATTGTTAGTATTGTAATATATTCGCCTACCCTACTTTGTTGCATTGCAGGGTCATCAGTTGTATCCCAAGTCCCATCCTTGACTACTGCCTTTACCCGAACTGATTTACCTACCCATTTATCAAGTATCTCTTTGGTAAAGGCACTGCCATATTCCTTTATAAAGTACTTCTTATCATTTGCCTGAAAAAAATAATCATACACTCCTTCAACCACTTTGCCATGAACAAATTGCTCTTTGACCACTACACCTATTATCATTATTGTATCATTCTTCGCAGTCTTCTGGCTAAACGCACTACCGTAAATGGCAGCAAATACAATAATTAAAAACACTATTTTTTTCATTTCTTATTTAATATACGTAGCAGCCATATTTTCCAGGCAATTCACAAGTGGCATAACTTTATCAGCCACATACTTATTCCTTTCAATGTAACTAACACCAATTCCAACTCCATCTTTTTGTATTCCACCTTCACGTATGGCAATTATATAATTGCAAGCACTATCAGTAGCCAATGGTTTAAGTGAATCAATTATTGGGGCGGTTATAGTACGCTTCATCGTATTCACAAGTATGGTATGTGAAGAAAGCGAAACAGAATCCCATCCATACACACCGGAAGGCAACGTTATGACCCAGTATAAATAAGCATCTCCGCTTCTACCCAAAAACAAAGCCTCTGATACACTTGTCCGGTCACAGTACTTTGATATATATATACCATTCTTCCTATCGAAAGGTGCTTTTACATGAATGGTCGCAACCTGTTGTGCATGTACCGAATGACTAACAAATACAATAAAGGCACAAACAATCCACACTATTCGCATCATGCAGTATCAGGCTTACTCGCCTTGCTGATATGGGTGGAACTTAAATATTATTCCCCTGTCGTTTGTATATTCAGCTTTCACTACCCAAGGGTTATTCTGCCAGTCAAGTATAATAACTCTGCCATCATGGTATTCCATTGTGCCCATTCTCCTGCTCTGAAAACGAGCTTCGTAAGGCCTGTTAGGGTCACCGGTTTGCATTAATACAACACGGGTTTCATAGCCAGCGCCATTATCGCCACGGTACCTGAACCCTTCGAACATATTACCCATTACCATACCGTTACCATTATATATTGTCCATTGCACAGTTGTTGGAGGAGCCATTGCACCTGGAGGCACTGCTTGTATCATAGGTGGAGTATTGAGCGTTGCTGTTTTAGGTTGCCCCATTTCATCCATGTATAACAATTGGTTTGTATAATCAACATTTGTTGGGTTTGTAGCCACAGGTACAGGTGCTTGTTGAACAGGCCTTGAATACGCACCCGGTCCCACAGCGGGTGCAGGGGTTGGCTGTGCAGCGCCAGGGCCTATAGCAGGTGCTGGTCCGGAAGCAGGAGCTGGTGCAGGCATGGCAGCGCCGGGTCCCGCAGCTGGTGCAGGTGTTACTTGTGCAGTAAGTGATATGGCGAATATGCAGGCCACTACAATTGTAATATTTTTTTTCATGGTTTAGGGTGTTGGGTTATTTCTTGAACTACTATTTTACCAGATAAATCTACGAATAAAACTAATTACTTAGGAAAATGATATTTATCGTACAGTTTTTGCAATATCCTGGCTAGCCTCCGCAATTTATCGTAACCAACAATGTTGTTTTTTATTTCACCCGCAGGCAATGCATCATAACTCTTTACCACACCATCCTTAATGGTTGTAATGGTATAGGCACATGGTAACCTGAAATCTTCAACCGAATCGGAATTATGTTCCAGTGTATATATCAGATCGGTAGTAAGCAAACTCTTAACCAAATGAGCGCTATTGGTATCTTCCTTAAACGAAACCGATGTTGGCGAACTCATATTACCCCAGTAAAAAAGGTAATTATCTGTGCCCGACATAAATATTTCTTTGAACACCGTATCCGTATTATCGCAATGCACTGAAAATGAAATACCGTTCTTTTGGTCGGGTGGGGCTTTAACATGTATAGTACTTCTATCGTCCTGCGCTGAAAGAGCCAGGGGTAATAAAAGCACTACAACTAAATAATTAATCTTTTTAAGCATGGCTACTTAACTTAGCTTAAAGATACGATATTTTATAAAAAAACAATTCCCCTTTCCTGTAAAAGAAAGGAGAATTGATTTATACGGGGAAACTATTTTTACCTGTGTCCGCCTCTGCCACCGCCGCCCGATGGTGCAGAATGTTGTGCCGGAGCCGAGTGCTGCTGCTGTGGAGGTGAATAAGACCTTTGTTGCTGCTGCGGCTGTGGCTGCGAACGTTGCTGTGGTGCAGGCTCTGAACGTTGCTGTTGCGGCTGTGTAAATGTCCGTTGCTGAGGACTATAGTCGCTACGTCTTGGTACCTGGTTAATTTCTACCGGTCTGGTAGGTGCAGGTCTTGGATTGTTTGGTGTAGCTGGCCTTACCTCAGGTTTGTACAAGTGCAAGTGTTGGTTATCGTAACGTTGGCCAGGTGCAACCGTAGGCCTTACCGCTACCTGCCTTACCGGAACATGGGTAACCCGTGCAACATCTTCGGCACGTGGGCCTGATGCATATCTTACATGATGTTGTTCATCATAATGAGTACCCGCTACTATAGTAGAATGATGGTATAAATACTCACAATTCCTTCTGGGTTGATAGTGCCTGTATACATATCTATCGTAAATAAATGCTTCATCCACAAATATCCACCATGCGGCATCTATTCCATAGTCGCCATAATATCCGTCTTCAATATTCATACCCCAGCCAAGCGGTGCCCAGCCATAGTATCCATCACAATGTCTCCAGCAAACCCATGCAGGTCCCCATTCGGTGCCCGGTATCCAGTACCAGCCATAGTTATAATCGTAGCCCCATCTGCCATAATGGAACGGTGCCCATCCCCATGAATAATCCGATACCCATGTCCAGCCATATTCGGTATACACCCAATGGCCGTAATTTGAATAAGGAACAAAACCAACACCGGCGCTTGGTATCCATACATACCCATAGGTAGGCATATTAACCCACTGGCCGTATGGCGACAATTGATCGTAGAATGTTTGTGTACTTGCAGGCGCCTGATCGGGCGGCGCCACCTGTTGTGCTTCTGCTGCATCTAACTGTTGGTCTTGTTGTGACGCAACGGTATCACCTGCATCTGCAGGCTGCAAATTATCTTGTGCAAATGAAGCAAGTGGCATTGCGCAAACTATCGCGCCAATTGCTATAAATTTTCTGATCTGTGTTCTCATCTTTTCGGGTTTTATATTTAATTCTTTTAGCTTCTTTTAATAAGTAACCCAAAGTTAACAGAATTACATGAAGCTACCATGAAGTATTCTATTAACCTTTTTTCAGTTATGTGCAGAAAGGTTTAAGATTCGCAATTTTTCATTATTAATTCTTAATTAATTCGGGGCGGCTCTTGCTCCCTGCTTGCCTGTCTTCCCTATACTCGCATCATTTGCAGCTAACCCGCGCCCAGCTTTTACCCAGTTCAAAAACAAAAGAGTAAAATTACAGGTAGCACAGCGTTAGGGATTGTAGTGGAAACCCCACAGTCCCGAGTGATCGGGACGAGGAGTTGTAACGTAAAGCCCGACCCGTAGGGGAACGCCCAAGAAATTAATTTGAATTTTAAACTAACCACTTACGACTATTGACTGACGACTTATATAAATTTGTTAATTAGTGTTAAATAGAGAATTTGATTACATTTACGTTAGAACTTAATTCTAATTTAACCGCATAGATTTTTTGGCATGTTAGAAGAAAAAAGCAGTCGTATAACCTCCATAGACATGTTAAGAGGGTTAATAATGGTTGTTATGGCGCTTGACCACTCCCGCGATTTCCTTCATTTCGATGCATGGACGCACGACCCGCTTGATTTTCTATATACAACTCCAATATTGTTCCTTACACGTTGGGTAACACATTTTTGTGCACCCAATTTTATTTTACTGGCAGGTCTTTCGGCTTATTTATATGGGCTAAAGAAAGGTGGCAGCGAATTGACAAAATTTCTTGTAACCCGTGGCTTGTGGTTAATACTGCTTGAACTTACCTTATTTAAATTTTTGTGGACAGGTAGTTTATTTACCATGAATTTTACCGCATTGGTAATTTGGGCCATTGGTGTAAGTATGGTGTTCCTGGCATTCTGGCGTAAATTGCCTTACACGGTTATTCTTATAACCGGATTGATAATAGTGTTTTTTCATAACACTGCCGACTATTTTGAGCATAGCAATTTGGGAATATTAAATGCGGTAGACCATATTCAACAGGCTCCTTCAAGCCCATTAGGAATTTTGTGGACCTTTATGCACCGGGTAGCGCCTGTTACCATAGGTCCGCTGCATGTATTCGTACTATACCCGCTTCTGCCCTATTTCGGACTTATATGTTTAGGGTATTGCCTTGGTAAGTTTTATGCACCGGGCTATGTGGCCGAAGCGCGTCAGCGGAATTTAATACTTATTGGTACGTTTTGCATCGCCCTATTTGTGGTATTGCGCCTTTTCAATATGTATGGCGACCCTTCACCATGGACGCCTTACCATAACCTATGGTCAGGTACTGCCAACTATGTTTTTTCATTCCTTTCGTTTATTAATGTGACTAAATACCCTTGCTCGTTACTATACATATTACTTATGGTCGGACCTGCCCTGCTTTTCCTTGCCATGTTCGAAACCACCAATAATGCGGTAGCCCGCTTTTTTATTACCATTGGCCGCGTACCTATGTTCTACTACATACTTCATTTAATTATGTTTAACCTAATTGCTGAGTTATTCAAAGTAATAAACCATACCGATACGGCTCATAACCAATACCACCTTGCTATGGTTTACTTTGCCTGGATATTTGTAGTTGCTTTCTTGTACCCACTATGCAATTGGTATGCAAAATACAAAGCAGCACATCCTGAAAAATGGTGGTTGAGTTATTTGTAAGATTAGTCTTTAGTCAATTTTAAAAACCCTGTTTATGAAAACCCTGTTAGTTATTGCCTCTCTTTTTACCATTCTTTCCGTTAAGGCCCAAACCAAACAATTAGATGTTGGCGATACGGTGCCTAAGTTTACCCTGCTGAACCAGGACGGCAAACCATTCAGCATGAAAGATTCGATAGGCAAAAAAGTAATTGTAATATTTTTTTACCCGAAAGACGAAAGTATTATGTGCACCAAAGAAGCCTGTGCCTTTCGTGATAGCTCATCGGCTTTAATAAAGGCAGGCGCATTGGTTATTGGTATTAACCAGGGAACAGTTGAAAGCCACAAGAAATTTGCAACCGACGATAACCTGCCCTACCAATTACTGAGCGACCCCGATGAAAAAGTAATTACTGCCTTTGGGGTGAAGGGTAAAATGTATACCGATAGAGTTACCTATGTGGTTGACAAAACCGGACAGATAGTTTTTAAATACCACAGCCTTACCGAAGGTAAAAAACATACCGATGAGGTATTGAAGTTTTTGAGGGAGATGAAGCAATAAGAGCGGCCCACCTCGGTCCTCCCAAAGGGAGGAAGCAAGATTTAGTGAATAACTACTAATTTACTGGTTGCAGTAATTGTTCCGTTTACTAACAGGGTGTAATAGTAAATACCATTAGGTAAAGCTGAAACATCATCTATTGTTAAACCTGTTCCTGTATTTACGGCATTGTTTTTAACTAACTCACCTAACGTATTATAGAGTTTAAGTTCTACACTATTTTGCCTTAACAACCAATGATATGATATAGCTACACTAGTGGTGGCAGGGTTAGGATATATAACAAATGGCCTTTCATTACCAATTTCCTTAACTCCCTCAGGGCCATAAACTGTGCAGCTGTCATTAAACGGGCCATTTCCAAATGACTGCAGAATATTTCCATTTTGCCTGAAACAAAGTAAATTGCATGAAGATTCAAATACAGGCGCAATTCGTTCAACCAGTCCTTGCATGCTTCCTATGCCTTCAATAATTGAATCGAAAACAGTATTATTACTAACAGCAATGATCCATTGTTTTCTGTAATTGCCATCTATCAAAATAGAATCTATAGATGACACGTGTGTACCAGGATATAAAACAGTAGACTGCTTAAGACTATCACCTACTTTCAGATTAAAATCATAAAGCAGAGTATCTTTAGACCCTACAGAAGTGCAACACAAATAAATTCTTTTCGCTGAATCCTCACGAATTGCGCCATAAAATTTATTGGAGTAACCAAACGCACTTCCATAACAAGAAGCATTCGGGTTATAGTACCCTGATACCAGGTTAAGTTTATGATGAATTATACCATTGACAAGTGTATCACCTTTTAAAACATACCCATATCCCTCACAATAATTCCCAGGTGAACCTATTGCCCCCCACCAGGCAGATGCCGATTCTTTCCAATATGCATTTGAATCAGGGAAAGGGTGATACACGTTGAACTGCCCAAAAGCAGTAGTAAGAGTTAAAACAGAAAAAAGAAATAGTATTTGTTTTTTCATGCGATAACTTAGTGTATAACAACTAATTTATTTGTTGCTTCTACAACTCCGCCAATTGATAGGGTGTAATAGTAAATACCGTTTGGTAGATCAGAAACATCCTGCTCTGCAGTACCTGCATTTGAATTGATCAAACCTGTTTTCATCAATTCCCCAACTGCATTATACAGTTTGAGTACAGCTCTGCTTTGACCTTGTGGCAACTGATACGATAATGATGTGCTATTGCTTGAAGGATTAGGGTATGCAGATATCTGTGCAGCATTTTTTGTATATTCCTGAACACCTTCACAAAAATCCCATCCAAGTCGTATATCATCTATCATCCACCCTTCCTTGTTCGACAATGTAGAACCACTATAAAAAGTAAATTTTAACAATGCTGTGTCACAAACAGGAAAATAATTTACAGAACAGCCATTACTAGGGGTAAATTGTATCATTACTCCCTCCCATACTTTGGCATAAGTTCCTGTCGTCATACTACCATACCAATTCCCACTTCCTGTTGTTTTGCAATATGTATTGAGTGGCACCCAAGTTTTACCATTATCAACAGAAAGTGTGATCACTCCGGAATCTTGCAGAGTATCCATATTGTACTTTTCAACGAAAGATATATAGGGAACATTACACCCTCCCCATTTATAACCGGTTTTATTACTAGGCATAATTACTACTATTGCTGGTAACGGTAAAATGGGGTATTCTGGAGATGGGGGATTAGCTATTTATGCTGAATTGCATGGCCCTATCGGTATCACTTTAGATAATTCAGGCAATTTGTATTTTGCCGATTCACAAAATGGTGAGATAAGAAAAATTGCTCTTTCTACAGGTATAATTACTGTCGTTGTCCATAATTGAACTAATCATAATTCTGTGTTGAATGAAAAAGTTTTTGCTGAGTGGTTTATTATGTGTAGTTGTTGTTTTTGCCAATGCCCAAAACGAAAAGCAGGTAGCTGATAGTAACAACATGTTTGCTTTCGAATTCTATAAGCATGTTGATGCAGGTAAAAACAATGTATTCTATTCTCCTTTCAGTATTACTACTGCAATGGCAATGGCACAAACAGGTGCGCGGAATGAAACCTATAGGCAAATCAGCCATGTTATGCATTTTAACAGCCTGCCAAAAAAGTTTATGGGTGGTATTGAAAACCTGGTTAATGCAGTTGAAAAAGATACCTTGACAGATACAGCTAATCATGTTGTCATCAGCCTTGCTAACTCAATTTGGTTGGCGGATAGCCTGAAGGTAAAACCAACCTATGCTGAGTTAATGACCAATATTTACCACGCTAAATCAACCAAAGTAAGTTTTGCCGATACCAATACACGAAATGTAATAAACAACTGGGTTGGAGTAAAAACAAATGGTAAGATCAAGAACCTTATTCCTCAGGCCATACTGAACCCATCAACCAGAATGGTGTTAGTGAATGCCATTTATTTTAATGCAAGATGGGAAACACCCTTTTCAAAACAGTATACCTTGCAGAAATCGTTTTACATTTCAAAACATGACAGTGTAACTGCTGACATGATGCATATTACCAATAACTATTTGTATTACGAGGACAAGGATTTACAGGCTGTTCAAATGCCATATAAAGGCAATAGCTTGTCTATGATTGTATTACTACCCAAAGGAATAAAAGCCGCGCTGAACAAAATGGAAAGCCTGCTTGATGAGAAGTATTATAACAGGATTCTGGACTCTATGTCTACAAAAAAGGTGAAGCTGAGCTTGCCTAAATTTAAAACTACTGATGAGTTTCAGCTTAAGGATGTTCTTTCGAAAATAGGTATGCCTATTCCTTTTACACCTAATGCCGATTTTTCATCATTGACAGATGAAAGCCTTTGCATTGACAAGGTTATTCACAAAGCATTTATTGATGTTGTAGAAAGCGGCACTGAAGCTGCTGCTGCAACCGCTGTTGTTGTGCGCACATCAATGGTAGTAAGCCCGAAGTCATTGGTTATGTTTAATGCAAACCACCCATTTGTATTTGTAATACGCGATAATGCAACCGGTTGCATTTTATTTATGGGTAAAATAATGAACCCGCTGAATTAGGCTTTCAGGGTTTATTTTCCTATATTTGATATACTAAATCCACAA
>Ga0206830_1018_pt1 | contig 48891 bp, 34 predicted proteins | sample Alteio_BWOrgCont_76_FD_152884 | JGI IMG/M metagenome (GOLD analysis project Ga0206830, IMG submission 152884) | Enriched cells from forest soil in Barre Woods Harvard Forest LTER site, Petersham, Massachusetts, United States -... | ecosystem: Environmental > Terrestrial > Soil > Temperate forest >... | reverse complement strand
CCTTTCATAAAACAAATTTCAAAATTATGCAATTGCTTGAAAAAGTAGAAATTCCAAGTAATTATAAAGAAAGGATGAAAGTTCTTTTAGTTTCAACTCATCACTTGAATTTACTGGAAGATGAATATAAAAAATTCAAAGAAAAGAAAATACAAAAAGATATACCATTTATATTCTCATCTCAACAACCTCCAGCTAAACACCCTGAATATAATGACCATTTCTACGACGAAGTTTTCGATCTGAAGGAAAATGATATAGAAGTTCAGTTAACTCCCATGAGCACACCAACATGGAGATTTGGATTTAGATTATCTGGTCAAAGAAATGCTCGTATATTACCCCCAAGACATAATGGCACATTAGATATCCATATTGGTGTTGGAGACATAGTGGCGAATAAACAGTGGATAAATGAAAACATATTATACCTAACCCGTTACCTCCAAGTAAACCCAGGTACTAATCAATTAACGAATGAATATAAAGGTGGGCCTGTTTCCATGAAAATTTCAGCGATAGATGACAAGACGGTTGAGGTGACTGTATCTGAAGATGGATACGAACTGATAAAGAACAGATATAAAGTAATGCAAGGATTTATGTTCTGCAAATTATCTGCATGGAGGGATTTCACAAACTTTACTTTATCTGCAAATATTAAAGTACTGCATAAGGAAAGATAATTCCCTTGCAAAAATAGGAACACTTCGCCATTACCCTCTCTCATTTTTCAAGGAGAGGGGTTGGGGTGAGGTAAAATCCCTATGTTAAATTTAGTTAATACTATACTTTACCTGAGATCCATCATACGGTTAATTGCGTATAATTATGTAATTTCACGCCTCAATATGGAGAAAGAGATTTTCGATAAATACGAACCGATAATAGGTCTTGAAGTACACATTCAGTTGCTGACTAAAAGTAAAGCCTATTGTGGCGATTCAACCGAGTATGGCGCATTGCCAAATTCACAGGTAAGCCCAATATCATTGGGGCACCCGGGCACCTTGCCCAAGGTGAACGAAAAAGTAATAGAGTATGCTATTTTGCTGGGCACTGCATGTAAATGCAAAATTACCCGCGAAAACCAGTATGCCCGTAAAAATTATTTCTACGCCGATCTGCCAAAAGGCTACCAGATAACACAGCACCTTACCCCTATTTGCACAGGCGGATTTATTACCATAAATACCCCTACTGGCAAAAAGCAGGTAGAACTTACCCGTATACACATGGAGGAAGACACGGGTAAGAGCATACACGACCAGGACCCTTACGATACCCTTATTGACCTTAACCGTGCCGGTGTGCCATTGCTTGAAATGGTTACCGAGCCTGTTATTGCCAATGCCGACGAGGCTTACCAGTTTGTAACCGAACTGCGCCGCCTAGTACGTTACCTTGAAATTTGCGATGGTAATATGGAAGAAGGCAGTATGCGTTGCGATGCCAATATATCGGTACGACTGAAAGGCGCCAAGCAATTCGGTAAAAAGGTTGAGGTAAAGAACATGAACTCCATACGTAACGTGCATACCGCTATTAACCACGAAATAGAAAGACAGATAGGCGTGTTGGAAAGTGGAGGAACACTATACCAGGAGACCCGTAATTTTGATGCAGCAACAGGTACTACTGCTACCATGCGTAGCAAAGAATCGTCGGACGACTATCGTTATTTCCCTGAACCTGACCTTGCACCCGTTATAGTTACTGAGAAGGATGTAGAGCGTGTAAGGCTTACACTGCCACCTTTGCCTGATGAACTACTTGAAAAATACACAACACTATTTAACCTTAGCAATTACGATGCCTCGGTTATTATAGATAATAAAGAGTTTGCCTTATACTTTGAAAAGCTGACAAGCAGCACAAACAATTACAAAGCTGCTGCCAACTGGATGATGGGTGATGTAAAATCGTACCTGAATGAAAATGCTGTTACCATTGATAAGTTTCCGTTGCCTGCCAATAAAATAGCGGAGATCATTTCACTTATAGAAAGTGGTAAGGTAAGTTACACCATGGCATCGCAACGCATATTCCCTGAAATGGTGAAGAACCCGGCCAAGACGGCTGCGCAAATTGCTGAAGAAAACAACCTTATGCAGGAAAGCGATAGCAGCGTGTTGGAACAGTTTGTAGCGGAAGCAATTGCTAAGTATCCTGAAAAAGTTATTGAATACAAGAATGGCAAAAGCAGCCTCTTAGGCCTATTTATGGGCGAGGTAATGAAATTATCTAAGGGTAAGGCCGACCCTAAAATGGCTAATCAATTAGTAAAAACTGCACTTGATAAAAAATAAAAACATGATAATGAAACTAAAACACATCGCCTTTCTTTCAGCAGTAACATTGCTTGTTGCATGTAATGAAAAAAAGAAAAGCGGGTTTGAATTAAGCGGAACACTTACCAATGCCAGCGAAGGCGTAAGCGTGTACCTTGACAGGTTAACCACGCAAGGCACCAACCATTTAGATTCTACTAAAATGGATAAAGATGGCAAGTTCACTTTTCATACCAAGGGCGTATACAAAGGCTTTTACAACCTGCGCATTACCCAATCAAGCTATGCCACACTTATCCTCGATTCTACGGAACAAGTTACCATTACCGGTAATTCCCAGTTACTTGGCGATACCTACAAAGTGGATGGCTCGACTGATTCAAAGCTTTTCGGGCAGATGAACAGCAACATGAAAACTGCTTCATTTAAAATGGATTCTATTAAGAAACTATACCAGGCCTTATTAGGTACCTATGGTAACGATACTGCTAAAATGGATTCACTCAGCCATGTATTTGAAAAGCCCTATGATGCTATTATGGCAGACCAGAAGGCTTACATAGCCAAGTTTGTAAAGGATAATCCATCTTCATTTGCCTGCCTTGCTGCTATTCAGCAACTGCCTTACGAAGAATACACTTCGTGCTACACTACCTTAGATGATGCCTTAACAAAGGCATACCCTACTTCAACATACGTTACGCTGTTCCACACCGATGTGGCAAACCTGAAAAGAGTAGCTGTGGGTTCGCCTGCACCTGATTTTACATTGCCAGATACCGATGGCAAAGATTTTTCACTTTCAAGCCTTAAGGGTAAAGTGGTGCTTATCGATTTCTGGGCTTCATGGTGCGGACCATGCCGTGCTTCATTACCGGGCATAGTGAAAATTTATAACAAGTACAAAGACAAAAACTTTGTTATGCTTAGCGTGTCATTAGATAAAGACAAAGATCATTGGCTGGCCGGTATCAAGCAATTCGGGCTTACATGGACCAACGTAAGTGATCTGAAATACTGGGATTCGAAGGTAGTACGCCTGTATGGCTTCGATGGAATTCCTTTCAGTGTAATTGTAGGCGCTGATGGTAATATTGTAGCTAAAGGCCTTGAAGTACCTGCCGTAGATGCAAAACTGGAAAGCCTTTTAGGTAAATAATTTTAACAACAAACATAAAACACATATCATGAAAACATTCATCGCAGCTGTATCACTAAGCTTACTTAGCTTAACAGCATTTGCGCAAGATAAAACAACAAAAACTGCTGCTAAACCGGCTGCTGCAAAAACAACTGCTTCTGTAGCTTACCGTTGCCCTGTTTGTGGAGCATCGGCTGCAAAGGCAGGCGAATGCAGTAAAGATAAAACTGCCTTTGTAAAAGTTGGCGATTACTATTGCCCAGATTGCTATATGAGCCAGAGTAAACCAGGCAAATGCAGCATGTGCGGTGTTGATATGAAAAAGATGGAAACATCTTCGGTTATTCCTCCTGCTAAGAAATAAAGCTTGCTTTAAATTTATAGGCCTCGGTTGCAAATCATATTTCTTTCCACTCATGAAATATGGCCTCTTTACACCCATAACTAACGGGCTTTTTAAGGGTCCCCACTTCTTTATGGCATTGGGTGCATTTAAATTTCCGGTCGCCTTTAAGGCCCAGGTTAATCCACCGGTGAAAAGGAGACTTGCTGCAACCTCCCTTCCCCGGTGAAATAAGCCTGTACTCAACTTCAGCACACTCTTCGCAATAATATACATGCAATGGCATGGCTATTCTGTTTTATAGTGCACTACCAACTAACGTTTTAAAATCATTATCATTTTTAAACTTTACAAACTCGCAATCCGAAGCTGCCATTTTTTTAAGTGATGCATCCTGGCCTATAGCCTGCTGCAGATTACTTATCACATCGGCTTTATTGTTTTCGCGGGCTGCAATAACTGCCTTAAGGTAATACGCAATTCCGCTTCTGTTACCCGATGCATCAAGAGATGTTTCAGCGCCATGCGGGTCATTATTAAGCAACATAGCAAGAGCAGTATTAAAAGAATTGATGCTGCTCATATTAGCAACCGCATCAGAATAATTGCCTTGCTTAATATCAATAAGGCCGATATTACAGCCTACTTCAGGCCCGGCAGACGATGCTTTTTTGAAATAAGCCAGTGCAGTAACCATATCATTATTCATAAATGCAAGTGCGCCTTCATTATTTTCAACAATTGCGTTGGATGGCGATAAACGTGCAGCGTTATCTATATCTGCTTTAGCCGCTCCTGTTTCGTTCTGCATTAACTCTTCATAGCCGCTGTTATTAAATCCTCTCCAATCATTAGGATATTGTCTTTCAGCAGTTTTATAAATAGTGAGCTTCTGACTTAAATCGTTCGTTAATGTTGCGGCATAAAGTATTTCCTCTATCGATAAGCTATCAGGGTGCGAGGTAACTAATTGCTTTATCTGCTCATCTGTTCTGCTCTTTCTCTCAACATTCAATTGTATTACCGATCTTCTCAGTTTTGGCAAAATATCATCGGCCAGTTCAGTATAGGTTGCCGACATGTTCTTTATCTCTTTCATGCGTTGGTCATGGTCAGTATACATGGAAAGCACACGCAATATCAAATCCTTATCTTTTATTTTAGATGCCTTCACCAGCGACGGAAAACCATCCCAGTCCATGCCGGTCTTATCTATTGTATAAAAGTCTTTTTCAGTTCCGAACTTGGTATTCATCTTTTTACTGTTCATGTTTTTGAATTCACCCTTCATAGCAACCACAGCAGATTTTGCCCGGTCATCGGCAAGGTGGGAATTAAACTGGGTTTCGCCATCGGGCGATGCGTATGCTGACACTTCTATATTCTTAAACGTATACCCATCTTTTACACCGCTTTCCACAAACGTTTTAAAGGCTTTCATTTCTTTACTGGTCAATTCCATGGAGCGAACAGTAGCATTGCTAATAGTATAGAAAATATGTGTGGTATCTTTTTCCGGAGTTGTCTTTGTAAAATTGTCCTTACCTAATATAGGGCGGGCATCCTTCTGTACCAACAAAGCTGTTGTAATAGTACCGTCAGCAATTTTCACAGATGGTAATGCTTTCTTATTATTCTCTATTGTTGCATTAATATCCAGCTCATCTGTTTTCATGTTCGGGGTATATACAACCTTATCGCTATAGTTTACGTTACCACCCTGATCGTAGTTAATCTTTTGCCCTGCCTGCGAGGCTTTTTCGCCCACCAGCGTAACGGGTTTCAATGCCTGTGTTGTGCCGTCGGCCAGCTTTAATGTGGGGGTAACGGTTACAATAGCTTTTTTATTAAAATATTTTGCCGGATAGTTTGCCGTTATATTAATGGCAACGCTGTCTCCGTTATCTTGCAAGGGACTCGGTTTTACGGTGTAGGTGATCTTTGACGCGTCTTTTAACATTTTAGACATGCCATTACAACCTGTAATTAAAATACCACTAATACATATAGCAGAAAAAAGGTAGATGTGTTGGGTTTTCATTGTGTTGAGTTTATTATTGTTTGTTAATTATTGCCAGTAAAAAAGACACTTGCCTGAGTGGTAAGATTGAAAACAAACTAACCTTAATCCTTAATTAAGCAGTTTTTCAATCCAGGCAAGCGCCTGTGCTTCTTTCATTATTTTATAGATATGATTAAGTATTTGCCTTTGCTCCAGAACGATTCAGCGTCTGTTATAAGCAAGGAATCAGCATTACCTGTTCCTGTTATTTTATAAGAACCTTCAGGGTGATCGGTAATAACCATTTTAAACTTTCCGTTTAAAGGCAGTAAATGAAGTGTTGTCATATTTGCCTTTGTAAAACTTGAAGCGTTTATATCCGGATTAAGTTCGGCAGTGCGGCCAATACCTAATACTCCTCCTTTTTTATCTATAAGGCCTTTGTTCTTTAATTCTTTCATTGTGCCAACGGTATAGTAAACAGTGTTTACTTCCGTGCGCATGGCATTTATTTCGGCGCGTTGCTTGTTAATTACAGCCACACTATCGTTGAACTGGTGGGTAAGTGCAACAAGCGAGTTATTGGCATCGGCAAGCTTGGCTTGTAATGAAGCTATTTCTGCATCTTTTTCAGCCAGTTCTTTTGTTAAGTGAGCAACCATTTTTTCGAGCGATGCATTTTTACTGTCCGATTTCTTTAATCTAGACTCCAACCGGTATATCTCCCGGTTGTTCCTTATTATCAACTTATCGAGTGACCGTATTTCAGCCACTGTAGTTGAGCCTAAGGGTTCACCTCCGGCAGTTTTCATAGACACTACGTGTTCTTTTGATTTAATACTATCGAGGTTATCTTGTATTTGGTTTAAGGCTGTTATATAAGAAGTTATAGCGGAATCTTTTTTCTGGCTTTGCGCTGCCATTGCAGAATCCTGCGTAACTATTGCTTTTAACCTCTGTTGTTGTTCGGAATTGTTGCAAGATGCCAGGGCAAACAATGCAACCATACAAATGATGTATTTCATGATGTATCAATTTAAGAGTACGATAAAAAATCAGGATATTAATTCTCGCTATGCGAAAGAATTAACAGGAATTGAGTGGGCTAGCGCCTTAGAAAGAAATCAAAATAAAAATGGCGCTAATTCCCTTTAGCAGGTAGCCGGTGGGGAACGAAGGGGCAATGAGTAAAGAAATGCCTCGTAGCGAAGCATTTTCTCGGGGAAGTATGGGGAATATGAAGAATATGTTTTGCTGTTATCAAAAACAGGCTTTAGTGTTGCAATGCATGGGGCACCGGGATTAGAAAGCAGCAGAGAAAATATTTTGCCCTTGCTGTCATCATTATACCTTAGTATAAGCATTGCATATCCATGCGAAGGAAAATCGGCAGGAGCATTTTGCGATACAGAAGAACAATTGTTAAACGAAATTGAATTATCGGGGAGTTGGTAATTCGATACAGATCTATTCGAGAATGCTGCATTCCCACCAAGGAAGAGCAAAACAAGAACAAACCATTTAGAAAACCGTTTCATTTTAAATACAAGCAAATGAGTTTCAGAAAACAAAGTAACATTATAATTTCTATTCCGCCAATTACCAATGCGTTAATTTTTGTTAACTCATAAAAAAAAACAAACCCTGCACCCTCATAACTATTAAGAATGCAGGGCTTTAAACAATAAACGTATTTAGTTTATGCCTAGTTCTTTTCTTATATCAGCAGGTATGGCATTTTTGTTTACCATAATGCTGGTTGTTTTGTACAGGTAATATGGTTGCGATACATAGTCGTATCCTTTGCAATAGTTAGCTGTGCCCCATGAGTTCTTTACAATATAGAACTCATCGCCATTCTGGTCTTTTGCAATACCCAATAACTGCATACCATGGTCATCGGTGGTTGAAAGGTTATCAAATGCCTCCTGACGCATTTCCTGTGTTATTTTCTTTTGAGCTATAGGATACATAAAAACAGAATCCTTTGCAGATGCACCCATACTACCCATATCTTGTTCAGGAACAATGGCAAGGCTGCTATGTCTTAAATCGCAATATGGTTCACTAACATCAGCACCCCACTCTACAGTGTAGCCGTTCATAAGTGCATTATCGGTTATCTTCTGAAATTCATCAAGCGGCACATTGTATGCTTCTTCATGTTCAAAATTATCTTCCACCTCAAGCGCAAACTTTGTGTGGAACGGATGGTGAGTAAATGAAGTGATCTCTACATAGTCATCAGGGTTTATGCCTAAAAATTTTGCAAATGACATTGGGGTGTAGCTCTTTCCCTGGTAAGTAAATTCGGTAGGCACCTTGCCCATATAACCGTCGAGCGCACCCTGAAAAGCTGCAAACCAGTTCGGGTTCAAATGTCCAACAGCAGTTGCATTTTTCAATTGTGCATCAAGCAATGCTTTTAATGCTGCATCCATTTCTGTAAAATCAGGCTTAGCCGTGTCCATACTCACAGGCATACCTTTATACGCGCTTGCAGGAACAATGCCATATAACTTTACTGCATTCAGCACATCATGCGGTTCGCCACCCGGGCCGAAATTTGCCTTGCCTGTATAGCGCATATAATTAATGGCTTTAAGTAAGTACATGTTACGTATCACAAACATTTGCGAAAGTGCGTAGGTACCTTTTCCCATACGCATCAATTCCGATTCTAAAAACGATTGGGTAGAAAAGCACCAGCAGGTTTCAGAATGATATTGGTTCTTTACACTGGTAGCGCTGTTATCTTTCACAATTGTAAACTGATATTTACTACCCGGTTTATTGGTGGTAGGAAGATCAGGCTGCTGAGCAATTGCCACTGTGCTAAACAGCGATGCAATGGCAAGACTACTTAATACTTTGTGTTTCATAAAGTAATAATTGATTGTTTGTATTTTGAATTGAAAAGTTTAGAGTGCAATAAAAATCTGCTTGCTGCTTTTCTTTTTACCCATTATTCCCCTTGCAGCTTCCACAATATCATCAGGGCTATATCCGCATTCTTTGTATAGTTCCATTTGGGTACCTTGCTCCACAACCTTATCTGGTATGCCAAGCCTTATTACTTTACTGTTGTAATTATTATCGGCCATAAACTCAAGTACAGAGCTGCCCATACCACCCATCAGGCAACCATCTTCAACTGTAATTACATTACTGAACTTAGTAAATACTTCGTGCAGCATTTGCTCATCAATAGGTTTTACAAAACGCATATCGTAATGTGCAGCATCAATGCCTTCTTCGGCTAATACTTTGCAAGCCTTAACTGCAAAGTTGCCCGGATGGCCAATGGTTAATATGGCTACATCTTTTCCATCTTTTATTTTGCGGCCCTTACCAATTTCAATTTCTTTAAATGGTTGTTGCCAGTCTATTATAACACCATTACCGCGTGGATAACGAATAGATATCGGACTGGTAACTGTTTCCAGTTGAGCTGTATACATTAAATTCCTCAGCTCTATTTCATCCATGGGTGCCGATACTATCATATTCGGTACGCAACGGAAAAAGGCAAGATCATAGTTACCGTGGTGAGTAGCACCATCGGCACCCGATACTCCACCTCTATCCAGGCAGAAAACAACTTTCAGGTTTTGAATAGCTACATCATGTATTACCTGGTCGTAGGCACGTTGCATAAATGTGGAATAAATATTGCAATATGGTATCAAGCCTTGCGTAGCCAGGCCTGCTGAAAAAGTAACTGCATGTTGTTCAGCAATACCCACATCAAATGCACGGTCAGGCATTGCTTTCATCATAATATTCAATGAACAACCCGATGGCATAGCAGGCGTAATGCCCATTATTTTCGAATTCTTCTCTGCAAGCTCTACCATGGTATGGCCAAATACATCCTGGTACTTAGGCGGCTGCGGTGTAGTAGAATCTGACTTGACAACTTTTCCGGTATCCTTATCAAATGTACCCGGTGCATGCCAAAAGGTCTGGTTACCTTCTTCCGAGAATTTGTAGCCTTTACCTTTCATGGTAAGGGCATGTAATATTTTTGGGCCCGGTATATTTTTAAGATCTTTTAAAATGCGGGCCATGTGCACCACATCGTGCCCGTCAACAGGCCCGAAATAACGGAAGTTGAGCGACTCGAATAAGTTACTTTGTTTCAGTAAAGAGGTTTTAACAGCATTTTCAATGTTCGAAGCTATTTCCTGTGCATTGGGGCCGAACTTACTTATTTTACCCAGCAATTTCCAAACCTCATCCTTCATTTTATTATAGCCCGGCGAGGCAGACATATCGGTAAGGTATTTGTTCAAGGCACCCACGTTCGGGTCAATTGACATACAATTATCGTTCAGTACTACCAATATGTTCGATTTTGAAATACCTGCATTGTTCAAGCCTTCAAAAGCTAAACCGGCAGTCATGGCTCCATCGCCTATTACTGCAATATGCTGACGGTCGTTCTCACCTTTATAGTGCGATGCCGTAGCCATACCCAATGCAGCCGATATGGATGTAGATGTATGCCCTACTCCAAATGTGTCGTATTCGCTTTCCTTGCGGTTAGGGAACCCGCTTAAGCCTTTATATAAACGGTTTGTACCAAAATTCTGTCTGCGGCCGGTAAGTATCTTATGGCCATATGCCTGGTGGCCCGTATCCCATACCAATTGATCGTATGGGGTATTGAATATATAATGCAGGGCAACAGTAAGCTCAACCACGCCAAGGCTACCGCCAAAGTGGCCGCCTTTTTCCGATACTATATCAATAATAAACTGCCTTAATTCATTGCATACCTGTACCAGGTCAGTTTCTTTAAGTTTCCTTAGGTCGGCCGGGTAATATATTGATTCTAAGAGATTTTGTCCTTTATCCATTCAGGTAATACTACATTAACATTGGGCAACGAAGAGCCAAATATATGACTATTTTGCCTAAATAAAAACCTTAAAAAAGGTTAAATATTGTGCGGCTGATTATCATGGGTTTTGCTCCTTTGCTCAGTGGAACACAGATGAAGGTGATTTAATGTTTTTTTTCAGTCAATAATAAAGCACAGAATTCTAAAAAGAGCCGTTATATTAGCAGCTCTTTTTATTACTATTAAGGTTATCATTATATTTGCCAGAACACCAGTAACTTAATCCTCTAAATGCCACTCTCATAAATTTATGATTTCTGAAATAATTAAATGGTTCAGGCAGAATTCAACGAAAATACTTCAATTCGGGTTATTTATTTTACTGATCTGTTTTCCTCTTTTTTGCGACCTCGATAGACTGCCTCTGCGCTTATGGGATGAATCGCGTTTAGCTTTAAGTGCATACGAAATGCATAAATATGGGAATTACATTGTTACTCAAATTCAAGGCAATCCTGATATGTGGAGTACAAAGCCCCCCCTAATGATATGGATGCAGGTGTTATGTATAAAAGTTTTTGGCGCCAGTGACCTTTCAATAAGACTACCTTCTGCATTTGCGGCCGCCTTTACATGTATATTAATGATGATATTTTCAGTAAGATACCTTAAAAGCTATTGGATAGGGCTTGCTGCGTCATTAGTTCTGGTTACTAGTCATGGCTATGTTTGGATGCATGGTACAAGAAGTGGTGACTACGATTCGCCTGTGACTTTTTTTATGGTCTTTTACTGCCTTGCGTTTTATGCTTATTCAGTAACCCAAAAGAATAAATATTTGACCATGACCTTCATTGGCCTTATACTTGCTGCTTTAACCAAAGGAGTTGGAGGATTACTTTTTATTCCGGCACTGATATTATTTGCCTTTGCTCAAAAAAATGTTCTGAGTATTTTACGTAATAAAATATTCTACCTGAATTTAGCTGTGTTTTTATTTATGGTTATCGGGTTTTATTTATTGAGGGAGCATTATAATCCCGGATACATTAAGGCGGTATGGAACAATGAATTAGGTGGCCGTTATCTGGAAGTAAATGAAACGCACGAGGGCGGATTCTGGTTCTATTACAGCAATTTCATTGCTTTTCAATTCAGTTATTGGTATATGCTGGTTCCGGTCGGGGCAATTATTGGCCTAACAAATAAAGACCAGAGAACAAGAAAGTTCAGTTTATTTTGCACCTTAGTTCTTATTAGTTTCTTCCTGGTAATTTCCGCCGGTAAAACAAAATTGCAGTGGTATGATATTCCTATGTACCCATTTTTAGCATTTATTATTGCAATGTTTGCGCAATGGTGTATTCAGCTGGTTGAGAACGTAGCAAATCTTACTACAATACGATCTTCTGTTATACCGTATATAGTAATGTGGTTTGTTTTTTTTCAACCCTATAAAGCAATAGTAAATGAAACATATTTACCTACAGATACCGAGGCGGATACGAAATTTATAAAAGAAGAGTATTTTCTAAAAAAGGCCATAAAAGAAAAAAGACATTTAAACGGATATTCTATGTGTTTTAGTGGGTATCCTGTTCCGAATTTATTTTACACACATATACTTACCGATATGGGCGAAAAAATCGATCTTGTATTAAACGGCTTCGATTTCAAACCGGGCGATAAAATAATTGTTTCACAACCTGATATTCAGGATACCATTAATAAAAAATATAATTGGGCGCCTATTGATTCGGTAGGGGAAATAAAAATGCTTCGGATAATCTCTAAGAAATGAATACAACCAGGAAAGAAATAAGTGTAGTTATACCCGTTTATAATGAAGAAAAGGGATTACAGGAATTATTTAAACGACTAACAAGTTCGCTGAGCCAGATAACAGATAATTACGAACTTTTATTTGTAAACGATGCCAGTAAAGACCAAACCCTTGCACAGTGCATAGCATTTTCAAAGTCTGATCCGCATGTAAAATATATAGGCTTCAGCAGAAATTTTGGCCACCAGGCGGCTATTTCTGCAGGCATACATAATGTAGATTGCAATGCACTTGTAATTATTGATGGCGATATGCAGGACCCCCCTGAGCTGATACCTGAGCTTTATAAGAAATATAAGGAAGGGTATAATGTAGTGTACGCAAAACGTGCTGCCAGAAAAGGAGAAAAACTGTATAAAAAAGTTGCAGCAAGTATATTTTACCGGTTTCTTAAACGAATAACATCTGTCGATATTCCACTTGATACCGGCGATTTTCGCCTGATCGATGCAAAGGTAATAGACATACTCCGTTCAATGCCCGAGAGAACAATTTTCCTCAGAGGCCAGATTGCATGGATAGGGTTTAAACAAACTTTTGTTGAATTTGAACGTGATCCGAGAAGGCATGGTGAGGCAGGTTATACCTTTGGCAAACTGCTAAAACTGGCATCAAACGGAATCACCGGATTTTCAGAAGCACCTTTACGACTTGCCTTATGGCTTGGTTCTGTTGTTTCGTGCATTGCTACAGCTATAATATTATACTTATTGATTGCCAGATTCGCCTTACATAATCATATCAGCACCTGGATCACTGTAGTTACCTGTGTGTTTTTTATGGGCGGTATTCAATTATTTACAATAGGCGTAATTGGCGAATACCTTAATCGTATTAATAACGAAACCAGGGCAAGGCCTTTGTACGTTATTGCGGAAAGTAATATTGTAAAAAACTGAAAAGTATTTGGGCGTTCCCCTGCGGGTCGGGCTATCCGCTGCAAGTCCTCGCCTCCTAAAGTCGGCTGTGGGCTTTACGCTACTATCCCTAACGCTAAAAAAACAAAGCTATATTCACTACCTTTGTATTCTATGAAGAAACTTGCTTCCCTTTTCGCACTTTGTGTTTTAGTATTCTCTGCTGCTTTTGCACAAGACCAGCAGCCCATATCTACCAAAAACAAAAAAGCCACCAAGTATTATAACGAAGGGCTTAGCGACTACCGCCTGAACAATGCCAAAGATGCAGTAAAGAATATACTGGCTGCCATGAAAGAAGACTCCACATTTGTTGAGGCCCATGCCCTGCTGGCCAAAATATATCTCGATCAGAATAATAGCGAAAGTGCCTTGACAGAATTTAAAAAAGCCATTGCCATTAACCCCGATTTTTTACCTGTAATGTATTTTTATGCAAGCCAGATAGACCTTTCTTTGGGCCGCTATGATGAAGGATTGGTATTTGCGCAAAAGTTCGACAGGTATGCTACCAGTAATGCAGAACTGAAAGCACGAACAAAAATTACCATAGCCGATTGCAAGTTTTCTATTGAGGCCATGAAACACCCGGTGCCATTTGAGCCTCAGAACATGGGGGCTGCCATCAACTCAAAGTACGATGAATATTTTCCTGCCATAACGGCCGATGGTTCTACTTTTCTTTTTACCAGAGAACTAATAGACTCAGTTACAAACCCTAGCGGCAACGAGGATTTTTACATGAGTTACAGAATAAATGGCAAATGGGATGGCGCTTTTAATATTGGACCGCCACTGAATACTGAACTGAATGAAGGCGCACCAACCATTTCAGCAAACGGGCGCCTGATGATATTTGCCGGCTGCGACCGCCCTGACGGGCATGGCAGTTGTGATCTCTACTATTCTGTAAGGCATGGCGATAAATGGAGCCCGGCAAGGAACCTTGGTTCACCTATAAATACCCGGTTATGGGAATCACAACCATGTCTTTCAACCGATGGCAGAACTCTTTACTTTGTGCGTGGCTCGGTAGGTGGTGATGGTGTGCATGCACAGGATATTTACGTAACACAGCTTAGCGATACCGGTACATGGAGCGTCCCCGTAAAACTGAGCGATAGCATTAATACACCAGGCAGGGAAGAATGCCCGTATATAGCTGCCGATAACCAAACGCTTTACTTCGTATCAGACGGGCATCCGGGTTTTGGTGGCACCGACATATTTATGTCGAGAAGAAAACCTGACGGCAGTTGGGGCACACCAAAGAACCTTGGCTACCCAATTAATACTACCGCCAATGAAACAGGCATTATTGTTGATCCAAACGGGCAGCTGGCTTATTTTTCATCGAACCGCCCGGGTGGCTTTGGCGGAACTGATATTTACCAGTTTGCTTTGTATGATTCGGTAAGGCCTACAGCCATTACCTATATGAAAGGGAAAGTGTATGATGCCAAAACAGAAAAACCACTTGGTGCAAACTTTAGCCTGATAGACCTTAGCACGGGAACAACCGTTATGCAATCTACATCAATTGCTTTCGATGGTACCTTTTTGGTTTGCATTCCTTTGAATAAAAACTACGCACTTAATGTTACTAAAAAAGGCTACCTGTTCTACTCTGAAAACTTTGAGCTGAAAGATTCCAATTCTTCGCGTGTGCACCCCTATACCATTAACATACCGCTGCAACCAATCGATACCGGTGCACATATTGTACTCAAAAACATTTTCTTCCCTACCAATCAGTTCGACCTTAAGCCTGAATCGCAGGTTGAGTTGAATAAATTGGTTGACTTTATGAATTTAAACCCTACTGTAAAAATTGAAATAAGCGGGCATACTGACAATGTAGGCTCAGCAGCAAGCAACAAAATACTTTCCGAGAACAGGGCGAAATCGGTTTACACCTATTTAACCACTCATAATATAGCGGCAGACAGAATGAAATACAAAGGCTATGGCCAAACCCGCCCGATCGCAGGTAATGATACGCCAGAAGGCCGCGCACAAAACCGACGTACAGAAATGAAAATAGTGGCGAAGTAAGTCTTATGATAAAACGCTTCTTATATATCTCAACTTTTGCCCTAACCTTTTTTTCAGTTAGCTGCTTTGCCCAGATCGATACTGCAAAAGCAAAGCCATATAAACTTATTGAAATAAGCGGCGGGGGATTGTTTCTTACCGCACCTTTTGCTCAGTCTGCAATAATTGAATATGGTGCCTACACCGGGTACAACATTGGCGCTTCACTCAGTTGGCCAATAAAAGGGCAATTTAGCGGAACGCTTACATATAATTATGGTGTAAACCAATTCAATGCCATATCTACTAATAATACAACAAGTTATGTAAACATACCTGCCAGTGGTGTTAGTTACTATGAAAACATTATACTGATAGGTGCTGCCTACACTATTCCGGGTGACAATAAAACTTCAATTGACTTAAGAGCGGCAGGCGGTGCCCTGCTTTTTAGAAGCCCTCAGGCAACGTATGCTGAAAACAATATTTATAGTAATTCAGGGCAAGCCAATGCATTGCCTCAATCAATAGTATCAACCTATAACTTAACATCTTTTGTTCTTAATGCCGGTGCATCATTACGCTGTAAGCTGGGTAAAAGAATTGTAGTTTCATTAAACCTCGATTATTATTACTCACCAGGAAATGGAAAAAGTATAACGACTACCTACAATAATTCTACCAAACCAGATACTGACGCACCCACTTCGTTTACGTTCTATTCAATATTTAACCCGAGCATAGGGTTTGGCTTGAAAATTGGTAAGTAAAACTAATTACTGTTATTCCCTGTTCTTAACTAACTTTGTTGTCAGCCCAAATGACGACCAACAAAAAAATAATCATGCTCCTTTTTGCTGCCCTTAATATTGCAGCAGCAACAGCACAAGATTATGCCCGGCCAGTTACAGAATCGTATACAGAACCTAACAACTCCGAAGACAAACGTTTTTGCATCAGCCTCTCGGTAGGTGCTGCAATTCCATTGAGCAAATTTGCCAGCACAAGTGTCAAGGGTACTTTCTGGGATTTCCATTCAATCGACTCAACTCACTTAGAGGGTTTCGCAAAGACCGGTGTTAACTTTACACTTACCGGATCGTATTTATTTCCGGGCAATTTCGGCATCATGGTTATGTATGCCACTAATTCAAATGCGTTCGATATATACACATTCTCTGCCAGCGTCGGCCTTCCATCCAGTTCTAATTCCGAACTATATAGCGAAAACGAATACCTGATAGGCCCCTTTGCTGTATTTCCGCAAGGCAATTTCCGATTTACTTTTAATGCACTGGTAGGGCTTGCAAGCATTGCTTACCCTGAAATAACATGTAATGCTCATGACACAACGTATACATACGATTTTCAAGGCGGTTCTGGCTTTGCCTATAACCTGGGTGCTGGTGCCGAATATAACTTTTCAAAGTGGTTTGCAGCATCAATCAATATTAACTACATGAATGCAAGCATACAATACAATGGATTTTCGATAACCAGAAACATACCGGGGTATTATACTGCATACTATTCATCGCCTACCGACGTGCTTTCATTACCAACGGGTATTTTAAAAATAACAGCCGGTGTTGTACTCCGGTTCTAAGTTGAGGAACACATTACTAAAATCATTGTCGGTATTTTTTCTGTTAGCAGGAGCTTATCATATAATTGGGCTGTTTGCTAAAGTAAATGCAGAGCCTATTTGGAGAAATGGGTTGTTTGTTGGCATTAACCTTTTTTGTTTTTATGGCTTGCTAAAGCGTCCAATATATTTTGTTTACCTGTTTGGTATTTTACTGTTGCAACAAGTATATAGCCATGGAGGAGATGCTTTAACCCTATGGTCAACCCATAAACAAATAGATTGGCTTAGCCTGGATGTGGTAATTTATATGTCTCTTGTTTTTGTGCTATTGGTTATGGATGCACGCAGCAAGGAATAGACGATAAAGGTTCTTTAGATTCTTAATTTTTAATTACTAATTCTTAATTGAATTTGGGCGTTCCTCTGCGGGTCGGGCTATACACTTCAACTCCGCGCTGCGCTTGCGGGGTTTCCGTTTCTATCCCTAACGCAATACACTAACCATTTACGACTATTGACTGAGAGCTGCAAAATGGTGGGCGCTGGTTAGCTGCAAATGATGCGAGTATATGAAACTCAGGCAAGCAGGGAGCAAGAGCAGCCCCATAATTCAATTAGTAATTCAAAACAAATTCTTTCCAGTTGCTTAGTAATTCTACTTCGGTAGTGTTTAATGTAGCAAGTAGATCAGTTATGTTAGTGAGCTTCAATAAGGCAATTAGTTTTTCTCTGCCATATTTTTTATCGATATACATTACCACAGAGCCTGAAAGCCCATATTTATATTCTCCTGTCCAGAACTTATCTAAACCTGCAGGTGTTTTGTTTTCAGTAATTGCTTTTTTAACCTGCGCCATTCTTGCAGAGTCGCACTGCCCTGAAGCATATACGGCCAAGCCTTCTACAAACCAATCAATGCCGGTTACATTGCTGAAATCGGGGCTTGGGTTTTGCTGGCCATGGTACACATGAACAAGTTCATGTGTGATCAGCTGTTGTGTTTTAATACTGTCAGCATATCTGTGTTCACATGATTCCTTATCCCACATTTTTGGAGATATCATATCCAATTTAGTAGCAATACCACTTGCTACCATCCAGCATTCCGATTTAAAATTGGGCATATTCCAGTCCTTTTGCCAGGTACTGTCAAGGCCTTTCCTGTCAGGGTAAACAAATACAGTAAACTCATTTTTATAAGAACTATTAAAAAAAACGTGCACAGCTTTTACTCCATTGTCAACCAAACGCACATAGTCACTCTTATTGGCTTTATCAGCATTCGTATATTGAATAGTATATCCCTTTTGTTCTTCAAGGACCCAATTACCAATACTATTCCAGGCCAATAAAGCAGGAATAGATATAATAGCTAGTGCTCGTATAGGTTTCATGAAAGGGATAGTTTTGTCGTAGGACGAATAAGTAAAGTTGAAAGTTACAGTTTCTCTACCAATCTTTTTATCACATGTAAAGTAGTGCTCCAGTAAAAATTCCAATGACCGAAAATAGTACCCTCGGCACAATTGCTTACTGTCATCTCCAGTATTGTTGCACCTTTTTCAGGACGCAGCTTAAACTCTATCACCACGTAGTTCTCAGGTATATCGGGCAAGTGCGATATCTCACTCCAATACGAATATTGAAACACTCTTTCAGGTTCAAATTTCAAAATGGTTCCTTTATCTTTATAAAAAACACCGGTGTGCCACCTACCTTCAAAATGTATAGGGCTACCAACCTTAAAATCACTTATTACTTCCACCCCACCATCATCTGTTTGCCATTGCTTGATCAGTTCAGGCGTAGTTAATGCTGCCCACACTTTTTGGGCAGAGGCATTAATGGTTATTGATTTGTGGATAGTTTTCAGAAAAATATTTTAAATCTATTTGCAATTTACTAAAAACAAAAATGCCCGGCTTTCACCGGGCATTTTAATTAGAAATTTTAATTGACTTAGTCGTTCATCGTAATTAAAAACTCCGTATTCGATTTGCTGCGTACCAATCTTTCTCTGAGGAATTCCATTGCCTCAATAGGGGTCATGTCGGTTAAGTGATTACGTAATACCCAAATACGTTGCAGGCTTTCTTTATCAAGCAACAGGTCATCGCGGCGTGTGCTCGATGCAACAATATCAATAGCAGGGAAAATACGTTTGTTTGAAAGGCGGCGGTCGAGCTGCAATTCCATATTACCTGTTCCCTTAAACTCTTCAAAAATAACTTCATCCATTTTACTACCGGTTTCAATAAGCGCTGTAGCAATAATGGTAAGTGAGCCACCATCTTCAATTTTACGTGCAGCACCAAAGAAACGTTTTGGTTTTTGCAGTGCATTGGCTTCCACACCACCCGATAATACTTTACCCGATGCAGGCGATACAGTATTGTACGCACGTGCCAAACGGGTAATTGAGTCGAGCAATATAACCACATCGTGTCCGCATTCTACCAGGCGCTTAGCCTTTTCCAGTACAATGTTGGCGATCTTTACGTGGCGCTCAGCAGGCTCATCAAATGTCGATGCAATAACCTCAGCCTTTACGCTGCGGGCCATATCGGTAACCTCCTCAGGGCGCTCGTCGATAAGTAATATAATAAGGTATGCTTCCGGATGGTTGTCGGCAATTGCATTGGCAACTTCTTTCAATAAAACCGTTTTACCGGTCTTTGGTTGCGCCACAATTAATCCACGCTGGCCTTTACCTATTGGGGTAAACATATCAATAATACGGCTCGATATGGTTGCCTTCGGGTGGTTAGCCAGGTTAAATTTTTCGTGTGGAAACAATGGAGTTAAAAAATCAAATGGAACCCTGTCTCTTACCACATCAGGGCTTTTACCATTGATAAGGTCAACACGGGTTAAGGGGAAGAACTTTTCACCTTCGCGTGGAGGGCGTACATAACCATTTACAGTATCGCCGGTTTTCAATCCAAATAATTTTATTTGCGATTGAGAAACATAAATATCATCGGGTGAGTTTAAATAATAATAGTCTGATGATCTTAAAAAACCATATCCATCGGGCATAACTTCAAGCACACCTTCAGCGCCAACTATATTATCAAAGTTGTATTGAGGTTCCCTTGATTGTTGGCCTTGTTGGTTTGGATTGTTTTGCTGGTTTGGATTGTTTTGTTGGTTCTGGTGCTGATGTTGATGATGGTGCTGTCCTCCATTATTACCTTGTTGCGTGCTAGAGTTAGGTTGTCTTGGCTCTTCAGGTGCAAAAGGAAAATCACTTGATGGCTCAACAGGCTTTACGGCTTCAGCTACAGGAGTATTCATCGGCTCATCTGCAACAGGTGTAATTTCAGGTTCGGTTGCAAAATCAGGCACAGGTGTTTCCTCTGCTTTATCCTGCTTTTTTTCATGATGATGTGAACCTACTTTTTCATGCTTAGGTTCATGCGGCCTGCGTTCACGTAAAAGTGTTTCAGTTCTTGGTTCGCTCTTCGGTTCAGCTGCTGAATGACCTTCCGTCGGTGCTCCTTTCTGAGCATCTAATATTTTAACAATAATTTCTTGTTTTTTAAGGCCTTCGAGCTTGGTTAGCTTAAGCGATTTAGCAATCTCTTTAAGCTGTACCAACGATTTAGTGTTCAATTCAACGATGTCGTGCATAATAAAATATTAAAAGATCTGGATTTGTTTCTGATAAAAGATAGGGAGAAAAATGCGTGTCTGGAATCTATACTATATACCTCTTGTTGTCGGCTTGTTCAATAAGTTTCGTGGGAAATTCATTGCAATAATAGTAATTATTTTGAAATAACAATAGCATCGATGTAAAATTTAATATGGTACTTTTTTCTGTATTTATATTATTCTTTGGGCGTTCCCCTTCGGGTCGGGCTATCCGCTGCAAGTCCTCGTCGTTCCTCCTGTGGGCTTTACGCTACTATCCCTAACGCAGTGCTACATGCTATGTAACTTATTTAGTTTGTGAACTAGGCAAAAGGTGGGCGCGGGTTAGCTGTAAATGATGCGAGTATAGGAAACACAGGCAAGCAGGGCTCAAAAGCCGCCCTCCAAATTCAATTAAGAATTAGGAGTTAATAATTATGAATCTAAAGCCCCTTTAGGGGTTTGGGGCAGAAAAACAATACCACCTGCGCCAACTTATCCCCCACTCCTTACCACTTACTCCTTAAAGGTTTATCATTATCTTTGAGGCTTAACAATCAACATAATGGACCAGATAAAACATTGGATAGATTTAATATTACATGCCGACACAGCCCTATTTAATATAGTAAGGGAATACAAAACAGGCACTTACCTGATATTAATGATCATTATTTTTTGCGAAACAGGCCTTGTTATAACACCGTTTTTGCCTGGCGATTCGCTGTTGTTTGTTGCAGGGGCTATTGCAGGGGCGTCTACCAGCGATGTGGCAGGTGTACTTAGCGTGCCTTTGCTGGTTATGTTATTATTTGTTGCTGCCTTTGCCGGCGATAACTCTAATTACTTTATAGGTAAATACCTTGGACATAAAGTGTTTAATATGAATATCCGCTTTTTAAATAAAGATTACTTACAGCGCACTCACAGTTTCTACGAAAAACATGGTGGTAAAACCATAATAATTGCCCGTTTTATGCCTATCATCCGCACCTTTGCACCCTTTGTTGCAGGTATTGGCGAAATGCTGTACAGCAAGTTTGTGTTCTTCAGTATTCTTGGTAATATGATATGGATAAACCTATTCCTATGGGCGGGTTATTTGCTTGGCGAGAACAAAATAGTAAAAGAACATTTCGGGCTTGTTACACTGGGCATAATAGGCGTATCGCTTCTTCCGGCTGTTTATGGTGTAGCAAAAGGCTTAATGGCAAAAAGGAAATAACGTGAACACGGCTGCCATAATTCCGGTAGCATACCTTGCTCCCCTGCCCCATTATTCTGCCATGTTAAAACATACGGAAAACAAATGGGATGTATTTGAGCATTTTCACAAACAGTTTTTCTATAACCGTTGTACTATTTATGGTGCCAACGGGCCATTAAAGCTTATAATTCCGTTACAAAAGCGCCACGTAAAAACTGCATTGAAAGATGTAAAGATAAAGTATGAAGATAACTGGCAGATATTGCACTGGCGCTCACTGGAAGCATCATACCGCCGTTCGCCTTACTTCGAATACTTTGAGCATGAATTGAACCCTTTATATAATAGTGAATACCGACCTGAACTGCTTGTTGACTGGAACAAAAAAATATTTGAAACCGTAAACAAGCTTATGCAGGTTGAAATAAAACTTTCGTTTACCACTGAATATTTTAAAGAGTATACCGACGCTGATGATTACCGCAAACTGGCATCGCCAGGCATAATGGAAAAGGAAGCAAATAAGAATATTAAATACCAACAGGTTTTTCAGGAAAAGCATGGCTTTTTGTCCAACCTCAGTATTATTGACCTGTTGTTTTGCGAGGGGCCTCATGCCAAACAATTATTACTGAGCTAATGATATACATTACCTATAACGACGCCCCCGGAGGCATATACCAGAGCCAGGTAATTGACACCTGCCGCTTTTGGGAAGATACCTTCGATGAAGAGGCATTACTTATAGCACTGGTATCGGGCCGTAATTTTTTTGCCACCCGCAAACAGATAAAACAAACATGGAGCCATTCAATTGTGTTGCCTATGTACCCCGGTATAACTAACTGGAAAAAAAACACACGCCTGCTTAAACTGGCAATGCTTAGCCGAAGTAAGGGCAATGTAATTGCACGCGGTGTATTTGCAACCTTACTTGCTAGGGAAAACAAAAAATTTACCAAGGTATGTTTTGATGCACGCGGGGCTTATGCTGCAGAATGGTCAGAATATCTGAAAGGAGAATCGGCTGCGATAGAAAAAGACATAAAAAAGCTTGAAGGAGATGCGCTGCTGAATAGTGATAGCCGCATTGCTGTTTCGCAAAAACTCATCGATTACTGGAAAGAAAACTTCAACTACGCTAACTCGAACCATGTTATTATACCATGTACGCTTAGCAAAAAAGTATCTACCGAATACGATGGGGCTGCCATAAGTAAACTACGCAAACAACTATCATTTACAGACAGCGATGTGGTATTGGTTTATTCAGGCTCATCGGCCAAATGGCAATCGTTCAATGTATTGGAAGAAAACATAAGCAAGGCATTTTCAACGAATGCTGCATTGAAGCTTTTAATGCTTTGCAAAGCAGGTGAAGAAAAAACATTGGCCGATAAATTCCCGGGTAGGGTTATGCAAAAATGGGTTAATGAAGATGAAGTACATAACTATTTGCAGGCTGCTGATTACGGGCTGTTGATACGGGAACAATCGGTAACCAATAAAGTAAGTTCGCCTGTAAAGTTTGCAGAATACCTTGCAGCAGGCCTACCTGTAATTATATCAGAAAACATTGGCGACTATAGCACGTTTGTTACAGAAAAGAATTGTGGTATGCTGGTTGGCAATACCGATTGGGCAAACATTAAACGCCCTGCTGATATTGAAAAGAAAAACATACAGGCCATTGCTGAACAATATTTCAGAAAGGCTAACTACATAGAAGAATATAAGAAGCTGTTTTAACCACCACTCCTATTCATGAAAACAACTATTCTGTTTTGTGCGTTAATCTTTATAATCGGCTTTGGTAGTTTACAGCAAAGAACTGAGGCCCAGCAAAACAATACAGAGAACGTACATAATATTGCTTCAGGGGCTACTGTAAAAGATTCATTTGATAATCTTAAAGAGGCTTTACTAAATCCTGATAAAGTAGTTATACTGAGTTTAAACTCGAACTACCATTATATAAAGCACCTATCCGCTCAAATAGGTACACTTAGCCATTTAAAGGTGCTGCGTATTGGATGCCTCGAAAATCTGGAAGAACTTCCTCAAGAAATCGGAGAACTAAAATCATTAGAGAAACTGATTATTGATAATGGGAATGGCTGCGCTATGAATGTTGGTATTCCCTCTACTATTGGCCAATTAACTAACCTGAAAAAATTAACATTATTTGGTGCTCTCGATTACAGAGATGAATGGGGAAAACCCGATACATCTAAGATAAAAAAACTACCCTCAACCCTTGCAAATCTTCCTAACCTGGAAGAGTTAGATTTGGGCAGAAATGGACTTTTAACTATACCAGATGTAGTATGGTCACTTAAAAAACTTAAAATATTAAAATTAGATTTCAATGACTTTAAGGAAATTCCTTCCTCCATACTCAACTTAACTCATCTCATGGTATTATCAGTTTCCTGCAATTATCATTTGAAACTCCCCGACTGCCTGAATGAAATGAAAGGGCTGCAAGTACACATAAATGAATTCTATCCACTGGGACCATATACCAAACAGGAACAGCAATCAGAGCATAAAAAAGAGGAAGAACTAAAGAAACGGTTCCCTGATATTATTTTTACGTTTGAGGAATGCGATTAAAAAAATTATCCTTGTGTTCGTATTTTCAAGGCTAAAGCCCAATAGTCTATAACCATTAACCCCAGGCTTAAGCCTGGGGTTAATAACGAAAAATAAAAACGCCCTGCATTGCAGGGCGTTTTTATATAACAAATCAATACTATTATTACTCAACTTTGCTTAACTTCTGGTATTGAACACCGCTAGGGGTGCTAATGCTTATAATATAAGTACCTGCGCTGTAACCAGTCATATCAAAAGCTTCCACTGTGTTCTTCAATGGGCTGAAATTGTAATTTCTTGTTTCCATTACTTTTCCGCTCATATCAAGTACACGTATCATATCTACTTTACCGGTATATCCTTTCATATCAACATAAAAAAGAGATGTTGTAGGGTTAGGATACACTTTTATGTCGCCATTATTGGCAACAGGAGCAATACCTGCAATTATTGCAGAATATAGTGAAAGTGAATCTACTTTCAATACCGAACCTGGTGTGGTAATAGGGTATCCGATTGAAGATGTTAATGACACTATCATACTGTCAGGTGTTGCGCCTATATTAAATGGAGCAACAATACGAGTGTATGTAGCAGCAGGAGGTAGCTTTATCATATATCCACCAATTACTTTTGAACTCTTATTGAATTGAAGTTCAATGGCGGCTGTATCGCCTGCAAAAGCAGCTGAATATTTATAATAACAAACCAATGAATCGATCTGGTGACTGAAAGGGAACCCACCTTCTACTGAATCTTGATTTTTAGTGATCTGTACTTCCTTTCCATCGGTAGCGTAACCAGCCTGAATTCCATTATTACCAGGAGGGGTTCCGGTGTTTAACTCCAATGCATATTTACCTGCATATTTATCGGTAGTACGTGGATTGCCTGCATTAAATGTGAACCATTGTGCGGGAGAATATACAGAATCTGCTGTCCAATTCTCAAAATCACCGTTCATTAAAAGAGGTTGACTGCTAACACCTGTAAACGTAACACTATCAATAGTAAGTGTGCTACCTGCTATGCCATTACCGCCTGATAGTACGTTACTCGATACAGCTGCAAATATTACTGAATCGGGTGCCATAGGAAGAGCCGGACTGATGGTTTTTGAATAAAGCGTGTACGATGATACCTTACCTGTCAGCTTACATTCGGCAGATCCTATTATTGTACCTGCTTTTTTAAATACAGCAACTACAATTGCAGTATCCTTACCTACTAAACTACATTCGTAGTAAAAACGCATTCCTTTTGCTTGTTGGGCATATGGTATTCCGCCTTTTCCCTGTGCCGGGTTACCATTTGAATTGGTTATGTAGGCAAAACCTGTATCCTTACCAAAAACAGTGGTTGTAAGTGTAACTCCATACACACCATGATGCGCAGGACCTTGTGTACAGTTTGGTGGGGCATTTGGAGGCAGGTTACCATTTAGGTTTGAAGAAAAATATCCTGTTGGTGCATGGCTGATAACAGAATCCCACTGTTCAAAGTTACCATTAGGTATTGATGTTTGTGCGGTTAAAGAACCTGCAACAAATAACGATAAGATAAAAGATAGTTTTTTAATCATGATTTTGGTTTTTTGTATTCGATTTACGTAAGCAAATATATATCAAAAAATCAAATTCTTAACTCAGTGGGCGTTCTCCTTCGGGTCGGGCTATCCGCTTCAACTCCGCGCTGCGCTTGCGGGGTTTCCACTTCTATCCCTAACGCTGTGCTACCTGTTATTTTACTTGTAAATTTTGAAATAGGCAAAAGGTGGGCGCGGGTTAGCTGTAAATGATGCGAGTATAGGAAATTCAGGCAAGCAGGGAGTAAATGAAACCCCGAACAGAATTAAAACATCAAAGCCCAGGGGTTTGGAGCAAATAACAAGATGGTAAGATTACTCATGGACTCTAATTATTTCAGTAATGAATTCGTGAGCGCTACGTGGTTGCTTCGTACCTCGCAATGACGCCAGGCATAACTCAGCCACTACCTGAACAACTTCCGCAACTGTTCCGTTGAAAACTGATTATCAGATTGCTTCATGGCATTTTTAACCTGAGTTTTTTCCTTGTCCGTCAGGTGCCAGCTAAGCGAAATATCGTCGGTACCGTTATTATCTATCTGAAAATAAATAAGGTTCATTTTACCCTTATACCAATGGCTCATATATTCCAGCATACGGTCTTCTTTGTAATTCTCTACCGGAAAAAGATTGCCATAGAACCTGCTTATGGGAAAGGTAAGGCTCGATATAAGGTTATTGGGTGAGTTATCGCGAATGAGCGTTTGCTTTAACTGGTCGCGTATTTGAATAATGATAACGCGCCCGGTATTTTCAGCAAGCCATTTGCGGAAGGTAAATGCAAATTTAACTGATTCTTCAAGTCCGAAATTATCGAGCAGGCCCGCATCCATAGCTTCAATGGCGGGCTCAGTTGGTAAGGCAGTAATAGGTGTTATATAAGGAAAGGTAGCATTCATACGCAGTGCGCTGGTAAACCAAAGGTTTTGTGCATCATGGTTAGCAAACAACCTCGAAAACTCAACCGATTGCGGTACCGCATTATAGTGCATAGGTGTATCAATATCATATGCCGTCATAAACGAAATGCCCTGAGGCGATATCAGCAACTTGCGTCCGTCGTTTACAATAGTGGGGCTAATAATCATTAGCGGAATAACAGCTTGTTCCTCGGGTAACCTGTAATCTCTCAGTCTTTTATTCAGCACATTTCCGGTATTCGCATCCAGCTTTTCTTCAAACGCATATCCCCTGTCCTTTGTATATGAATACGGACCATCTTTAAATCGTTGGAAGCGAAAAGCAAGGTCGTTGGTAGCAATGGTAAAGGCCATCGGGTTTAAAATATCCTCTGATATGTTTGCAACATATTTCATATCATTCGGGTTAATGCTTTTATCCTTCTCATGTTCCAGATACATTTCCCGGTAATATGCTGCACCTACCAGGCCACCCGATGAACCCGTAATAAGCTCTACCCGTTTATATAATTGCCCGTTAAAAACGCTGTCCAAATAACGTAAGGTAAAATAGGTCCACATAGCAGAACGAAGGCCGCCACCACTGGTATTAATAATTATAAAAGGAGGTTTATCGTTATTGCCTGCATCAGAGTTCTTAAGCTTCCACAGATCAAGTACACCTAACATGTGTTCCTTATCCTGCTTTATCAAAACCGGGTCGTTGTTCAGCTTATTCAGTTCCTCGTATGAATATGGTGCGGGCGCCGTTGTGTAATTAAGCCCGTAAGCTTTTGCTGCAAACCAGTCCCAATGGGTTGATGAAAAATAATTGACCACCACCAGCAAACCAATTACCACAATGGTTGTCCAGCCCCTGAAAAAATTATGTATAGCACTAACCAACATGGTAAAAATGGTAAACAACAGCCATATACTTGCACCGGCGGGTACCATAAGCAATGGGTTATCGCGGAAAATACCCAACATTAACAGACTTATAATAGCCACCACTTCAAACACCATACCCGTTTGGTGGTTTTGCTTAAATATTTTATCAAGCATTTTATGGTCGTAGTGCTCATACCCGCGTGCCAGTTTCAGGCCCAGGGTACCACCCAAATATGTTTCTATGTGCCAGGTACGATCGCCAAATGCAGGTTGGTTATGTTTTACACTCTCCCACTCCATACCATGGCCCAGCCTTACCTTTTCTTTTTTATAACTAAGCTTCGATACCTTTTTAGGGCCAATACCAAATACCTTTAATATGTTTTTATCGAACAGATAGAAATACACAATAGTTATAAGTAAAAAGCATGTTACGCCTAACATAAAACCACCCGTATGATACCATACCATACGCGGGCTAATATTATCGTAAGCACGGTTACTGAATTCGCAATAAACGAATGTTATCAGGAATGCAAGCGGTATAAAACAGTTGTTTAAAATGAATGTAAAAAAGGGCCTGTCAAGCGTGGCAAGGAAAGGGAAACGGAAACTGTTTATTATATAGCTTGATACATTGTACGACATTATAAAACCGCCACAACCAAAGCCAAGCAAAAAGAACGAGCTGAAACTTACTTTATTAAAATATTCTGGGTAAAGGAAAAGGTATGGTATACCATATTTAACACCAATTGCCTTTGTAACAAAACCGAAGAACAATAACCACATGAACACAAACACCAGGTTCTCTTTAATGGTCATAAAAAACAATTGCAGAGGGAAGAAATAGAACGCCCTCCTTAATCGCTGATGTTTTTTAAATAGAATCTGCATACACTCGCTTTTACTTATTCTAAATCTTTTGTGCCTGTCCCCCTATCTTATCTTTTGTTACTAATTTTCAATTCTATGCGGGGCGACTCTTGCTCCCTGCTTGCCTGCCTCCCTATACTCGCATCATTTGCAGCTAACCCGCGCCCACCTTTTACCTATTTATATTACGATTCGTAATTTTAATTCCTAATTCTTAATTAATTTAAGTTCTCCACAATCTTATCCTTAGGGTATTTTACGGAATATGAGAAAGTAAGTTTCTTTGCTTCGCCGGGAGCCAGTGAAAGCTTCCATGTCAGCTTACCTGTATCGTTGTTTTGCTTGGCCCCGCCATTATCGCTAACCGTTATCTGAATATCCTTGTCAGTAGTTACAGGCACCTGGTCGAAAACCTCCATTTTAAGCGAGTCGGTGCGGGAATTGCGGACTGTTATAGAATAGGTAAACGTTTGGGTTTTGTTGGTTCCTATCCATTTGGTTGAGCAAAGCTCCTTTACTCTTTCCCTCTTTACAGCAATCTTTTTATCCATGCCTAAAGAGAAACTTATGGTATCGGTAGTGCTTTGTGCAGTAATATATGACTTACCTACATAAGCCCCCGCATAGTATATATTCACTTGTCCCGGCAACAGGTCAAGACTCTCCCAGTCGGTAACATCAGCCATTAAAAAGGCATCTTGTTTCAGTTTAGGAGTTGCCTGGTAACGATATATAGCTGGCAGATCGTACTTTTTAACTTCCACAGAATGGGTTTTGCCATCGGTTGGTAAAGAATACGGTATATCAATATGAAATTCAACTGTAAGTTGGCTTTCATTGGTTGTGCTCGCAACCGGGGTAGATGTAAATGAGTTTTGAGAAGAAGCAGAAACACCCGCAACCGTAGATAGTTCTTCATTAATTGCATTATTTGCAACCGGAGCTGGTGCAGATTCATAATAAGCACGTGATTTCGCAGCCACGTTATATACATTTTGAAAATACAGGTAGTTCGCATTCAGTACCGGTGCCGTTTGGCTTACATTCGGGTTACTGGTAGATAATGTAAGGTCAATATTATTCCAGTCGAAGCCTGTGTTCTGGCGTACATCAGCTTTATATGTAAGTTGTGCACTATGCTTAATATCTTTTGCACGCAGGTCATACACGGGACTCCAGCCGGCATCATTAGTTAAGTATGATAAGCGGAAGTTCAGGCTTTGAGCATGATCGGTAGAAACAATTGCCTCAATACAATTAGGCCTGGCAGTATTACCAACCAGTTCCTGTATAGCCCCGTTAATCCTATCAATACGTGATTGTATCATTTTCTCTCTTTTACGAAACATCATCAACGAATCGTCAATGCGTTCTACCTCGCGTACATAATAATCGTACATAGCTTTTACGGTTGCAGCATTGGTTCCGGTATTTGCACCTGCCGTGTTGCGGTTATTGTCGAGCAGGCCTTTACCCGACTCCATTATACTTACATTGTTTTTCACACGCTCCATATCATCATTGAACATCTCAAGTGAATCGCTCAGTTTTTTTGTCTTGGCATTCTTTTTGCCATCAACTGAAAAATCGGGGTTAGCCGTTACAGAGAGTATGGTAATATCTCCCGTTGATGCAAGTTGTATGCTCTCTTTATCTATTTCAGCAGGCAGGCCATGGAAGATAACTGTTGTTTTGCCTTCCTGCAACTGGGCAGGTATTTCATGTGTAAGTACAGCACCGCTCACATACACGGTAACCTTTTTAGCAGGTGGTGTAAGGTCAAGGGTGTTTTGTGCATGAACCGATAAAGCAATGAGTGGTAATGCAATAAGAACCGTTTTTTTCATGAGCATATTATTTGCTGTAAAAATAACTGTTTACCTAAACCAATGCAATAGCTCTCAGCATATTAATGAACATTATATTGTTATCTTTACCCCTATAATTAATTTCATTTATGGAAGCAGCAGGCACCCCGGCAATTGACTCTACCAGTACATACGCTACATTTTGGCGAAGGTTGGCCGCCTTTCTTATTGATAGCACGCTCATTCATTTGCTTATGCTGCCATTTGTATTCTGGTATTTCAAAGCATCTGGTTTCTGGAGCCTTGTAGAGATGGGCAATAAAGCACGTGAGGCTGGGCTATTCACTATGGATAATTCCATGTTCTTTGCCAGTTTGTTTGGTTCTTTCTTCAATGCACTTATTATAATGATCAGTGCAAGGGCTCTATTCGATTTGTTGTATCATGGCATCTGGGAGGCATCGCGCTTTCAGGCCACACCGGGTAAAATGGCAACCCATTTAAAAGTGGTTGATGAACATGGTAACAGGCTTACCCTTGTTCGTTCTTTTGCACGTAATTTGTTAAAAATAGTGTCAAACTGCACCTTATTGCTGGGTTATGTAATGGCGCTTATAACTGAAAAACATCAGGCATTGCACGATAAAGTGACTAATTGTTATGTGCTTAAAACATCGTACCCTATTCCGCATATGAACGGAGTTATTTACGCGGGTTTCTGGCGCAGGGCCTTTGCCTTTATTGCTGACTCTTTATTACTGGGTGTATTATTCTCGCCGCTTAACATGTTGTTTTTGAATGGCGATAAAAGATGGGAAGAAATATTCGAACACAACTTTAAAAACCCTAAAGACCTTTGGCTACCGACCATTGACTTGCTTATACACCAATCGTGGTTAGTTATCATTACCGGTTTCATTACCTTTTTCTATTATGCATCGTTCGAATCGTCGAGGTTGCAGGCTACACCGGGCAAGCTTGCCATTGGCATACGTGTTACCGATAGTTTAGGCCAAAAACTTACATTCTGGATGGCAGCAGGCAGGTATGTAAGCAGGTTTGTTACCCAAATTACACTAGGTATTGGTTATATTATGGCAGGCTTTACCCCTAAAGCACAAGCCCTGCACGACGAATTGGCCGACACATTGGTTGTGAAGAGTCAGATACCAATGGAGTAACAATTTCAAAACCTTTTATATTATAAGCAAGGTGCTGAAAGGAAATATTGTCATGAGCCTTTTGTTATTATTTTGCATATCGTGTACCAACGAACAGAAACTGGAACACGAAGCAAAACGGAATAATATTGAATCTATTGACCAACTTACTGATTATTACCTGAACACCTTACACAGCAACTACGCAAAAGCCTTATACTGGGCCACGGTAGGTGCAAAATTAAATGATCCTGAGGCCATATATAACCTGGCATACCTGATAACCGATACGGTCCGTAAATTCAGTTTAGAACAAAAGGCTGCTTTCCTTGAATATACGCCCGCTATGTTTGCTATGGCTATGTACTATCTTGATAAGCCGAAGCCCGATAACGACAGCGCTTTTTTTTGGTTAAATGCCGCGGCTAATGAAGGCGACAAGAATGATTATAAAATGCTTGGCGATTTCTATTATAAAGGGATAGGTACAAAGCAAGATTATAATATGGCCTTGTTATATTACAAAAAGGGCTGCGCTGGATACATAGAAAACAATACAGCATGTTGCGATAGTGTGTTATGGATGCTAAAGAACAGGCCCGATACATTGGACCTGCGTTATTGGAGAGAGCATGCAAAACAAGTGGTAATTCCATTTAACTACAAATAAAAACAACACGATTATGTACACCAACCCCTGGCACGACGTAAGTAAAGGCGATAATTGCCCCGACATTGTTAATGCTATTATTGAAATACCTAAGGGTAGTAATGCCAAGTATGAAATGGATAAGGCCACAGGCCTTTTAAGGCTCGACAGGGTATTGTATTCTGCTATGTTCTACCCTGCTAACTATGGCTTTATTCCGCAAACATTGGGCGAAGACAATGATCCGCTTGACATATTGGTATTATCGCAAATAAACCTTGTACCCCTTTGCATAGTAGAAGCAAGAGTTATAGGTGTTATGCGCATGCTCGACCAGGGCGAAGGCGACGACAAAATAATAGCCATTGCCGATAAAGACATGGGCGTAAACTATATTAATGATATTAAGGAGCTGCCTGCCCACCTACTGAGTGAATTGAAGAACTTTTTCCAGGAATACAAGAAACTCGAGAAAAAGACCGTGCGGGTTGAGGGTTTTCAGAGCAAAGCCACCGCAAAAAAGATAATAGAAAAGGCCGTAAAAGATTATAAAGTAAAGGTTAAGTAAGTGTTACCGAAAACCAGAAAAGCGACGAATCGCTAAAATTTCAAGTCTTAAAGCATTTAGGGGCTGTATTTTGAAATAGTACAATGCGTAAATTTGTGATAGAAGAAAAAGTAACACAAACCGCTTTACTAAATTCTAAAGGTCTATGGAAAATATTAAAATAGACGGCACCCCCGAAACTCCGACCATCAAGTTCGATTCAAAAGAAGGAATGCTTGAGATAAAAGGAAGATCAATAGCCGCAAATCCTGCTGAATTTTACAAACCACTATTAGAAAGCCTCGAAAAATATGCCACCACACCCGCAGAGGTAACTAAAGTAGATATTGGAATGGAGTATTTCAATACCAGTTCGTCACGTTGCATACTTGGCGTATTAAAACACCTTTCAAAAATTAAAAAAGAAGGCAATATGGTACACATTCGCTGGCTGTATGAAGATGGCGATGAAAACATGCGCGATGTAGGTATTGACTACCAGCATATAGTTGATATACCTTTTGAAATGACTGAAGTTCCTTCTGAATAATATTACACGTTCAATTTAATCTCCCTTAAAGCGCCATGAAAATGGCGCTTTTTTTATTATTACTATTTAGTTAAGGTTTTCAGGTTACATATTGAGCTTTTTTGAATTACATACATTTGCTCAGTAAATGAACAAGAACTCTATAGCCATTATATTAGCTGCCGGGAAAGGTACCCGCATGCGGTCGGACTTACCTAAGCCCATAATGCCTTTCAAAAGCAAACCCATTATACAGCATATTATTGAAAGTTTTAGAAATGCAGGAGTAAGTGATATTAATTTAATTGTTGGCTATGGTGCTGAACAGGTAAAGGATAAGATAGGGAATAGTGTAACCTATTATACCCAGGCTGAACAACAGGGTACTGCCCATGCGGTAAAACAGGTGCCGGAAAGCATTCTTAAAAATGCGGCTACTGTTTTTGTATTTGTAGGTGACAGCCCGCTTATTAATGCCGATACCATAAAAAAACTGGAACAACATCATATAACAACCGGGGCTAGCTGTACTTTTTTAACGGCAAGCTTCCCCATAGACCTGCCGTATGCAAGGGTTATTAAAAATGCAGAGGGAAAACTGATCGCCTGCATTGAAGAAAAGAATGCAAATAAAGAGCAATTGAAAGTAAAGGAACTACTTACCTCCCACTTTGTTTTTAAGGGAGAAGATTTAGTTACTTATCTTGCTGAAATAAAACCCGATAAAGACAACAAGGAATTATACCTTACAGATATTATAGGCATAATGCTTGCCAAAGGTTTAAAAGTGGAAACACTTGCGATTGATAACTACAAAGAACTGGTGGGATTAAATACCCCGGAAGATATTAAATGGGCGGAAGATGCTTCGACAGGCTCAGCATGACTAATTAACACCGAAGCCATAAAAAGTTAAAATGCAGACACTGGAAAAATTAATAGGCTTAAGCAAGGAAAGCTTTACAAAACATTTTAATGCAACACCTGTATTTGTAGCATATGCTCCAGGGCGTATAAACATTATTGGCGAACATACCGATTATAACCAGGGGCTATCGTTACCATGTGCTATTAATAGATGGGTAACCGTAAGCATGGTGCCGACAACCGATAAACAAATAACCATAGTTAGCATAGACTTTAAAGGCCGCATGAGTTTTGAATTGGGGCAAGCGTACGAACCCAGGAATTCATGGGAAAAATATATTTATGGATGCATTCTGCTGTTCAGCAAAACGCATCCTATCCCCTCAGGTTTTAATGCAATAATATCGGGTAATGTGCCTATCGGCTCAGGAGTATCTTCTTCTGCAGCGCTGGAAGTTGCATTTATGAACGGCCTAAACCAATTGGCAAATGCCAACCTCGATAATTTATCGCTCATTAAATTATGTCAGCAGGTTGAGCATCAGTATTTGGGTGTTAAAAGCGGTTTGCTCGATCAGTATGCTTCGCAGTTCTCACAAGCTGGCAAGGTAATGCTTCTCGATTTCCAAAAACTATCGCATCAGTATATTCCTGCGGCTACAAATGGATATGTATGGGTGCTTTGCGATACCAAAGTAAAACGCAGCCTTGCAGGCAGCAAATATTCTGAACGGGTTGAAGAAACACAACAGGCACTTGCAGCCTTGAAAGAAAAAGACAAAACCATAAAAGGATTCCGTGATATAGAAGAAAAACATTTAGCCCTTATTGAAGATGCCACCCAACGCAAGCGAATTAAGCACTACGTTACCGAAAACAAAAGAACCGAAGCCACGTTGAAAGCATTTGAGAACCGAGATATGAAAGCCTTAGGTAAATTACTTACGGCTTCGCATAACTCCTTAAAGAACGATTACGAAGTAAGCTGTGATGAACTTGACTTTTTAGCTACCGAAGCCATGGAAACAAGCTATTGCCTAGGCGCACGGATGATGGGTGGTGGTTTTGGAGGGTGTACTATTAACCTTGTTGGTAAAAATGATGTATCTGCCTTTAGTTATCACATAACAAAAACATATATTCGCCGCTTTAATTTTGAAACTGAGATCAACGCATATCAATCTGTAAGTGGTGCGGGGGTTCAAAAAATTTAATATATGTATACATTAACAACAGAAAAGATCTTTGGTAAAGACAAGTTAAAACTTTCAAATCCTGAATCGGGCGAATATGTATCTGTCATTCCTTCGTTGGGTGGAAACCTGCACGAATTGGTATTGCTTAAAAAAGGTACGCTTCACAATATTATTGATGGCGAAATAGATGAAGATGGAGTAGCCGGAAAAAAAACAAATCACTACAAAGGATCGAAACTGAGCCCGTTCCCAAATCGCATAGCTGAGGGTAAATACGATTTCAATGGCCTTCACCATAAACTGGAATTGAACAGCCCACCGAATGCTATACATGGCCTTTGCTGGAAAATGCCTTTTACACTGAAAGCTGAAATGATGCATGAAGATTCAGGAACCATAATTCTTGAAGCTGAATACAAAGCAAGGCACACAGGTTTTCCATTCAGCTACCGTATTGAAATGGAATATATTTTAACAGAGAACGATCTGAAGTGCATTACACGTGTTACCAATACTTCTATTTATATTTTCCCTATTGGTGATGGCTGGCATCCTTACTTTACAACCGGTTCAAAAGTAGACACCCTGCAACTTCAGTTGCCAGAGCATAAGCACATGGAGCTGGATAAATTAATTCCAACAGGCAGATATTTATCTGATAAGATATTCACTACACTTACCCCGATAAAAGACACCAAGCTTGATGATTGTTTTGAGTTAAGTGATACAGAACAAATTGTAGAAACCCGTATAGTTGACAAGCAGAAGAACCTTAGCATTGTGGTATGGCAACAAACAGGCGAACCTGGCTACAACTTTATACAGGTATATACACCGGCCGACCGCAATTCAATAGCTATAGAGCCTATGAGCTGTGCACCGGATGGATTTAACAACCGTAAAGGATTGGTTATATTATCTCCAAAACAAACCGTTGAGTTTTGTTTCGGGGTTAATTTAGAATAACATTTATCGTACTACTACAAAGCGGCTTGAGCATTTAAAATTGCTCCCGGTTGCGGTTGCTATATAGGCTCCGACCGCCATATCATTAGTATTGATACTAACCGTATGATTGCCCGGCGCCATATTTATAACAGGAATTTCTTTTACTACCCTGCCCTGCATATCGTAAATAGTAATAGTTACCTTTTCACTTTCAGGCAATGTCAAAGCAATTGTTCCGCCAGCGTTCATAGGATTCGGATAGATACGCATACTGCCTTTTAACCCTTCATTATTAGTCAGTTGGTTTATACCTACCGGCACAAAAAATGTAGAATCAACATAAAGTCCTCTTCCACCTGTTGCAATATATATCTTACCTGAGTTATTGCAATTCCATGGTGGTAAGGTTTGTTGTTTAATTGCAAGGGTTATGGTATTATCCATGCTATTGTTATCTGCCGACCAAACCGGAGAAGCAACCGTTACATCAGGTGTTGAGTAAACACCATGTTCTGTAGCCACCAGTGCACCGTTCGGGTAAGGACTGTTTACAATATCTATAACTGAACCATATACAGGCATTTCAGGTAAGTTACCTTGCCTTGAGCCAAAACTCGGATAAGTACTCAAAGCATTGTTGCAATAATAAACATGCGTTCCTCCGATGTATCCTCCAACCGTAACCAATATTTTGTTGCCATTATGTGGATCAATTGAAATGCTTAATATATCTGTTCCTGCTGGTATTGTGCTAGCAACAGTCAAGCTTTTAGACTTTACACGTGTTGAGGGATTTGTAACAGCATGTCCTCCCGCAGGAACAGAGAACAACCCTCCTGAAGTATAAACATTATCGATAACTGAATCGAGATTTGAAAAACGGAATAACTGACCGCCTTCTGTTCCGACAAACAGCGCATCTCCATTCGGAGACCATGCCATACAATGCACCGGATCGTTACCGGTAAATGCATCAGGCAATGATAAAGGGCCACCTATTGGCATCCATACCATAGGGTCGTTAAAATCTGCTGCCTGCATCATCATCCACACACCAGCACTGGCAGAAAATGCTGTGGCTATTTTAGAAATAACCCTGTTCTGTACTTTTATTACGGCGTTTTGTGCTACAGCTTTATTAAGTATATATGGGAATTCTATATTTCCATTAGGGCTTACAGCAGTAATGGTATCCCCTGCATTATAGGCTTTATCGGCTATCCAGATAGTGGAATCAAGCGTTTTGGTGTCAAAGGGGGTTTCATACAAAGCTAGTGGGGTAACAAAACAACCATATCCTGTTCTAGTCATACTATCTATATTGGCACCTGTATTAAGCCCTAATGTAGTGGTATATCCCCAGGTTGGCGCTGCCAAACTAGTCATGCCATCTGAACGCAACAACTCCAAACCCTCTGGTGTAGTCATGTAACAGATATTTGCATTTAATGATGAAATAGCACATTGCCCACCATTTCCATAATTATAAATATACCCGTTCTGAAAACCCCATGAATAGCCGGGTATATAAATAGTACCATTATCCTGCGATCCGGCTAATACGCCCTCGCCATTATTCGTGTAGGGAGGAACGGCAATAGAGTAAAATTCGGTTACATTGTAACCATTATCATAATTCTGGAATGAATGGGCACCATCGATGCTTTTATACACTCCGCCATCACATGCTATATATACATTCTTATTATCAGGAGCCATTGCTATTACATGATCATAGGCGTGAACATATCTCGGCAGCCCAACGGAATCGGTATTTGAAGTGCTAATATTAACCCATGTACCAGAGGTGTCTCCTGGGAAGCTTTGCGACCAGGACCATAATGTAACTCCACCAAATATAACCTTACCCGGATTATTTGGAAATATACCAATTGCGTTAGCATAGGCTCCTTGTCCAGCACCAGCATACAGAGAATAAGGGTTAACTGACTTGCTATTTATTTTATGCCAGTTACCACCAATACCGGAACTAACAGCATCCTTGGTCATATAAATACCAATTAAATTACTATTACCACCAATTACAGAAGCATAGGCATAGTTTGAATTACCAGGTGCAATACCAAATTCTATTCTTCCGCCGCCGGAAGGTGGAAGTGAATCATAATTTGAATGATTTACCCTTGTGAAATTGGTCACTGAAACCGCCGGATAGGCATAATAGGCTGTTCCATTGTAACACGCAACCACTAATTTCTTATCAGCTGAGGCTTTAACATCCAATGTATTTCCATTCATATTACCTGTGCCATTTGTTTTAGCATACTTAAATGTGCTTCCACCATCTGTGCTAACAATTAAGCCAAGGTTTGTACCGACGTATATTATATCAGTATCGCCCGATATAATTGCAATGCGATTTGTATAGGCCCATAGCACATTACCATTATTAGGTAGTGTTGGAACAGTTGCCGGCAACACATTGAATGTCGCTCCATCATCAACCGACTTATATATTCCTGCACCAAGCATTCCGGTGCAGAATCCTTGCCCTTGATAATACAAGTTAAACCCTTCTCCTGTTCCAACAAAAATTGTTCCACCTGAATCCTGGGCTAAGCTTGAAATACAATCATTTGACATACCAACGGCAGTAGGGCTCCATGAAACACCTCCATTGACAGATTTCCATAAACCACCGGCTACACCTCCCGCAAATATGGTTTGCCCTGTCGGGTCATTTTTATCTATCAGCAGAGCTCTGGTTTCACCACCAACATTATCAGGGCCTAGTGGGTTCCAATAAAGCCCCATTGAGCTTAATGCTCTGTGAAATTTTTTATCCGATTCAATTATTTGCTGGCATTTCAGCATAGCCCTGTAATCAATTGTATTGGTGCCTGGTGTTTTACGCGCATTAAAAAAGTATTGGTCCCTGGTTTCGTGTGTGCCATTAACTATCTGCTTTTTCACAATATTATCGGGGCTATACTGCCTCACCGGCTTATCCCCGAAAAACAATCCTGCCAAAAAGAGAATACCAATAAAGACTGGCGAAGGAAGTAATGAAGACTTTGTAACAGAACTTCTATTCTTATGTATCATCATGTTCGCTTTTAAAGTGGTTATAGTAAGGAACTATCTTATACAAACGTATGCAATTTATTCGGTTTTTGCAATGACGATTCCATTACTTTTGCCGGTATATGTTCAAAAAACTTATACCGGCATTTTTATTGTTTTTTATAGCATTGACTAGCTATGCACAAAAGACGCCTGTGTTTACCCATGCCGATACCCTGCGTGGAAAGCTTACTGCCGAACGCCGATGTTACAATGCATATTATTACGACCTGCACCTAAAAATAAATACCGACAAGCATTTTATCAGTGGGTATAATGTAATAGACTTTAAAGTCGATTCAACTTTTGCACGCATGCAAGTCGACCTGTTCAAAGCAATGGATGTCGATAGTATTATGCACGGCAACTCAAAGCTTACCTATACACGTGATAGCAATGCCATGTTCATAAGCTTTACCTCACCAGAAATGCAAGGCATGCATGATTCCATAAAAGTATTTTATCACGGCTACCCGCAAACAGCCAAACGCCCACCATGGGATGGTGGCTTTGTATGGGAGAAAGACACTACAGGAAAAACATGGGTTGATGTGGCATGCGAAGGCACAGGTGCATCGTTATGGTGGCCATGTAAAGATCATCTGTCAGATAAACCGGACAGTATGCGCATGAGCTTTGATGTGCCGGATGGATTAATGTGTGTGAGTAACGGTCGCCTGCGTTCAAAAACAAAGGTAGATAGTAATTACAACCGCTTTGTGTGGTTTGTATCGGTACCCATTATTAATTACGATGTAACGCTAAACATTGCTGACTATGCACATATATCAGATTACTACCTGAGTGGAAAAGATACATTGACACTTGATTACTATGTATTGAAATATAACGTCCGCAAAGCCCTGATGCAATTTGCGCAGGTAAAAAAAATGATGGCCTGTTATGAAAAATTCTTCGGTCCCTACCCTTTTATAAAAGATGGCTACAAACTGGTAGAGACTAATTACTGGGGTATGGAACACCAAAGCTGTGTAGCATATGGCAACAAGTATAAAACAGAAAAGCCCTATGGTTTCGATTTTATAATTATACATGAAAGCGCACACGAATGGTGGGGCAACAGCCTCAGCTGCCAGGATGCTGCTGATATGTGGCTGCACGAAGCATTTGCAACCTATGCCGAAGCATTATATGTAGAATTCACAAAAGGGTACAGCATATCAATCGACTACCTGAAAATGCAACAGGAAAAAGTTGGCAACAAGTATCCGGTTATCGGGCCATATTATGATGTTAATTTCCAAGGAACAGAGAATGATGATGATATGTATTACAAAGGAACGTGGATGTTACACACCTTCCGTCATGTACTGAACAACGATTCATTGTTCTTCTCTATTCTTACCGGCCTGCAAAAACGATTTTACCATAGCAGCACTAATACACCTGAAGTGCTTGCGTATATTGATACACTCGCGGGCAAAGACTACAAGCCTTTTTTCGATCAGTACCTGAACTATGCCGCCTTGCCAGTATTCAATTACAAATTCAGTACCGATAAAAATGGTAAACGGGTTTTAAACTATCGCTGGGTAGCACAGGCAAAAGATTTTGCAATGCCAATTAAGGTAAAGTATCAATCAGCTATAGTTGATAGCAATACTATAACAAACCTTATCCTTACACCAAGTGCTAAATGGCAAACCATAAAACTCCCCAACATTACCGACCCTATGTTTTATGTAGATACCGATGAGTTTTATGTAGCGGTTAAGCGAGAGCAATAAAGCTATCAGAACCGTTTCTTACGCCAGGGTATTTAATACTACTTAAACATCACATTTTTTTATATATTTGGGTTACATAATAACCTTGTACCACCACTTACATGAAAAAAACAATACTCGCCTTTTCTTTTCTGATAATTAGCGTATCTACATCCTTCGCTACTTGTATGAGTGGAACCTATACAATTGGTGGTGGCACAGCCAATTTCAGCACAATTACCGCTGCTATTGACTCCTTAGTTGCTAATGGAATATGCGGCCCTGTAGTTTTTTCGATGGCTAATGGTACCTATAACGAAGAGGTTACAATACCTGCTATTACAGGATCAAGCGCTACTAACACTATAACCTTTAAAGGTGCAAATGGCAATGCCTCTATAGTTGACTGGAAATATTCTCCTTTACATATTCCGACGAATTTTTATGGAGTACTATTAAATGGCGCCAGCTACATAACATTTCAGAATATTTCAATTATACTGCCTGATATGGTATATGCAGGCAATGTGGTTGATATACGAAACAACTCATCAAACATCTCTTTTGTAAACGATTCCCTCTCTTTTCAATTTGCTCCTCAAAGCGGATATACCTATACATCTGCGCTTATAATGTCCGACTCCAGCAACCACAATTCAATTTCAATTACAGGTTGCAACTTAATTTATGGTGGCTACGGTATAGTTATGGCAGGTACCTCTGCAGCAAACCCTTCAGGCAATATGACACTCTCAAACAACATTTTTTATAGCCAACTCAATTCAACTATTCAGCTTACTTTTTATAACAATATTACCATATATAGTAATAATATAAAGGTTAATGGAAGTGATTTTTATTACGCTGTCTCTCTGACGTCATGTAATGGAACGAATACGATCGAAAACAACATTATGAGTGTTTGGACAGGGGGAGGTATTTCGCTATATAACTGCAACCCTATATCAACCTCACAGGGCACTATTGCAAATAACTTTATTTCAAATTACTATGGCACAGCGTACGGAAATGCAATTGTTATTGATGCCAGTAGCAATATAAACGTGTACTATAATTCAATCTGTCTGGAAACTTCTTCCGCAAGCGGAGTTAATTTTTACAGTGGGTCGAATATCCGTTTTGTCAATAACTGTATTTATGGCGGATCAGCTGGAATAAGCATAAACACGAATTCAGGATTAATTGAAAGTAACTATAACAACTTGTACAGTAGTTCATTTCAGGGAAGTAGTGCCAAATATTACACGCTTGCTGCCTGGGTGGCGGCTACAGGTTTCGACAGCAATTCAATAAGTGTTAACCCCAATTACAATACATTTTACGATCTGCACATAATAACCAATGTATACATGCATGGCAAGGGAATACCTATTGCCGGAATAACAACTGATATTGACGGAACAACAAGGAGCGCCACGCACCCCGATATGGGTGCCGATGAGTTTAATGACTTGCCTGATAATGCAGCCCTGCAAACTATAATAGAACCAACTACGCCTGAATGCTCCGGCACAAATCCTGTTATAGTAACATTCGCCAACAATGGTTCTGATACTATTAAGTCTGTCATTATATACTGGTCAGTAAATAATGTTAAACAAACACCTTATACATGGACCGGCGCACTGGCCTCTGCAAGTACTTCTACAGCATTAACTATAGGCAATTACAACTTTACCGGTGCAGGCCCCTACAGTATAAAAATATGGGTCAGCCAACCAAATGGCATACAAGATACCTATGCTAACGACGATACTGCCAGGCTCAGTAACATAACTGTTAAAATGACCGGCACATATACTATTGGCGGGCTCAAGCCCGATTACACTACATTTTCAGCAGCGCTGGCCGACCTTAGCAAAAGAACTATTTGCGGCCCAGTGGTATTCAATGTCCGCTCCGGCTTTTACCTGGACGAGTTTAATATAGGCGTCATTCAGGGTGCGTCGGCTACAAACACAATTACATTTCAGTCAGAAGTGCTTGACAGCAGTATGGTAACATTATACAATGGTAACTTCTCTTCAGTCAGACCCTATTTATTTGAGCTGACAGGAACGCGTTATTTTACATTCCGGTACATGACATTTGCCGGCAGAAGTACGAACCCACAAGGTATTGTGCTAATGCTGATAAATGGGGCCAGGCATAATTCATTTGAGCATGATATAATATATGATTCCGGTGTTGGAGCAATAGGTTCATTCAATTCCGGGGCAGGTAATTCACTCGTATATATTGATTACGGGGCATTTCAATTAAGCGATAGTAATACATTCACTAATGATCTTTTTATAAATGGAGCATACGCCATTTACGACCCGACTGAAAAGAATGCACCTGGTCAGCGGCATAACTGGACGATATCGCATAATGTAATGAAGAATCAAACCATGGGTTTTGTAGAGCTTGACAACGCTGTGTATCCTCAGATAGCTTATAATTATTGCACAACGGTTGACGATACTCTTCAGAAAGGATCTGTTTTCAAAGGCATTTCTGCATCTAAATGCAGCAGTGGGCTTACCGTTACAAACAATACAATTGTTTGCGATACAGGTTACGGAATTTACCTGACAGCCGATACCTCTGTAGCAGGCAAACCCATACAGGTTTATAACAACATGGTATCAATGGAGCGCGGCACCGGACTTTCTCTGTTCACTGATTCTATAGCGCAGGTTTATTTTAATAGTGTAGCAATTAGGGCTAAAGACACTATTTCGTATGATTTTGATGGCTTTAATGTGAATATGCGCAATAATATTTTTGCCAACTTAGGGGGTGGAAAAGTATTCAATAAACCTACTCTTCCATTAAATAGTAACTATAATGACCTTTATACCACCGGAAAAAAACTTTCCACAACTTACGCCACTTTTGCAGCATGGAAAGCAAAGGGTGAAGATGTGAATTCAGATACGGTTGCACCAGGTTTCCTGTCAGGTACAAATCTCCATATTCTATCTAACCCAATTTTATACGGCACCGCAACTGCAACGGGCGTAAAAATAGATATTGATAGTTTATACAGAGGCAATAGCCCGGATATAGGGGCAGCACAATTTCCGGCATCACCCAAGTATGATATTGGCATAACAGCACTGGTTACACCCAACAATACTTCATGCCATGGCAGCCCCGATATTTGTATAGCAGTAAAAAACTTTGGTGCACAGCCTGCTGATTCAATACGAACATTCACAGTTTACACACAAATAAACGGAACGCTGATAAACACATTTAAATGGAATGGTTTATTAAATGCAGGTGCTTCAATCGACACATTAAAGGTTGCCCATTACATGTTCCAGTATGGCAAGCCATATTCAATTAAAATATGGACCGCCTACCCCAATTATTCGCCCGATGCTAATAACACCAATGATACAGTTACAGTTAACAATGCTTTTATTTCAATGGGTGGCACATATACAATTGGTGGATATAAGGCTGATTTCGACAGCAGCATACAAGTTGTGCAAACACTGCTAAGCTTGGGTGTATGCGATTCGGTACATTTCAAATATCGCCCCGGGCAATACCATTCCATTGTCATCAATAGCCCTATACCGGGCTCTTCGGCTAACAACACAGTTACATTCAGCTCTGAAATGGGCGACAGCCTGAGTACCTTGCTGGCTGATAGCATTGCATTTTATACATCAACCGCAACTGCCGCAGGTACTCTCAGTCTTACAAATGTTTCGAATGTAAGATTAGAACATATGGCGCTTGAATATTTACCAGGTACTGAAGGATCTAATGGTAACGCTATAAATTGCATATATGTAGGTGCAAACTGTAATAATATTACTGTAGCCCATAATCATATTGAATATAATGTAAAGATAAATGGCAGTAACTGTTTATTGCAAGGCAACTATTTAGATCGATCGAAAGTTATCTTCTACGGAAACAATAGTCCGGGTAATAAAATTACCGGAAATATAATTAACACTATTGATGAGGATACTGCTTTTTCACTTATCAGTCAAAGTAACTACCTGTTCAAAGGCAATATAATGGCACCTGTATTTGAAGAGGTTCAGGAAGACGTTTCCCTTTATATGTATGGATGTGCCAGTGGTGAAGTGTCATGCAATAAATTCTTTCATTTAACTAATTTAGAAAATGACTATGCAGTTTATATGGCGCTTTGTAACGGAACCGCCGGAAACCCTATTATGTTTAAGAACAACTATATTGAGGTTGGACAAGAAGGAGAGGTTAATGGTGCTATGCCTGGCGATGTTGGCGGAATACAAAGTGTTTATTCCTCTTATGTAGACTATTACCAGAATAGTATGATTACGGATAGCAGCACAGGGTATCCATCTGAATTCACCACATTATTATATATAGGAGGGGGCCAGCATAATAACGTAATGAATAATATGATGCTTAGTGTAGGGCCATCCAAACCTTCCTACCGACCACCATATGTTTACCCATTCTGGTATACTCCAATCTCTGCAGTTGATACAAGCGATTACAACCTCTATTATACTAACCCTGCAGTTACTATGGCGCAGGATAATTCAACACAACTTTCACTCTCGGCCTGGCAGGACTCAAGTGGAATGGACCTTCATTCACAGATAGGTTTTCCTGATTTTGTGCATGATACAGCCATTATATACTTTCCAGCACAACCAGACCTGAATATTTATTTTATTAACCCAGACCTGAGCAGTAATGGGCTTAACCCTTATGTTTCACACCATTTTTTACCACAAGTGTCTACCGATATTTATGGACACCCACGCAACAATGTAACACCTATGATAGGTGCATATGAATATAATAGTACGGCCGTGGTAAATAATGCAAGTGTTGTAGCTATTGACAAACCTACACTTAACCCATGTTCCGGAACAGACCCGGTAACTGTTACCATTGCAAATTATGGTACTGCACCACTTACTGCTGTAACCGTGCAATGGCAAATGGATGGTGTAACACAAACACCATTTAACTGGACAGGCAACCTTGCTCCCGGTGATTCAACCATTGTAACCATAGGTAACTACAATTTTTCAAATGATAGCGTTCAGTTAAAAACGTGGACTATTTTACCAAATGGTAAGCCTGATGCGTACCCACGATATGATACTGTTTCCATGAAAATATTCACATCATTGAACGGTACCTATACGGTTGGTGGAACAGCACCCGACTTTGCAACTCCGTTAACAGCACTTGCTGCGCTTATAAAATATGGTGTATGCGGCCCGGTAATATTGAATATAAGAGACGGACAATACCGTGGAGCGCTGAATATCACACCCATCAGGGGGACAACAGATATTAATACGGTAACATTTCAGTCAGAAAACCATGACAGCACACGTGTAATTTTAATTGACAACCACAACACCAGCCTTACGTTTACCGTTGAAATTAATGGAGCAGAACATATTCGCTTCAGGCAATTACATGTTACAGCCGATAATCCCCGGAATCAAATAGCAGGAATATTTAAAATTTATGGTGGCTCCAACGACATTATACTTGCCAACAATATTATAGAGGTAAATAATAGTGATAGCACCAGCGGATGGGGTTTTAACCACGATTCACCAGTTTACATGGCAGCAGATAATCAATATGAAAACCCAAGGTCGGATAGTGTTAAAATATTAAACAACTATATAGAGCGCGGAACGAATGGAGTTTATTTTCAAGATGTATGGTCGTTTTGGCAATATGCGAATGGCCTTGTAGTATCAGGTAATACATTTTGGTCTAATCAAACGCCTATTAATATAGGATTTGCAAATTCACCAATTGTTACATACAATAATATAACTGCAGATTCAACTGATGGTTTTTATGTGCACGCGATAAATATGCACAGTTGTATCGATTCGACCAATGTAAGCTACAACAATATTTATACGTATGCTGGTTACGGTATCGGCGTTACAGGATGTGTTGGCTCAGCATCTGCACATTGTAAAGTGTACAACAACACTATTTCGACTACAATAGGTATTGGTATTTCCGCTACCGAAGATACCCTCTGCGATTATTATTACAATTCAATTTATTCCCGTAAAACAGGATCAGGGTATAGCAGCGGAGCTTTATCTTTTGCCGCCTGCACCCAACAAACTATCAAAAACAATATAGTTCTGAACCTATCCAATGGCTGGGCCGTATATGATAGTTTATCTACTAATACCGTATTCGATCATAATGATTATTGTTCGCCAAACAGCACATTATTCAGGTATAATTCTGTCAATTATAATACACTTGCAGCATGGCAGGCAGCAACCCACTCCGATTCAAATTCCTTTACTGTAAACCCCGCCTTTGTCAGTAACGGTAATCTGCATTTCACATTCTCCGGTATCAATCATAAAGGAATTCCCGTTGCAGGAATAACAACCGACATTAATGGAAAACTCCGGAATCTCACATCTCCCGATATGGGTTGTTACGAAGAGAATCTGCCTCCGCTTGTTAAGGTTGATGCAGGTATAAGTTCTATACCAGCAATAGCTCAGGTATGCGTAAATACAGGTACTCCGGTTAAAGTGAGGGTTAAAAATTTTGGGCCGGTTAGCGATACCCTGCAATATGTAACTATTAACTGGACTGTAAACAATGTAGCTCAACCAATCTATACCTGGACAGGTATAATACCTGCCGATTCTACATCACCTACTCTTACACTTGCCAATTATAACTTTAAAAAATCGGGGAGTAACCAACTGAAAATATGGACAAGCTCACCTAATTTGTTTACCGATACCAATCACCTGAACGATACTATGGTAAGCAGTGTATTTATTTACCCATTACCAAAACCCAAACTGGGTAACGATACGGCAATTTGTAATGGCGACTCACTTATATTAAACCCGGGTTCATTCAGCAAATACGTTTGGTCGCCGGTGGCAAGTACCAACTCCACCTATACAGTAAAAATTGGTGGTGTATTCTACGTTACGGTGACTGATTCAAATGGCTGCGTAAACAGCGACACTGTAATTGTCAATACAAATGCTAAACCTACACCTGTTTTTCCGGCCACTGCAGCATTTTGCCAGGGCTTAACAGACACACTTTATCCAGGGGTATTTACAAGCTATGCCTGGTCAACAGGTTCTACTAACAGTAAATTGATAGTAACCACTTCAAATACCTACAAAATAACAGTAACAAATAGTTATGGTTGTTCTGCTACCGACTCCACAGTTATAACAGTTAACCCAATACCACCTGTACCTACAATTACTCAAAAAGGGGACACACTTACTTCAAGTGCTGCAACAGGCAACCAATGGTATATTAATGGCTCAGTAATAAGTGGCGCAACAAACCAGATATACGTAGCCAGTACATTTGGAAGCTATTATGTTGTTGTTACCAATTCTTTTGGATGCACCAGTCAAAGTGCTTCGGTTGTTGTTACAGGCATAAATGAATTGTCTTCAGACAATGGCATACTTACGGTTTATCCTAATCCTTCATCGGGCCTATTCAATATTGATATAGAAAGTAAGAATGAGAATATTAAAGTAAAAATTTACAATGTACTGGGAGGATCAATTAATGCAGAAGGGTCTTTATCATGTGCATGAAAAGCAATTAATCCCTGCAATATTTTAATCGCATAGTACTTTGTGCTTAATGAATCGCCT
>Ga0206830_1017_pt1 | contig 49749 bp, 48 predicted proteins | sample Alteio_BWOrgCont_76_FD_152884 | JGI IMG/M metagenome (GOLD analysis project Ga0206830, IMG submission 152884) | Enriched cells from forest soil in Barre Woods Harvard Forest LTER site, Petersham, Massachusetts, United States -... | ecosystem: Environmental > Terrestrial > Soil > Temperate forest >... | reverse complement strand
ATTCGCATGTCATGGGCAAATTTCTTTTTGGTTTTGCTCATTGGTTTTGCATTTATTAACTTGCTTTTTGCAGGTATATATTTAATGCTGGGTGAGAGTGCCTTGAAAGTATCAGGCGAAATGGACCCGATAGCACCTTTCTGGCGGGCATTTTTCTTCAGTCTTCATACATTGACTACAGTTGGCTATGGGAATTTCTACCCATCAGGTTATGCAAGTAATGCATTGTCGGGAGTTGAGGCTATGATAGGCTTGCTTGGTTTTGCTGTTGCTACCGGTTTGGTGTATGGACGGTTTTCACGCCCGACTGCCAAAATGATCTATAGTAAACATGCTATAATTGCTCCATATAAGGATCATAATGCGCTAATGCTTCGTGTGGCTAACTTTCGCGATAGCCTAATGATGGAAGTACAAGCGGATATAACATTTACATATGTGGTACAGGTAGGTGATGAGTATATACGTAAGTATTATTTGTTGCCTTTGGAACGAAATACAGTTTTATACCTTCCGCTTACCTGGACAATGGTTCACCCTATAACAGATAAGAGCCCTTTGTTTGGGAAAACCAAGGAAGAACTCAAGGATATGCAAATAGAAATAATGGTAAAACTAAAGGGCTTTGACGAAGGCTTTGGGGAACATGTTCATTCTCGTAACTCATATATGATCGATGAAGTAGTATGGGGTGCTAAATTCCTTCCATCATTCCATGTAGATGATGATGGGGCAACTATATTAGATTTTGATAAAGTAGGCGCCTACGAAAAAGCAATACTGAATAAAGAATTGGCACATATTGATCATGTACCTGCATTAACATAAACATAAAGAAAATGAACTATTGGCTTGTAAAATCAGAACCCTCGGTATATTCCTGGGAGAAGTTCGTAAAGGATAAGAAAACGGTTTGGGATGGTGTACGGAATTACGCTGCAAGGCTTCATTTGCGTGCCATGCAGAAAGATGATCAGGTGTTCTTTTACCATAGTAATGAGGGCATGTGTATTGTCGGTATAGCGAAGGTGGTGAAAGCGGGCTACCCAGACCCGAAGGATGAAGAATGGACCGTTGTTGACTTGGCCCCCGTTGAGGCACTTAAAAAGCCCGTAAGCCTTGTAGATATTAAAAAAGAGAAGAAACTTGCCACCATACCGCTTATACGAATTGGCCGCCTTTCGGTTATGCCTATTACTAAAGAAGAGCATGAAATTATTATGCGAATGGCAAAGTAGTATTTGCAAATGACACGGTAAATACTACCTTTGCAGACCTTTTTTATCCTGGCTAAACAGTGCTTATGAAATTAAACAGGTATTCATTTTTTTCACTCTTATTAGTTTTGTGTTTTGCATGTATCGCAACACAATCGAATGCCCAAAAGGGAGCTATACGGGGGTTTGTCTATGAAAAGAAGACAGGTGAACCTGTACTATATGCAAGTGTGTATTTAAAAGGCACTACAACTGGTACTACAACCGATGTAAATGGCTATTTCTCATTATCTGGTATAGCAGGAGGAAATTATACACTTGTTGCCACAAGCATAGGTTATGATACAGTTACTGAAGCTATTGCACTTGCAAAAGAGCAAATAATTACCAAGAAATTATACTTGCAGGAAGCTGGCGTAACAATGGGTACAGTCGAGGTATCGGGCGAATCGCAGAGACACAAGACCAATGTGGATGTGGGTGTTACAGTTATTACACCTGAAATGATGAAACAGATACCAAGTATTGGTGGCCAGGCTGATATTGCGCAGTATTTACAGGTTATACCTGGTGTAGTATCTACAGGTGACCAAGGTGGGCAGTTATATATTGAGGGCGGACAACCTATACAAAATAAGGTGATTCTGGATGGAATGACCATATTTAACCCATTCCATTCAAGTGGTTTGTTCTCAGTTTTTGATGGAGATGTTATTAGTGATGCAACAGTATATGCAGGTGGGTTTAATGCAGAGTATGGCGATCGTGTTTCATCAATTATGGATATAAGAACACGTGATGGTAATAAGAAGAAGGTTACAGGTAAAATAGATGTTAGCCCATTTGGCGCGCATGCTTTGGTAGAAGGTCCACTTATTAAAAATGCGAATGACGACCCGGAAAAAGCAAGTTCTACATTTATTCTTTCTGTAAAGAATTCATACCTTGGGCAAACTTCTAAAACCATATATCCTTACGTTGATTCAGGCCATGGGATACCATTCGACTTTGCTGATTACTATGGAAAGGTTTCACTTAATACCGCAAACGGTAGTCGTATCAGCATATTTGGCTTTGATTATAACGATAATGTGAATTACCCTCATATCGATTCAGTAGGCTGGAAGGAATATGGAGTAGGTACAAATTTTGTACTTGTTCCGGGTGGATCCAGTTCATTACTTGAAGGTAATATCGACTTTTCAAACTATTCCCTGAGCGAGAAAACACAAGGCGGACAATTGAACCAGAGTGGTATTAATACTTTCGATCTCGGGCTGAAATTTACAAGTTTCCTGGGTAATATTACCATATATGACGGGTTTGACATAGAGGGTACAGGTACATCATACAACTTTTATAATAGTGCAGGTCGTCAGATAAATGATTCACTTACATCAGATGAACTTAGCGGGTATATAAAACTTAAGATCATTTCAAACAATAAAAAACTGATTATTGAACCTGGTTTCCGTGTGCAATACTATGCTACGTATAGTCAGCTATCTCCTGAGCCGCGCCTTGATGCCAAGTATAACATAAGTGATAAGGTACGTCTTAAATTTGCAACTGGTTTGTATTCACAGGACCTTATCAGTATTGTGGATGAACGCGATGTAGTTGATCTTTTTTATGGAATAAGCACAAGCCCGCACACTGCTGACATTCCGTCTCAGTTTACTCAACAGAATGGAGCAACTGCAGATGTTACTAACCCAATGCAAAGGGCTTACCATATAACAGGTGGTGTTGAATATGATCCTACAAGCCGTATACATGTTGACATAGAGGGTTATTACAAAAATTTTCTTCAAACCACTACCCTTAACTACGATAAGGTGTACGATGACAATGCAGACAACTATCTAATTCCAGATACCCTTAAAAAGAACTTCCTTGTTCAGAGTGGAAAAGCGTATGGAGCTGATATAAGCATTCGTTACGACCGTAAAAACCTTTCTATATATGGTGTGTATTCATTAGGATATGTATACTACTGGGATGGCTCTTACCAATTCCCTCCTCCATTCGACAGAAGGCACAATGTTAACCTGGTTGTTTCATATAAGTTTGGCAAGGACCTTAGCTGGATGGCTGACGTGCGTTTCAATTATGGTTCAGGTTTTCCTTTCACTCCTACACAAGGCTACTATCCTAATGTTCCTTTTAACAACATAGGTACCAATTATACCGGCTCCAATGCTTCACTAGGTACATTGTATGGTGGCTTCGATAGCTATCGCTTACCTGATTATGCTCGTATGGATGCCAGTATTGATAAGTCTTTCCAGTTGTCGCAGGATATTGGTCTGCACGTTAATGCAAGTGTGATCAATGCGCTTGACAGAGCAAATATTTTCTACTACAACCGTATTACAAGTCAGCGTGTTAACCAGTTGCCGATATTGCCTTCGATCAGTGTTGCAATGACTTTCTAAATTTTCTGTCGTCATGACGAAATCCTTTTCTATAGCGTATCTTATACTCTCACTCAGGTATATTATCATTGCAGGAATAGCCTTTTTGATCTTCTACATTATAAAACCAAAGCGATTCAGCAGGCTGCATATTCAACAGGCATTTCCTAAAAACAAGGACTACTGGAGGGAGATCGGATATTCATTTTTATCATTTTTCTTTTTTGCAGGTTATGTTATTCTTCTGTTTAAAACCCCTGTAAGGCAGTACACACGTATATATGATCATGTTTCGCAAATGGGCTGGCCTTATTTCTTTTTCAGCATATTTTTATGTTTGGTTATTCACGATACTTATTTTTACTGGACTCACAGACTTATGCACCACCCAAAACTGTTCAAGGCTTTTCACCTGTTGCATCATAAATCTACAAACCCTTCACCCTGGGCTGCCTTCTCATTTCAGCCTACTGAGTCGATTGTAGAGGGCGGCATCGCAGTTGCTATTGTGTTCCTTATTCCTATTCAGCGATATGCATTTTTAACTTTCTTTATTTTCAGTACTGCGTATAATGTCTACGGCCATCTGGGGTACGAGATATATCCTAAGTGGCTTATCAGGAGCAGGATTGGCAAGTACCTTAATACATCGATAGCACATAATATGCATCACAAATATTTCAATGGCAATTACAGTTTCTACACACGTATTTGGGATATGCTTATGGGTACTATGCACCCCGATTACGATAAGACTGTTGATAAGGTTTTAACTGAAGAGCCTGCTGAAACTGCTTACGCTTAGCATTGCAATGACCTTTTAAACGAAGTAAATTAAAACCTGTCTCTCCCGATAAATGCGCCTCTTCTTAGTAATGCATCAATATTAAATCCTAGTCCGAAATTAAAGCTCCACTCAGTCAGGTTGAATTGCGATTGCTGTGTTGACTCCTGCCCTACAGTGTAGCGGATATTAGCCTGTATGTGAAACCACTTTTCACCAAAGAAGTTGAAGCCCCCAACTATCGAGAACAAAGGAGAAATAGCACCGGCATCAGTTTTACCATAGGCAGAATCATTTGTGCGGGCGAAGGCTGCACCGGGTTGTAAGCCAATCAGTGGGTCGAAACCGGAATGCGTGCGGAAGTGGTAAAAGCCACCAAAGTAAACGGAGCTGTTCTGCTTCAAAGGGCTGTTCTGTTCGGTTGAATTAACAAAAAAGTAGCCATCACCACGGACAGAAACATTCTTCTCGGTATAATATTCAAGGTTGCCGGTTACATATAGGTTACTGATGTTGTGTGTAGGCATTTCACCCACACCAACAGTTCCTACACCCGCCAGTATTCCCTTATGCACATAGCCTGAATCGTACTGCGCAATGGAGCAGGTAGTAATAAAAAGCGCTAATGCTAAAAGTGTCCTCTTCATTATAGTTTACCTAACAGGTAGTTTAAGCTGAACGTAATAAGCAAGTGTCCATCGAGTGAAGCACCCTGTGGTGTAGTTATTGTAAGGTATTTCTCTCCCTGTTCAGTGTAGTTAATTTCGGTTTCAACATGCTTGCCAAGGTGCATCATATAAAGTGCAATGAGTGAAAAATCGAAGTGATCGGTTAGCTTGTAGGTAGCACCAACACCGCCCTGTGCCGCCGCTGCACTCCATCTTTCAACACTATTGTTAAAGTAATCGGAGTATACATTGGTATAGTCGAAACACTGGCCAGCCAATATATACGGAGTTATTTTATGCGTCAGCATAGGGTCTTTATCCATATAAAACACTACCGACCAACCTATATGCCCATCTCTGCGGAAGCCAATACTCTGAATATTGGTATTGATATAATCAGAATACCAAACCGTGTTCATGTGTTTTGTAACACGTATCCAGAACTGGCCACCCGCACCTAAGCCTGTACTACCGGCATCGGTAAAGCTACTTACTGTGCTGCGCATTCCCAATGAGAACTGCCCTGCTGTAGAATCTTTTTGAGCCTGTGTGGTAATGCAGAACAACAATAATGTTACTGCAAAAATACTTCTGAATGTTTTCATTGTACTATAATATTCGTGTTTGTTATAAACAACCCCTCAGGCTTTCTATAACGTATAGAACGCGAATTTAGTATAATTCAGGTACTTACGCTTACGCGTTCACTACCGATGATTTCTCCTTACGTTTACGCTCGTTCTCATCCAGTACTATTTTACGCATACGTATGCTCTTAGGCGTTACTTCTACGTACTCATCTTCCTGAATGTATTCAAGTGCTTCTTCTAAAGAGAACTCAATTTTAGGAGCAAGCTTAACAGCTGTATCGCTACCGCTTGCACGCATATTGGTAAGCTGCTTAGCCTTGGTAATGTTAATTACTAAGTCATCTGGGCGGATATGTTCACCAATGATCTGGCCACCATAAATTTCTTCACCCGGGTTAACAAAGAACCTACCACGGTCTTGCAATTTATCAATAGAATATGCAGTGCCCACGCCCTTTTCCATAGATATAAGCACACCGGCATTACGGCCAGGAATGTTACCCTTATATGGTTGGAACTCAGCAAAACGGTGAGCAATAATAGCCTCACCTGCAGTAGCTGTAAGCATTTGGTTACGTAAGCCGATCAACCCGCGCGATGGAATGTTGAACTCCAAATGTTGGTAATCGCCACGTGGTTCTATCATAACTAGATCGCCCTTGTGTTGTGTAACAATATCAATAGCCTTGCTCGCAGAGTCGATAGGAGTGTCGATTGTCAACACCTCATACGGCTCATACTTCTGGCCTTCAATTTCTTTTATAATAACCTTAGGCTGGCCCACTTGCAGCTCGTATCCCTCGCGGCGCATGGTTTCTATCAATATAGATAAGTGTAATATACCACGGCCATACACTAATAAAGCATCAGGCGAATTGGTTTCTTCCACACGCAGTGCAAGGTTCTTTTCTGTTTCCAGTATAAGCCTTTCACGCAAGTGGCGCGATGTAACGTACTTACCTTCCTTACCAAAGAACGGAGAGTTGTTAATGGTAAACAACATATTCATGGTAGGCTCGTCAATAGCAATAGGCTTAAGCCCTTCAGGATTTTCAAAATCGGTAACGGTGTCACCAATTTCAAATTTTTCGAGGCCGAACAGCGCACAAATATCGCCTGTCTGCACCTCTTCAGTTTTCTTCTTACCAAGTCCTTCAAAGGTGTAAAGCTCCTTTACACGGGCCTTGTCAATTTTGCCATCGCGGCGCACCAGCGATATTGGCATACCCACCTTTAAGTTACCACGCAACATACGGCCTACAGCTATTTTACCGGTATAGGTAGAATAGTCGATAGATGTAATTTGCATTTGCGGAGTGCCAGGGTTAGCAGGCGCTTCAGGGAAATATGATAAAATAGTATCTAACAACGGACTAATGTCGGTTGTAGGTTTCAGCCAGTCGGTGCTCATCCAGCCATTCTTCGATGAACCATAAATGGTAGGGAAGCCCAATTGTTTTTCAGTAGCATCAAGCTTGCAGAACAAGTCAAATACAGCTTCCTGGGTTTCTTCAGGTGTACAGTTAGGCTTATCGACCTTGTTTACCACCACAATAGCGGTAAGGCCCATTTGCAATGCTTTTTGCAATACAAAACGGGTTTGTGGCATAGGCCCTTCAAAGGCATCTACAAGCAGCAGCACGCCGTCGGCCATGTTCAACACACGCTCTACTTCACCGCCAAAGTCACTGTGGCCCGGGGTGTCAATAATATTGATCTTGGTACCTTTATATTGTACCGATACGTTCTTCGAAAAAATGGTAATACCACGTTCACGCTCAAGGTCGTTACTGTCCATTATCAGCTCTCCCACCTCTTCGTGTTCTTTAAAGAGTGAGCACTGTTTTAAAATTTTATCTACCATGGTTGTTTTACCGTGATCGACGTGGGCAATAATTGCAATGTTCCTGATTGATGTCATGTTGACTTTTAATTTAAGCGTGCAAAGATACGACTAAAACCCTTACATTCGGTATTATCTCTGTTATTTGAGTTTTAATAGTTCTGCTTCCGTTTCTAAATCCCCTATTGGGAGGGATCGGGGTGGGTTTTCATTCGGGGCGGCATTTGCTCCCTGCTTGCCTGTTTTCCTCTGTTCTTGCCTTTTGCAGCTAACCCGCGCCCACCATTTACCTATTTCCAAATGCTTGAGATTACGTTTTACTTCTCCCTAAAGGAGAAGAATAGACAGGCGTCAGTGAAGAATCAGGAAGCAGCGGCGAAATATCCAGCGCTTTGGCTGGGCTGCTGTTCATGATTCGGTCCTGACCTTAAAGTCAGGATCACCTTCGGCTGTCTTGACTTTTTAGTTCTTTTGTGTCAAGACAAAAGAACATATAAATTACAGCTAACCCCAATGTACCATGCTGTTTCTTCTTTCTTTTATCTTGACCCAAAAGAAACAAAAGCTCAAGACTGCTTAGTAATGCGGACAAAACTACGCCCTTCTCCGCTAAACTAAACGAACTCGTCCCGAAATACAAGGGGACTCAAACAGCGTTTAGTTTTAACGCTATGGCGGCCTTGTTTTGTTACCTGCATTTCTAAGAGGTCGGTGAGCGGAAGGGGGGTTTACACTTTTCGCATTTTGTAAACCCTCAACATATTGGTTTTCAATAAAATGACCTAAAAAAACACCCTCAATTCTGTAAACCCCCCCCTCACAAATTATTTCCCTCTCATTTCAGGAGAGGGTCAGGGTGAGGTCACATCTACCCCACCACTTTCATATGCCCGGCATCGCCTTTTTGGCCCGCAGCTTTTATAAATTCCTCCAGCTGGCTCAGGTTCTCTTTCGAGAGGCCCTGTATCATCTCATCGGTTAAGGTATGGCCATTAACGGTAACAGCATTCATGCCGTGTACAATATTGGTATTTACTACAGTGCCTTTTGCATTTATGGCACCCATAAGTTCAAGGTAAAGGCGCGACGCCTTCAGATCGCCATACACAGCCATGCGGCAAATGCGTGTTATAACCTCATCCATCATAAAGCGGCTTATTTTGCCGCTTGCCGAATTGGCAGGGTTTATAGCATCGCGCTTAAAATGTTGGTAAATGGTTGGACGGCTGAGTTTTGTTATCCGCGCAATATTGGTAATGCTCGTCTTCATTTCTTTGCGAAGCAAATAATGTACAGCCTGCGTTATTTTGTCATTGTTCTCTTCCCAAATAAGCTCGTTTCTTTCTTCTTCGCTCAACTCTATCGGTTGCTGTTCGTTTGTGTTTTCCTGGTCCATTTTGTGGTAATTTAATGTTTTACCACAAAGGTAGTTTTGCTGTTTTGGAATGAAAATAGAAAACCTTTGGAGTTTTCAACTACCCCGAAATTCTATTGATAATAACAATGAGATACAATAGAAAATTTCCTGATCAAACGATTTTGATTGTCCAAAGGCACAAGTTATACAAAGCGTATTTGAAAATTTAATTTAATAAAGGTACCATTTTCCTCACCTACTTCTGAAGCATCTAAAATAGTTCCGTAGTCACATCTATCTGCACCACTATCTGGCGAGTCAATTTTGGTATGGTTGAATAGATATTCCTGAAAATCGTTCCAATTATAAATATGGAAACATAGTAACTCTCCACCTTTTTTAACAGCGATATAGCCTCCGGTTGCATTAAATGTTCCAGTCCATAACTTCCCTGCCTTCATACCTAATGCAGAATCGACTAGAAGCCTTTTGATTTTATATGAATAGAAATTTGGATTTAGTTTAATGTTAAAATCACAAGGGTTAATTTGAGTTAATTTTTTAGCCAGTTCAGGCAATGAGCTTATCTTATCTATGTACTTATAAATTAAAATATTTGCAATAATTTCTGCCAAACGGCTATCTATTAATTCAAGATTAGTCTTAAAAATTTCATTTGGAACTTTTACAAACTCAATCTTATGCCCATTAGTAACTAACCATTTTATTCTTACACCATAAGAGTCTAGTGAATTTAATTCACTAATTTGTTTGTTATTTAAGTCAGGTGTAATCTTATAGAGTAAGTTAGATTTTTTATTTGCATTAAAAAGTGTGGGTTTTCCACCAATATAAGATTTAATACTAAAACCTAAAAGAGGTTCGTGTTGGGTGATTGGGTCGTGTATTATAACCCTGATGTCTGCTGTTTCTTTCCTTTCATCAGAGATAGAGTTTGTGTGGAGTTGCTCAAGAATTTTATCTGAAGATTCTAAATCAAATGCTCGCTCCTCACCACCCTTTTCAATGCCCTTATAAAACAAATTTGCATATTCAACAATAGTTGTGATTGGAATCTCAGATAAAATTTCACCCGAAGTTCTTTGAATAACTATTCTGTTATTTCGAACGTATTCTAAATCGGCATCCCTTAAAATCTTGAGTATTACATAAAATAGATTCTCATTTTTATTTAAATCTTTATCGGCGGCAAAGATTTTACCATCGGCTAATAGTTTGAGGAGTGTATATAGTTCGCTCCATTCTCCTTTATTTGCTTTTAGTGGCATCCTCTTCAGTATTAGAAATAGAGTTATTTCTTATTTATTGTAATATTAATAGCCACAATTATTTTCTCAGCCGTTGCCTTTATAGCAGGCACAGCAACAGAATTTCCAAATTGTTTATATGCCGATGCATCGGCAACCGGAATGACAAAATCTTCGGGAAATCCTTGCAATCTAGCCCATTCGCGAGGCGTCATTTTGCGGATGCCTTCTCTATTTACAGTACCTTTAATATGAGTAGTTGGGTTGAAATCTGTTATCCGATTATCAATTACGAGATTTCTTTCTCTTCCCATTCCACCTACAACTATTGAGTTTGCTATGCCATCATCTGGAATTATTGCAAACCCAAACCCATTACCCTTACTTTCGTGTCTGGCTTTATGGTTGTGAAGCGTTTGCAAATACTGAGTAGATAAATAGTATTTTGTTGGAACGGTTTTCTTCTCTTTGACTTTCGCAAATGTGACCTTCTTATTTGAGGGAGAAGGATATTGAAATTCTGTTACTCCAGTATCTTTTCTAAATCCAACAATATAAATCCTTTCTCGTTGCTGAGGAACGCCAAAGTCCTTAGCATTCATTATTTGTGGTTCAGGAACAAAATAATTTAAATCATTCCGTAATACATTTAAAATAGTTGCAAGTGTTTTGCCTCCATTATGGTTCCTAAGACCTTTTACATTTTCCAAAAAAATGGCCTTTGGTTTTTTTCGTTTTATTATTTCAGCAACATCAAAAAACAGTGTTCCTCTTGTATCTTCAAACCCCCCTCTTTTCCCAGCTATTGAAAAAGCCTGGCAGGGAAACCCTGCACATAAAATGTCAAAGTCATTTGGAATGAACTTTTTTGTTTCTTCCTTTGTAATGTCACCAAAAGCAACTTCACCAAAATTTGCTCTATATGTTTTTTGCGCTTCTTTATCCCACTCAGAAGTAAAAACACATTTACCACCAAGGTTTTGCATTGCAATTCGAAATCCTCCAATCCCTGCAAATAAGTCAATGAATTTGAAGGTATAGTTCTCAGGGGTAGGAAAGGGCACGTTCTCAACCTCAAATAGCAACTGTTGTAATGCATCTTCCGCAACAAGTGAAATATCATTTTCTTCTTCTTGATAGCTAATGTATTCCTTAATGTATTTTAACGCTTCTTTTTTAAAATGTTTGGAAGCACCATTTTTAATATTGTGCAGGTAGTGAGTAATTACAGCTTTTTTCTGATTGATCGTTTCAGGTTCTATTACCCTGATTTGAAAGCGCTTGCCATCAAACTCATTAATACTTATTTTTTCATTTAGCAAACTCATGGTCGTATTCATTTAAATATTTTATTCCCAAAGAATTCTGGAAATGAAGCGCCCAATGCCTTGATGATTTTTTCCATAGTTCTAATGCTGATATTTTCCTTCCCGTTTTCTAAAGAGGATAGGTAGGCTCTATCAATATCAGCATCACTTGCAAGGGCTTCCTGAGATAGTTTTTTTTCAAGGCGCAATTCACGTACGCGCCTTCCAAAAATGTATTGTATATCCATGTTACGAAATTATTTTGGTAGTGCGGTTTGTATTGTGCGCTATGGGCAACATTCACTTGTTGTTATCAACAAGGAATATGAGATAAAAGTTAACAACAGAATTGCTAAATTTCTTTGCAAAGCCTCGATAGAGTACTATCGGCCTTTCCCCCTTTAAGGTCGCATTGCCAAAGGGTTATAACGTGCCAGCCATCCTTGATAAGTAGCTTGATGTTTTTTTTATCATTTCGTTGGTTAGACTTTATTTTGTCTGACCACCATTTTGTTCTCGTTTTCGGTACAGTAAAATATTTGCAGTTTTTGTGCCCATGCCAAAAACAACCATTCACAAAAATTACCGTTTTGTATTTTGGTAAAACAATATCGGGTTTACCAGGCAATTTTTTGTCGTGCAGCCTGTACCGAAACCCATTGGCAAATAAAAACTTCCTCACCAGAATTTCAGGCTTTGTGTTCTTGCCCTTTATCTGGCTCATATTATAGCTACGGGTTGCTGTATTATGCACATCTGCCATAAAGCAAAGATAAGGCTTTGCCTTTCGTGTTTTACTCACTCCTTTCCCCTTATTCCTTACTCCTGTATTTTTCACCCAAATGTTAAGCAATAATTTGCACAATGGTAATAGTTGTATAATGCCTTAGTAATAGAGTTCCATCAATTTTGAAATTCAATTTTCAGATACTCCCATATTCAAAAAACATGAAACGATTACTACAACTTGCTATTATTATTTGTATCGGTTTTTCCGATGCCTATGCCCAGAGTGGCATTTGCGATACCAGTTACTGGAACCATACTTACCTGAACAACCGCCTGAAGGTATACGATAGCTGTGTAACGGTAACGGCTACTATTTACCTCTTAGATCCACCTTTTTTGACCGGCGATGGCGACTACCATATTTACACCACGCCCGATTCTGCCTATGCCTGGATGGTGAACTACCGTACACCATCGTTTTTAAAATATTGCCTGGGTACTGATTCCTCGGCCAAGTTTGCAGGCAAGCTGAATGTAGAAGAAGTGTGCAAGGGTACCATTATAGATGGCGGTACCGATGGCGCTATTGAAAAAGCAGCCTGCAACGGGTTTAACGACACGGTTTACCTGCCAAACACAGGCGAGCATGTTAAAATAATCGGTCCGTTTATATACGATACCGTGCATTGCTGGAACGAAATACACCCTGTATCGACAATGGTTGTAATACCTGTATTGGGCGTAAATGAAATTAACGGCGCTGCCCTCGCCGAGGGGTTAAAGATCTATCCGCAACCAGCCAATACCAATGTTAAGTTTCAGTTTGAACATGCACCGCATACCATTACACTTGTAAAAATATATACCATTACAGGCCAGCAGCTTTTAATATATGCTTTGTACGAAACCAATACGCTCGACCTTGATGTGTCAACATGGCCGGCCGGTGAATACCTTTACAACATTGTGCTAAAGGACCAAAACAAAACCATTAAGAGTGGTAAAATTACCGTAGCACGGTAATACAATATCAGACCTGCAGAACAGGTCTTGTCTTTCCGCGTTAGGGATAGAAGTGTAAAGCCCACAGCGCAGCGAGGACTTGCAACGTATAGCCCGACCCGTAGGGGAACGCCCAAAATAACCTTACATTTGTACTTATGTACGAAAGTAAGCACCAACCCCTGGCCCCAAAAAATGTGTTCTATGGCCGCATGATGCGCATGGCGCTTATTGCATTTATGCTAACAATGCTCTGCCTGCTGATAGGTGTGCTGGGCTACCACTACATTGGCCACCTGGTATGGATTGACGCCCTGCACAATGCATCAATGATATTATCGGGTATGGGCCCGGTGGCAGATATTACCAATGTATCGGGCAAACTGTTTTCCTCGGCCTATGCTTTATTCAGTGGAGTTGCATTTATAACCAATATTGGCATATTTTTGTCACCTGCCATTCACCGCTTTTTACATAAAATACACGTTAAAACAAACGACAGTTCTAATTAGGAATTAAAAATTAGGAATTACGAATTATAAACGGAACATCATCAAATAGTCAAATCATCAAATCGAACGAATGAAGTATCTCCCTCTTCCAACTAATATGTTTGTGCAAAACCGTAAGCGGTTTGCCAAAGAATTAAAAAGCAACTCGGTTGCAATTTTTAATTCGAACGATATTTTGCCCACCAATGCCGACGGGCACATGGCCTTTATTCAAAACAGCGATCTGTTCTACCTCTGTGGTATCGATCAGGAAGAAACTATTCTGGTATTGTACCCCGATGCAGTAACTAAAATATGGCGCGAGATGCTTTTTCTGCGCGAGACCAACGAAAAAATTGCGGTGTGGGAAGGCCATAAATACACCAAGGAGGAAGCCCGCAAAACATCGGGCATTGATGAAATTTACTGGCTAAGCGAGTTCGACGTTACCATGCGTAGCTTAATGGGCTATGCCCAGCATATTTACCTGAACAGCAACGAACATACACGTGCCATTGTTGAGGTTGAAAGCCGCGATGCACGCTTTGCAAAATGGTTCAAAGAAAAATATCCTGTGCACAAGTATGAACGCAGTGCGCCTATAATGCACCGCCTGCGGATGCAAAAATCTACCGCCGAGGTGGACCTTATAAAACATGCCTGCTTTATTACCGAAATGGGTTTCCGCAGGTTGTTGCCATTTGTAAAACCGGGCGTGTGGGAGTTTGAAATTGAAGCTGAACTGATACATGAATTTACCCGCAACCGTTCACGCGGTTTTGCTTATGGTCCCATAATTGCATCGGGCATTGATAGCTGCGTGCTGCACTATGTTGATAATAACAAGCAATGCAAAAAAGGCGATGTTATTTTGCTTGACGTAGCTGCTGAATACGCTAACTACGGCTCGGACATGACCCGTGTTCTGCCGGTAGATGGTAAGTTTACCAAGCGTCAGAAAGAAGTATACAATGCCGTACTGCGTGTGTTTAAGGGCGCACGAAAAATGCTGGTGAAAGGTGGCAATATTGATAAATACAACGAAGCCGTCGGGCATTTAATAGAGGAAGAATTAGTAAAGCTACGCCTGTTAAAAATGGCTGACATTAAAAAACAAAACCCGGCATTTCCGCTCTACAAGCGTTATTTCATGCATGGCACTTCGCACTTCCTAGGCCTCGATATTCACGATGTAGGCTTTTTCCAGATGCCTTTTCAGGTTGGTACAGTGTTTACCTGCGAGCCGGGCATTTATATTCCTGAAGAAAAAATTGGTGTACGCCTCGAGAACAATATCCTTATTACCGAAAAAGGAAACATTGACCTGATGGCTAACATACCTATTGAAGCCGAAGAGATAGAAGAACTGATGAATGCATGATAAAGTACACCACCTTTCGCAAAGCTCGCATACGCTACTCTGACGAGGGCAAGGGCCGCGCGATTGTGTTGTTACATGGCTTCCCTGAGAACCTGGGTATATGGCAGGAATTTTCTGCTGCGCTCGCAAAAAGTTTTCGTGTTATATGTATCGATCTGCCCGGCCTGGGCGAAAGCGAATGCATTGGCTATGTGCATACCATGGACCTTATGGCTAAGTGTGTGCAATCTGTAATGCACGAACTGAACCTGCGCCGTTATGTGGTAGTGGGGCACTCTATGGGTGGCTATGTGGCACTTGCTGTTGCTGAACTTTTTCCTGAAAATTTACGTGGCCTTTGCCTCTTTCATTCCTCTGCCTTTGCCGATAGCGATGAAAAGAAACTCGACCGTGATAAAGCCAGCGAGGTAGCAAAAAAACATCCCAGGCAATTTGTAAAAGCATTCGAGGCTAACCTCTTCGCCAACCCCGACGACCCTAACATAAAAAAACTGCAGGCCTTAACCATAAATACATCTGCACGTGGCATAGTGGCTGCACTGCAAGGCATGAAAATGCGCCCAAGCCGTGAGATCGTCCTTAAGTTTGCACCTTATCCTGTACTGTTCATCTTCGGCCGCATCGACAAAGTAATTGACTGGGAAAAAATTCAACCGCAAACCGAAATACCTCCGCATTCACAGGTTATCACCCTCGAGAACGTTGCCCACATGGGGTTTTACGAGGAGCCTAAGAAGTCACTCCGTGCCGTTCGGCATTTTGCATACCATTGTTTTAGGGTAGCTGCTAAGTAATTTCTTAATACACTTTTGGGCGTTCCCCTCCTAAGGTCGGGTCGGGCTATACGTTACAACTCCTCTCCGCCAGCTGGCGGATTGCGGGGTTTCCACTGCTATCCCTAACGCGAACTCCGCCCGTTCGTCATTGCGAGGTACGAAGCAATCATACCATCCAATAACGTCTGTCCCTTGTCCTCTAGTGAAGAAATAAATAGTAATGGCATTTTGTATTAATTTCCCATTCTAAATTTTAAGTATGAGTGAAATTGCAGAACTAACAAAGCAAATAGTAAAATTCAGAGATGACAGAAACTGGTCACAGTTTCACACCGGAAAGGATCTGGCAATATGCCTTGATGTGGAAGCAGCTGAATTATTAGAAGTGTTTTTATGGAAAACAGATAAGGAAATAGATGTCGATCATTTGAAAGATGAACTGGCTGATGTAATGAACTGCGCTTTGTTATTGGCACACAAATACAAATTGAATGTGAAGGATATTATGCTGGCCAAATTAAAAAAGAATGCAATAAAGTATCCGGTTAAAACAGCAAAGAACTCTAAGAAAAAGTATAGTGATTTAAAGTAGGTTGATGTAGGGCGCTGTCTTTTGCCTTAGGGATAGTAGCGTATAGTCCGACCCGCAGGGGAACGCCCAAACTATTTAACAATCGTAACTTTATAAATCGGCTTTCTTATTGTCTTCATCCACTGCACAACAACATATATTTGCCGCATGAAAGGCAACATAATTCTGATGATACCATTGGCCTGGGGATTTTACAAAGGCTTCAAAAAAGGCCTGATTGTAGAACTTGCATCGATTCTAGCCATTATACTCGGTATTTATTTATGCGCTAAGTTCTCAGATGTTGTTGCTGGTTTTTTGGGCACCGAACTACACAGCAATGTATCATCACTCTATCTTTCCATTTTAGCAGATATAGTGCTCTTCCTCGGCATATTCATCCTGGTTAACTTTCTTGGGAAAAGCATTCAGAAGGTGGCTGAGAAGTTATTTCTCGGTCTGCCAAACAGAATACTTGGCGGATTATTCGGAGCATTTAAATGGGCTTTACTAATAAGTGTGTTACTTTATTTTTTCGATATCCTGAATTCCAAAGCCGACCTGATTGCCGAATACAAATTACAGAACTCCTGGATGTACACCCATCTCATTCTACTGGCACCTTTAGTAATGCCTGCTTTAATAAAGACTAAGGCTAAGTTGATTATTTAATTTTCTTTAGACTGTATTTGGGGCTGCTTTCCCTCATCGCACGCCGGTCTTTTCTATACTCGCATCATCTCAAAAACCAGTGCCGATCATGGCCTGGTTCATACATAATAAATAGGGGAAGTTGGGTAGTGTCTCCGTTTGAAATTAATTTAATTTATTTTTCCCAAGCTTAAAATCAAATATTACTAAAACGCCCCATATCTCGGCAATAATAATTACAATTGATAAAAATATAAGCACTAATAATATTATTCGCTTTCTTTTATTGGTTGTATAAATAAATGTATTGATGAAAAGCGTGAGTACAGCCGAAATAACAAGTATTGTAGAACATATAATTATTAACCCCATCTTACAAAGATACTATAAGATTAGGGCGCGGCTTAGTCCCTAGTGCTCGGGAGCAAGCAGGGAACAGATGCCGCCCCGTCTTAGCCTAAATCTTAATCTCAGTCTTACCTTACTTAGCTGCCTTTGCAGTTGGCACAGAATGCTTAACAATAAGGTCCTCTATCTTCTCTACCATATCCTTACTACCAATGAATAGCGGGGAACGCTGATGTAAGGAGGTAGGCACAACTTCCATAACACGCTTGGTACCTGTACTTGCTTTTCCGCCAGCCTGTTCAATAATAAACGCCAACGGATTGCATTCATAAACTAGGCGTAATTTACCTTTTGGTGATGCCGATGTAGTAGGATATAAGAATACACCGCCCTTAATTAAGTTACGGTGAAAATCGGCCACAGCAGAACCAATATAGCGAGATGAAAATGGGCGCTCGGTAGCAGCGTCTTCTTCCTGGCAATACTTAATGAATTTCTTTACGCCTTCCGGGAAATGCACATAGTTACCTTCGTTTATCGAATATATTTTACCTTTTTTAGGTGTTTGCATATTTGGGTGCGAGAGGCAAAACTCACCAATTGAAGGATCGAGTGTAAAGCCATTTACACCTTTCCCTGTGGTATATACCATCATGGTTGAAGAACCGTAGATTACATATCCCGCAGCCACCTGCTCGGTGCCTGGTTGTAAAAAATCTTCTAATGAACCGGGGCCACTTAATGAGGTACGACGGTATATAGAGAAAATAGTTCCGATAGATACGTTTACATCAATATTCGATGACCCATCAAGCGGATCGAGAGCAACTACATATTTAGCATTCTCTGATACCTTATTGTCAACTACTATTATCTCCTCATTCTCTTCCGATGCTATTGCGCAACACTCACCACCTACACTAAGCGCTGCAATAAATTGTTTGTTGGCATATACATCCAGTTTCTTTACGTTTTCACCTTGTACGTTCACATCACCTGTTTCTCCTAAAATATCAGCAAGACCAGCCTTATTTACCTCGCGGTGAACAATTTTAGCTGCTATACCAATATCACTCAATAAACGCGATAATTCACCTTTTGAATATTGAAAATCTGCTTGCTTTTCTACTATAAACTCACCTAATGTTTTGACCTGTCCCATTGTACTTTAATTAAGAATTCGATAATTAATATTGACAAATATAGGTATTTTTGAAACTTTCCAAAATAGTACATCTATGAACTTTATCATACGCAAAGCCGAAAAAAAAGATGTGCCTGAAATGTTCAGGCTCATTAATGAATTAGCGCTTTATGAAAAAGCACCTCAGGAAGTTAAACTTAGCCTTGAAGAGCTTGAAAATGATGGCTTTGGACCTAACCCTATCTACAAAGCTTTTGTTGCTGAAGGTGAAGGAAAAATATTAGGCATGGCGCTTTATTATGTAAAATATTCGACATGGAAAGGTCGTTGTGTTTTCCTTGAGGACCTTGTTGTAAGCCAGCAATACAGGCGTTTTGGTGTTGGTGCAAAACTGTTCGATGCAGTTGTAAAAGCAGCCAAAGAAATGGGCGTACGTAAAATGGATTGGCAAATCTTAGACTGGAACGAACCGGCTATTAATTTTTATAAAAAGTACAATACAGTGTTTAGCGATGAATGGCTGAATGGTTCACTTTACGAAAAGCAATTGAAGGAAATAAACGTATGAAGGTTTTTAAATTCGGTGGGGCATCGGTAAAAGATGCCGCGGGTGTAAAAAACACAGCAAAAATTTTGGGAATGTTCCCCAAAGATGAAATTGTTGTGGTTGTTTCGGCAATGGGTAAAACCACCAATGCATTGGAAAAGCTTGTTAAACCTGCTAGTGAAAGAGAGGAAAGAGAAACACTTAGTGAAATACAGAAATACCATTTCAATATTGCTGAAGAACTTTTTAGTGATAAAAGCGCTCCCCTATTTTCTGCTCTCGAAAACCTTTTTGATGAATTAGAAAAGAAAGTTTTTGGTACTACCATAGAAAATGCTGATGAGCGATATGATCAGATCGTATCAATGGGTGAAGTATTTTCAACGCATATTGTGAGTGAATACCTTGCCTCGCAAAAAATTGAAAATACGCTTTTACATGCTATTGACCTGGTTTGCACAAACGATAATTACCGTGAGGGCAAAGTAGATTTTGAAGCAACGGAAAAGAATGTGAAAACATTACTGGAACCGGCACTGAAAGCAAAAAGAATTGCCATTACACAAGGTTTTATAGGCCGCACAAACAACCATAAAACATGTACTCTTGGCCGTGAGGGTTCCGATTATACAGCGGCTATTCTGGCGTATTGTTTAAATGCGGAATCGGTTACAATATGGAAAGATGTACCCGGTGTGCTGAATGCCGACCCAAAATGGTTTGATGATACCATAAAGATAGACCACCTCAGTTACCAGGATGCTATTGAACTATCGTATTACGGTGCTACGGTTATACATCCTAAGACAATTAAGCCCTTACAGAACAAAAACATTCCGCTTTATGTGCGTTCATTTATTCAACCCGAGGCTGCCGGTACGCGAATAGATAATGATTCAACCCAGTTACCAGTACCTTGCTTTATATTTAAAGTGAACCAGGTGCTTGTTTCCGTGTCGCCTAAAGACTTTTCTTTTATAGTTGAGGAAAGCCTCAGCCATATATTCGATCTGTTGTCACAATACAAGGTAAAGACCAATGTAATTCAGAATTCTGCTATCAACTTTTCTTTATGTATTGATGATGATGCTGAAAAAGTACCTGCCTTGCTCGATGCACTGCGCAATGATTTCAGGGTACTTTATAATAAAAACCTTGAATTGGTTACTATTCGTTATTACGATCAGGCAACCATTGACCGCGTTTGTGTAAACAAGAAAATATTACTTGAGCATAAGAGCCGTTACACAGTTCAAATAGTGATGCAGGATAAGTAAGTTTACTTATTCCTCAACACTTTCTTCCAATGATCTTTGGTTCGAAAGCACCTTTGCAAATTCAGTAAATACTTTGTAAGCCGGGGTAAAATAGAAACGGTCCTCATTTACCTTTTCAATAATGTTCTTACGTGCCATGGTGCTGAAAATAAGCCTGCGGCGTGCCTCAGCATCCTTTAATTGCTTATTCGATTGTATAAGGTCAATGTATGATGAGTTGTCGAACAGAATGTTTATTTCTTCAAATGAGTACTCTGCATACTGCAAGCCGTCAAGGAAATTTTTACCCTGCTTATCAAGCTCATAACAGAAGATAGCGAAGAAAATACTTATATCCCTCGACATATTTTCATCAGTTTCCTTTGAAATAAGGAAAGCATATTCGGTTGTAATGTTCAGGATATAGTCAAAAGAAACCTTAAAGAATTCTGCATAGAATTCTTCTTTCTGAACAAGTTCTTCAAAATGCTTATCGCGCGACAAGATGAACTTGCCAGTTGTTAATTCTTCAACAATGCGCCTATGATTCTGCGGGTATTCCATTTTGTGTTACCTTAAGTTTGGGTACGTTTAAATTAGCTGTTTCGGTCTTTATTTTAACTGTTGCGTCTTTGTTATAAGCTGTTACTTCCAGGTCATCTTCAAACAACAAACAGGTTAAAGCAAATAGTTTTTCGTTGGTAATATGCTTGTCCTCACTCTTTAATTGCTTATTACACCATTCAAAGAAGTTTACGATTGGTAACGATTTTACAAGTTCCTCTTTATACTTCTTCTTTTTGAATATCCACCTTTCTGTTTCATCCTGATCTTCGTCGATAATAGCATCATCTGAACCGGTGAACTGCTCGAAGTATTCGAACGTGTTCAGGTATATCTTGTTTGAATATGGGCTATCTAATTCCATCTTCAATAACTTAGGCGGAGTAACCCTGTAAGGGTTTTTCAGGAACTCTATCCAGCCTGTCAATATCTGCGATTCAGTACGTATTCTTTCAATTAACGGCAACAATTCATTGGTCAGTATCTTCGATTGCCTTAATACATCATCATTGGTTTGAATAAGCAAGTGATAGAGTTTTTCAAATGCCTGTCTTACTCCCTCATCATCATAATTCAGCCTGCGTTGATTAGCAAACTCTGAAATATTCAGCAATTTGTTTGATATAGACTGGGAGTGGTTTACGTCCAATATTCTGTTTAGAGGAATAATGTAATACTCTATCCAGAAAGATGCTTTTTGAATTTTCTCCCTGTAATCAATTCTATGCACATTTCCTTTCAGATCCCTGGTTTCATTCAATAAGCGAATCGAGTTTTTCTCAACTGCATCACTGAACTCTTTTATTTGAACTGAAAGTGCTTTTAACCTTTCTAACAGAATATCACGATCACTATCAACACCCTTCTTTATCTTCCTGAACAACTCTGTAATGGCATTTCCGAACTTATCAATTTCCTCAGGCAATAATGGCCTGAATTCAAAAAGAATGAACTCAATAAGTTTGTAATACACATCGCGTAATTCGTAATCGTCGTTTACCTGGCGGACGATCTTGTACTCCATCAACTGAAGCTTTATGTCCTTTTTGTGCTGATGCAGCACAGCCTGGAATGCTTCTTTACGAATAACTTCATTATCCTGCTGAAGATCGAAAAGATCTCTCAGGACCTCGAAATAGGTCCACAGGAAGGATAGTATGGTTTTAGGTTCTGCCTTTATCATGCTTCCTCGTTTACTTCGGTTTTATCATGTGTCATAACATTCGGGTAGCCTTCGTTCAGGTTTACCTTTTTGCCCTTTTGCGGTCTGAACATTAAAATGTATTTGTCAAAGCCATCCAGAATTGTTTCTTCGGTTGAGGTACAAACCGGAATGAAGTTATGCTCTTTACAGAAGCGGAACAACTCAAGCCTGTTCTTACCATCTACACGTGCAATTTCGTCAATGGTTATGGTTACTTTATTGTTCTTATCATCAATTGCAAGGCGGTTGATTACAGACATTATAATTACAAGGCGTATCATGATATCCGTTCCCGTCGATTCAACCTGTTCTTTCAAGTCAACGATCTTTTCTTTTCCACCCTTGGTTAGCTGAAGTTCAATATCAAAAAGTTCTTCAAATTCAATTTTCTTTCCTGAATCAAGGTAGCCATTAAGTGTTTTCAGGTTTTCAGACTGATCGAAATCGAGCCTTGCCTGTGGAGAGAATTCCTGTATTGAGCTGATCTTTTTCAGGTCATCGATTACACGAGTCGTTTCATTCAACACAATTTTCAAGGACTCAATATCAGATATTTTGATTTGCGCCAGCTTGTTATTAAACTTAGTATCAATGTATTCTTTAAACTCACCATAGCGCTTTAATAGCGTGTATGCAGGGTTTGCAAACTGGGTACTGATAGCTTGCAGAATGGTATCAATACTTTTTTGTTTTTCATCAAGGCAGGCAATTTCATCTTCAATGAACTTAATGAAATTGTCTTCGTCCGATTCGGTGCTGTTGATACGGTATTTCAGGTTATCGAATGCTCTGTCCTTATTGCTCTTAATTTGTTCACGATCGGTACCTACCATACGCAGCTTACCGTAAATATCGTTCAGTGTATCTTTCGATTCAACCTTTACAGGAACAATATTTATCTTTTCCACTTCTTCTTTCCATACCTTCAATTCAGCAATACGCCTGTACAAATCATCTTTTGCCTCTGTAAGTACTGTAATTGAATTTGATTTGCGTGTAACCTCTGCATTAAGTGTTTTCAGGTCTTTCTCAAGCTGTTCCTTCTTTTCACTTATTGTCTTGAACAAACCATTTTGCTTGGTTAGTTCCTTGTCAAGTCCTGGCTTGGTTTTAAGTTTGGCTATTTTCATTTTAGCCTCTTCTATCTGCTCCTTTACCTCGTCTAATTTCTTTTGCGCTTTCTCAAAATCTACTGCTACAGGCAAAAGTTTTTCATATTCCTCACGCTCTTTCTTAAACTCTGTAAGCTTTTCTTTAAGGTCTTCAATAGATTCTATTGGACTGCCTTTTAATCCTTTAGGCAATTTTATTTCTCCATCAAATAACTTCATTAACGAACCCAGCTTGGTAATTTCCTTACTTATTAGCTCGCTAGATTGACTCGAGAAATCGGTTGACAGAATAAAGTTCAATACCTCTCTGTCCTTTTGGTTAGCTGTTATTTTATGAATAAGCTGGTTTGAATATCCTTTTACCTGTGCATCTAATTTGCCTATAGAAGCTTTCAGGTCAGCAATTTTTTGTTGAATTTGCTTAACGGTGTATCTTTCAACACGGGTAAGATTTATCTCGGTATCCTTACGTACTTTATCAAAATTTACCAGTTGCTGGTTTAAAAACTGTGCGCCTTCGTATGAATTTATCTCAGCTATTTGTTGCTGAAGTTCTAACTGATCTTCGGAAATTTGTTTTAACTCAACTTCATTACCACCAATTTCCCTATCCAGTTTCTGTTTCTTTGGTATCAGTTTTTCATTCAGTTCAAACTGTGTTTTATCAAGCTCTTGTTTCTTTTGCAGGGCCTGCATTTCTAACTCAGTAAGTGTTGGTGAATACCTTGAGTTGAAAAGGAAAACCAATTCAGCCAGGTTCTTTGTCTTGGCCTTATACAAATTCAATTCTTCACGGAACTCAAAAAAATCTTTTTGAATATCTGAAATGGTCTTGATCTCTTCATTTATTCTCAATAGATCATGAATATCCTTTTTGCTCTTTTGCGAAAAGTTAATTCCCTCATTATCCCTGTTATCGGCAATCATGAGAGACTCTTTCAATGTCTTATTGGTAATCAGCTTTGAGTTAATAAGGTAACGGTAAACCTTTGAGAAGTTATTACTCAAGCCATCTGACATAACCGTATCTTCTAACCAAATTACACCATTGTTGCGGTTACCACGTTGATACACGAAGTTGAACACCTCACGTTTATCTTTAAATGCATATAACTCAATGCCATCAGCCGCAAACTGGGTTTTCAGGTCATCGAATTTCATTACTACCTGTTGCCCATTCTTGTTCTTAATGAACATATCGTCACTATATTCCCTATCGACACGGTAATATTCTACTTCACCTTCGCTATTCCGTTTCAGCAAAATGCAGTAATAGCTTTGCTTGTAAATTTCAAATACTATATAGCTGTTTGTCGAAGATGGAAAATAGTGATGAACCGTTTCTTTATCACCGGGTTTGTTGTCAACAAATGCCATTTTCTTTCCATCGATAATGAAAAGGAAGTTAAGCGCATAAATAAATGTGCTTTTACCAATGTTGTTAGGTCCAACCAATTGAATTGAGTCGCAATCGTCTAATTTAACAATAGCTTTCCCGTAGGTTGTAGAGTTTAGGATAATAAGTCTTTTCAGCATGGATTATTTCGTAAAGACCCAAATCTAGGCATAATCAATGTATGATTCAAGAAGAGTTTTTAACAATAATCGCCTATTGTTAATAACCTTTTTTAATGGTAAAAATACTGAACCTAGCGGCAGGGTGAACGTCTATTTATTATTTCTTTCTTTCCCAAAGATTACCCGCTCCATTTCATGTTTACATATCATAAAACCAAGTATTAATCCTAAGCTCAACCAAAAAAAGTAGCCGATAATTTCTTGAGATAATATAGGAGTCGTTAGGTTCTGGTTGACAGTATATAAAATCATGCAAAATCCAAAAAATACTATTAACCCTATATTATAATAAGTAAGTCGCCTCCAGCTATATTTATTCATTTTCTATGGGTTATGTTGTATTTCATAAGTTCAGCAATAACCAAAGTTATAAGCGGAATAATCCCCAATGGGTATTCAGGCAAAGAAATATATTTTTTAAAAAACATATTATCAATCACAAGTATGCCAATTATTATTGCTGAGTAATTTGATACTCTTTTCCAAAAAATTAGGCTCATCTATTGTCGATTCTACAGATTCCGTTGAAATAAAATTATTGCAACGGTAATTGCATGAAATATTTACTTCAATATCTCCCTGGCAATAACCAACTTCTGAATCTCAGAAGTGCCCTCGCCAATGGTACAAAGTTTAGAGTCGCGGTAGAATTTTTCTACAGGAAAATCTTTAGTATAACCGTACCCGCCAAATATCTGCACTGCATCGGTCGATACCTCTACTGATATTTCAGAAGCGTAGTACTTCGCAAATGCGCTTTCCTTGGTCACTTTCTGGTGACGGTTCTTAAGATCGGCAGCATGCATAATTAAAAGTTCAGCAGCTTCTATTTTGGTTGCCATATCAGCTAACTTGAATGATATAGCCTGGAATTCACTTATAGGTTTATCAAACTGGTGTCTTTCTTTTGAATATTTAATGCTGGCTTCAAAAGCTCCTTTTGCAATACCTAATGCTAATGATGCAATTGAAATACGGCCCCCGTCAAGTACCTTCATAGCCTGTACAAAACCATCGCCTTCTTTGCCTAACATCTGGCTCTTATGTACTTTGCAATCGGTAAATATCAGCTCAGCAGTTTCTGAGGCACGCATACCAAGCTTATTTTCTTTCTTGCCGCCCTTCATACCCGGAGTTCCTTTTTCTACAATAAATGCGGTCATTCCGTGTGAGTCTTTTTTCTCACCAGTGCGAACAATTACAACTGCAACATCGCCTGAAATAGCATGTGTAATAAAGTTCTTAGCGCCATTAATGATGTAATAGTCACCATCCTTTTTTGCAACGGTCGACATGTTTCCTGAATCTGATCCGGTACCTACTTCAGTAAGTCCCCATGCACCTATCCATTCACCTGAAGCCAATTTTGGCAAATATTTTTTCTTTTGCTCTTCGTTACCGAATTGCAAAATATGTCCTGTACAAAGTGAATTATGTGCTGCAAATGATAAACCTATAGAGCCACATATTTTTGCTATTTCAACAATAGCAGTTACATATTCAAAATAGCCGAAGCCTGCTCCGCCGTATTCAGTAGGTACAAGTACACCCATAAAGCCAAGTTCGCCAAGTTTTTTAAATACTTCTACTGGAAATTTTTGCGATTCATCCCACTCCATCATCTTAGGGCGGATATGCTCATTGCCAAACTTTTTAAGTGTATCGGCAATCATTAGTTGTGTTTCGGTAGTTGCGAAATCTAATCCCGGTGCTATATCAGTAACTGTACTCATTCTTCTGGTTTTTTTGCAAATTTAATATTTCAAGGCATTACTTGGTAATTGAAAGATACGGAGATAATTTTGAATAGACATCATTGTTCATTCCGTCAACCTTCATTATTTCCTTAATGTCCTTAAATCCACCATTTTCCTTACGGTAATCATATATAGCTTTTGCCAGTTTTTTACGAATATATGGATGGCGAGTCATCTCTTTTTCGGTGGCTTTGTTTATATCTATCTTTTCTACCTTACTTATATCAAGGTTTATATCATTGATCATAGAATAATAGCAAGCAGTATCCATACCATATACCTGCCTCAACTGTTCCTTACTGTAATATCCTCCCAATGCATCCCGAAAACGGACAATTGTTCGCGCCACCTTTGGGCTCATCAGCGGGAACCGCATAAAATCTGCAGAGTCAGCTGAATTGATTTCTATAAAGGAACCCTGAACCGGCTTCGTTTCATTTTGTTTATCCACTTCCTGCATTACAATTTGCCTGACTGAGTCCGCGTGTTTGAACTTTACCTTAGCCATATCTGACTTAAAGTAAGAGAGATCTGCAGTCGATTGTGAGGGTGGGAGGAAATCAGTAATGATCAGAAATATCATTGCCACCAGTATTAAGGTAAGTAATACCAATACTCCATTGCGCTGCCTTTTACTGAAAGCAAAATAGTCCTTCCATGCCATGCAACTAAAATACGAAAGTTTGGAAATTAAAAAGGGATGTTGTAGCATCCCCTTTTAATAATATATATACTTACCCTTTATAGTATTGTAAAAGGATAATTGGTACCGTTTATGTTCGCTGTTGCTGTATGGGCACATGTTCCAACACCACTGGTAAATGTAAGTGTCAATGGATATGGCTTACCTGTGCAGCTGAATGTTATTGAGCCGGCTTCAATACAATCGCAGAACTTGCCACCTGCTGAACCACCGTTAATAAAGTATGCCGTCCAGTATAGTGGGTTTGAATTACTGATAGTCTCGCTATACTGTACACCACTCTTACTTGTACCTATTGCACTACCACTAATTACATAGTAATACACACTACCAACTTTAGTCAGCACATTGTTACGGGTAGCTTTCCAGGTAGCTGAACCACCTGTTGAATAAGTAAGTGTAACATTCGAACTACAGCTCCAGCTATGGTCACCTAATGAATCTTTACCTGTGTTAGTAACTGTATTAATACCACTTATAGATATTGTACCACTCAACAAAGTAGTCACTGAATAATTTCTCCATGTTTGGGTTACGGTAGCACCTGAATCAAAATAACCTTTGTGGCTTGTCCAGTATACTATAATATCACCTTTACGTAATCTTCCATCTGGGCTCACACATATGCCATTGAAATGAATATCAATAGTATCTGCAGTGGCAGAGGAATCTCCTGTAATTGTTCCACAGGTTACTCCTAATGTCCTTTCTACGGATGCTCCGGTTTGTGCTGCCCCGTCTGAAATATTTTTCGAATCGTTCAACATAAACGATGCATTTGCTTCATCCTGTGCAGCAGTATAATCTGTGTCAGGTGTAGTAGGTTTAATAGGTGTTGCATCTTTTTTACAACTGGTATATACTACCGTTGTTAAAAGTGTAAGGCTCATAAATATCACTGACAATTTTTTCATTTTATTTTTTTTATGAATTAATTAAATCAAATATAGAAAACATTTCTACAAAACCAAAAAACTAACCTAAAACAAATAAGAAAGGACAACTTGAGTTGTCCTTTCTTATTATCTGATCGTTACCTATTACGGTAAGGTAATATTATAGTTATTACCATTTATTGTTGCAGTTGCAGTACGGTTGCAATGTCCTACACCACTTGTAAATGTTAAATACAAAGGGTATGTTTTTCCGGTACGTGTCAGTTCAACAGTTCCTGATTCAATACAGTCGCAATATGTACCACCCCACGAAGGCCATCCACCATTAAGCCAGAAAGCTGTATATACAAGTGGTTTAGTAATGTTCAGGCTATATTGACTACCGCTTTTGCTGGTACCCGAAGCACTACCGGTAGTGCTGTAATACCATTGATTACCTATTTTAGAAAGTATATTGGTACGTGACGAGTTCCATGTGCAAGAACCACCACTTGAATAGGTAAGAGTTAAGTTAGCATTAAAGCTCCAACTATGGTCGCCTACAGAATCCTTGCCGATATTAGTAAGTGTTCTTGTACCTGTAATACCGATACCGGTTCCACCCAGTGTTGTAACTGTATAGTTAACCCATGTTTCAGTTACAGAAGCACTATCCTGGAAATATCCTTTACCATTCCAAAACACTCTTATGTGGCCTTTTCTAACTCTGTAATCAGGGCTAATACAGGTACCAGGGAAATAAATATCTATAAGCGAATCCATTTTCCCACCGACTAAAGTATCTCCAACTGTTATTTGTCCACAGGTCGTACCTAATGTTCTTTCGTTTGCCTGGCCCTTCGCAGCACCATCTGAAATATTTTTTGAATCATTTAACATGAATGACGCATTTGCATCATCCTGTGCAGCTGTAGCATCGGTATCTGCAGTAGATTCCTTTTTGCAACCGGTAATTATCATGCCGGCTAAAGCAACCCCAATAATACCTGTTATTAAAAAATGTTTGGTTTTCATGACAGTCAAAAATTTATTTGGTTTTCTATTTGATACCTCAAATATAGAAAAGTTTAACGATTTTTAACGAACAACGTGGTATATATTGATAATCATGTATTTACATATATTTATCTATGAGTATTTTCTGACCTGTTCCAGGCCTTTTAAATTCACTACCCGTATTTCCCGCCCGTCTGTTTCAATTATTTTTTCCTGCTTAAAGTCTGACAACGTACGGATCAACGACTCGGTTGAAGTACCTACTATACTAGCAAGGTCGTCGCGGGAGATACGGATTGAACCGGTTGCCTCATTTTTTTTCTGTAATGATATCAGCGCATCGGCAACTCTCGAGCGCACTGAATTAAATGCTAAGCCAAGGAGTCTTTCTTCTTTCTCTCTGATATCATTCGCCAGCATTTTTATAAAACGCGCCGAAACTTCATTATTGGAATAAACCAGTGAAAGGAAATCCTGGTTCGGTATAAGCGCCACTTCAGTATCTTCCAGTGCTGTTGCCGAATCAACATGATTGGTTCCCTCGAGCAAGGCAACGTAGCCGAAATATTCTCCCTGGCCAACTATTCCGGTAATGAACTCTTTACCGTCACCACTCATTTTCCAGGTTTTTATTTTACCCTTATTTACCAGGTATACGGTTGAAGGATTATCTCCCTCTTCATATAACGCCTCTTTTTTAGAGAATGTGCGTACTTTACATTCTGATGCAATGGCAGCAGGTAAGCTGAATTTTTTGGCCTCGCTTATAAATTGTCTTAAGCCCTCCACATCAGGTGTGTAATTTTTTCTGAAACTATTACTTCGTTTTAATCTAATCTCAATTGCATGTATTAGTTCCGTTTCGTCAAAAGGTTTGGTAAGGTAATCATCGGCACCCAGGTTCATTCCTTTTCTTACATCGCCTTTGTCAGCCTTGGCAGTTAAAAATATAAACGGCACTCCCGCAGTTTCAGGGTTTCTGCTCAACATCTGAAGCACCTCATACCCATCCATATCGGGCATCATCACATCGCAAACTATAAGGTCAGGGCTCTCGCGTTTTGCTTTTTCAACACCTACTCTTCCATTTTCAGCTGTTACTACCGTGTACTTGGCAAAACTGAGGATCTCTGAAGTGTTTTCCCTCATTTCAGTATTATCTTCTATCAATAATATTTTACTCATACAATTATCTTTCGTTCTACACAAATGTAGCTTTTTGCATGTATTGTTCTGCATGATAAAAATCATTTCGTTACGTTTTGCTATTTTTGTAATACAACATTCATCATTTGCTTTAGTGTTTAATAATCTGCTTTCTTCCGATAGAAAACTTTCAGGTTCCTTAAAAACAATTTTGGGATTTTACCCGGGCAATATTGCCTTATACCAAATGGCACTACGCCATAAATCAATGGCGAAAGGAAGCCCCGAAAGTGAAAAGGCGAGTAATGAACGCCTGGAATTTCTGGGTGATGCATTATTAAATTCTATTGTGGCTGAACATTTATTCCGCAGGTTCCCCTATAAAGATGAAGGTTTTCTTACCAAAATGCGTTCGAAGGTTGTAAGTCGGAACCATTTAAACAGCGTTGCTACACGAATGGGCTTGCAGGATCTGTTAAGTAAAGATTCCGGAGGGTATTCCGGAAGCTCTATATATGGCAATGCGCTGGAAGCATTAGTTGGCAGCATATATATGGATAAAGGTTTTAACAAGACCAAGAAATTTATTTTAGATCGTATTTTTGGCTTGTATGTTGACCTTGATGAACTAGAGAACACAGAAACCGATTTTAAGAGCAAATTGATCGAGTTAGTACAAAAAGAAAAAAGATCTATTGAGTTTAGAGTAATGGGAGAACCAAGATCTGCTGACAAAAAAACATTCAGTATCGGGGTATATATAGATAATGTTATTCAGGCACAGGCTAACCATCAGTCGAAGAAACGTGCCGAGCAAATAGCATCAGAAAAAGCTTACCAGGCATTGGTAGGGGTAAACTTATAATATGTCTAAAGTACGGTTGCAATTTGAACACGACTACGATTTTTGCCTTATAGGTATTGTGTGCCACGACAAAGATTACCGCCTATGCTGGATGCTGAACAGCCTATTTGATATAAAGCTAACTAAGGTAGATGACCATGCAACGGAGCACAGCACCCACTCTATGTTCTCATATGCCCAGGAAGATCTTTTCAAGGATTATCATTTGATATCGAACAGGGGTAAGGATGGCTTGCTTGTTGAGGAACACAAACAAATGGATTACTTTTTTATTGTAAAAGGCTCGGTTGATGGTGATGAAAGAAAACAATTGGTGGAGCAAATTAAGAAAGCAGATATGATATTGGGTGCATACCTAATTGATGCACAAACATTGAAATCAAAACATAATTTGATATTTTAGCAGTATGGAAATAGGAATAAAAACAAAAATAATAGCCACAATAGGCCCTGCATCTGCTTCAAAGGAAGTATTGAAACAACTTATAGAAGCAGGTATGAGCATTTGCCGAATAAATTTTTCGCATGGCGATTATGAGGCAGTAAAAAAGATACTTACCAATGTACGCCAACTGAATAAAGAAATGGGGACCTACGTAGGTGTACTTGCCGATCTGCAGGGGCCGAAATTACGTATTGGCGAAGTTATTGGTGGCGGCGTTGAAATTAAAGATGGACAGCCAATTACCATTACAACCAAACCTTGTATTAGTGATGCAAAAAGAGTTTATATCACCTATCCGCAATTTCCGAAAGATGTAGCAGTCGGCGATAATGTATTGATAGCTGATGGAAAATTATTGTTACGTGTTACCGGAACAAACCGTAAAGACGAGGTAAAAGCCGTTGTAGTACATGGAGGAATGTTGAATTCCAAAAAAGGTGTCAATCTGCCGAACACAAAAATATCAATGCCTTCACTCACCGAAAAAGATTTAAAGGATCTGAAATTTGCATTGGAGAATCATATTGAATGGATCGGGCTTTCATTTGTGCGTACAGTAAATGATGTGGTTGACCTTAAGCACAGAATAAAAAAATTAAAATCGACTGCAAAAGTTGTGGCAAAAATTGAAAAGCCAGAGGCTCTGCTGGAGATTGACAACATTATAGACATGACCGATGCCGTTATGGTTGCACGTGGCGACCTGGGCGTTGAGTTGGATGCAGAACGCGTACCGCTTATTCAAAAAATGCTGGTACGTAAATGCATTGAGGCATCAAAGCCGGTAATTATTGCTACGCAAATGATGGAGAGCATGTTAACCAACTTCTCTCCCACCCGCGCCGAGGTTAACGATGTTGCAAACGCAGTGCTTGATGGTGCTGATGCAGTTATGTTAAGTGAAGAAACTTCGGTAGGCCAGTACCCTGTAAGGGCTGTACAGTATATGCATAAAATTGCAAAGCATATTGAAGATAATGAGAACAGTGTTTATTATCGTGAACACCATCCGATATTGCAAACACAAACATTTATATCTGACTCTATTTGCTACAACGCCTGTGTAATGGCCAGGCATGCGGGTGTTAAAGCAATTGCATCTATGACCAATTCGGGATATACTGCATTCAAGCTTTCAAGTCACAGGCCCAAAGCCAACATATTTATTTTTACCGATAACTCCACACTGCTAACTACATTAAGCTTGCTCTGGGGTGTACACGGCTTCTACTACGATAAGTATTTAAGCACCGACCACACCATCTCTGAAATAAAATCATTTCTGCATAAACAGAAACTATTGGGCCCGGGTGATTTTGTAATAAATATTGCCAGCACACCAATTAAAGAACGTGGCCGCACCAATATGTTGAAGTTGAGCCAGATAATTTAATCAAAGATTTTTTCTGAGCATGATCAATGAACAGGTATTGACCGAAGAATTTGAGAAGTATCGGCCTCAACTGCGATCGTTCATACTTAGAATGACTGCCAGTATTGAAGATTCAAAAGACATTGTTCAGGAAACATATATAAAGGCATTTAAAAATATCCAGTCTTTTCGTTCTGATTCTACATTAAAAACCTGGCTATTTTCTATTGCAACTAACTTGAGCAAGGATTTTTTACGTTCAAAAAAACTGTGGCCCGAAACAGTTACTGATATATGCAGAGAAAAGGCCTTGGGCTCACCTGAGTTTCTGAAGCAAATGATGAACATCAGGCAAACCTCTCCTCATGGCAATTTCGAAATAAGAGAACATATTGCATTTTGTTTTACCTGCATTGAAAAGTCATTGCCTATTGAACAACAGGTGGTGCTTCTTTTGAAAGAAGTTTACGAATTCAAAGTGCAGGAGATTGCTGAAATAATGAATATTACGGAAGGCGTTGTAAAACACGCTTTGCATAATAGCCGCCAGAAAATGATCGAAATATTCGACAGGCGTTGTTCACTGATCAATAAAACAGGCATTTGCCATCAGTGTAGTGAGTTAAATGGAATATTCAACCCAAAGCATGAGCTGCAAAAGGAGTTGATGAAAATTGAAATGGCAAGAGATGCCGGCACAAAAAATAAAGAAGAGCTTTTTGACCTGAGAACTCAAATAGTGAAATCTATTGACCCGTTTGATTCCGCTGCTTCAGAACTTGAGCTGCATCATTTAGAACATAATCGAAATGTAATGGAAGAATACCTGGTGAAAAATTAGGTATCTGATCGTTTTTTTGGTCTCATACGTCTAAACTAATATAGAACCAAAAAAACCTTATTTATCATGGCAAAAGCATCAACAATAAAAACCACATTCAGTCGCGAAACTTCAGTAAGTACTGAAATAAAGGCCGATAGCAAAACGATATGGGGCTTACTGACCGATTCAGCGAATTATCCTAAATGGAACACTACGGTAATAGGTATTGAAGGAAATATTAAACCCGGAGAAACTATTAAGCTTAAATCGAAACTTGACCCTAAGCGCACCTTTAAATTAAAGGTGAAAGAATTTGAAACGGGTAAGAAATTAGTTTGGGGAGATGCTATGGGTAATAGAACCTATACGTTATCAAATGGTGGTAATGGCTCAGTTAATTTCTCCATGACGGAGAAGATCGGAGGACTTATGTTTCCGCTATTTGCAAAATATATTCCACCATTCGATGAATCATTTGACCAATTTGCGAACGACCTGAAAAAAGAAGCCGAAACCCTAACTAACACCAAATAATATGAAAATTGTAAGAGTAGTTTATACTACAAAAGCAGAATACACTGCACAAAATAAGGCTAACATAGAAAAGGTAATGAGCGATTTGCAAGCCATTAATAATTCAGGCATGCTTTACAATGTATGTCTCAGCCCCGATGAAAAAACATTCACCCATCTGGCATTCTTTAAAACAGAAAAAGATGAAAAACAATTGCTTGAACTGCATTCCTTTATAAGCTTTCAGCAACAACTTAGAGCAAGCGGACCGGAAGCACCTCCTAAACAAGATTTTCCAAGCCTGGTTGGTGTTTCAAGCCCTTCATTTCTTAACTAAAACATATTATCATGAAAAAAGAAATTGGAACAAAAGAAAAACCAATGAAGTTAAAAACACCTCCCTTAACTTCAGATTATACCATGCATACTGAAGTAAAAGATGGTAAAGAATTATTGGTATGCACGGTAGGAAAAACTGTTTTACATTATGACCTTCGTTGCGTTGATGACTTGCACGCAATGCTTAAAAAGCATGGCGATTGGATGGAACTGGGCAGTGCCGATGAACAGAAGCCTGCTAAAGAAGGAACTGTTGAAGCCTGGGGACGTTCTCCTAAAAATCCTGTAGGTGGTTGGTATGGACTTAAAAAAGGCTTGCGTGGGCGTTTTGGAATGTACGTTCCGCCATTAATGGAAGCGTTGGGCCTTGCTGAAGTAGAACATAACCCTAAGAATAACAGAATGCGGGCAAAATAATTCTGCTTTTATTCTTTTATAAACCAGCCTTTAAGCGAGTTCCCTACTTTGAATGTGTTGAGCAAACCATTTATTAATTGTATTACTGCACGAAATAATGGATTTGATTGGCTTCTTTCGCGCATTAGCTCATCTGAACTGGTTGCGGAAATTAGTAGCTCCTTATTTTCAACATGGCGCATGGTACGAAAACTGGTCTTTAACCTTGAAAAACTAATACCCGTAGTTCTAATTTTTTTCTTCTTAAATCCATTATTTGTGAAAAGATAATTTACTGTTTTAGCAGTATAGTAACTTAAATGTTCAGGGTATTCTATTACGTTATAATTATCCTTCAGCAAATACCTCTCAAGGGCATTGAAATTAGGTGTGGTAAGGTATACAAGCCCGCCTTTTCTCAGTATTTTGTGAATATTGGTTACCTCTTCAATAGGGTTATTTATATGTTCCAATACTTCAAACGAAGTAATTATGTCAAACATTTCGGAGCTATAGTTTTCAGCCTTTAATGGGCCTGTTTGCATAATAATTCCTTTGTTTCGGCAAATTTCTACAGCATTATCGGCAAATTCAGTTCCGTATACCTCCCAACCCATTTCCTTTGCTACTTCTAAAAAGAAACCTGTTCCACATCCTACGTCAAGTATCTTATTTGTCTTCCGGTATGGTTCAAACTCCGTGAGTAATTCCCTGTATCTGAGCCTTGTTATAGGAGAATAATATTCATTTCTTGGGTAAGCGCCATAATGCTCCTCGAGTTCTTTTTGGCTGGGAATGCGGGAACAAAAAACGAATCCGGCAGGATGGCTTTTTACCAAGTAATGTCGCTCATATCTCTTTAATGTTCTAAGATCCTTTGATCTGCTAATTAAACATTGAGTATGTTGAGGATATGCTTCTTCCATGCTTTGTTCAGGTAATCAAAGGTAGCTGTTTTGGAACAAAGAAGAAAATTGAATGCGTATACTATGCATCAAGTTCACCGGCAATAACATTAAGGCTGCTTAATGTTACAATAGCGTCCGATAACATATTACCACGTACCATTTCAGGATATGCCTGGTAGTATATAAAGCATGGTCTGCGGTAGTGTAACCTGTAAGGTGTTCTTCCGCCATCGCTTACCAGGTAAAAACCAAGTTCGCCATTAGCACCTTCCACAGCATGATAAATTTCGCCCTTAGGAATATTGGTTTCGCCCATTACTATTTTAAAGTGATAAATAAGAGCTTCCATATTATTATAAACTTCCTCTTTCGGAGGCAGGTAGAAGTCAGGGACATTGCCATGAAAATCCTTTTCAGGCATCTTGTCAATTTTATCTAAGGCTTGCTGAATGATACTATAGCTTTCCCATATTTCATGTTCACGCACCATAAACCGGTCGTAGGTATCACCATGGGTGCCAACAGGAATATCAAACGTAAATTCTTCGTAACTGCAATACGGGTTCATTACACGCACGTCGTAATCAACACCTGCTGCACGCAAATTAGGGCCAGTAAAACCATAATTCAACGCCCTGTCAGCACTTATCGGTCCGGCGCCAATGGTACGGTCCATAAATATGCGATTACGCACCAGAAGCTTCTCAAATTCTTTTAACACTGCCGGAAAATCTTTCATGAATTTTTTGATCTTGGCCCAGGTTACGTCAGACCAGTCACGTTCAAAACCACCGATACGGTCAATGTTTGTGGTTAACCTTGCACCACATATCGACTCGTAGATCTCATAGATCTTTTCGCGTTCTTCAAATACATATACAAATCCGGTCAGTGCTCCGGCATCAACGCCAATTACACTATTGCAAACCAAATGATCAGCAATACGTGCCAGTTCCATAATTATAATACGCATGTATTGCACACGCTTAGGAATCTTGGCGTCTATAAGTTTCTCCACCGTCATATGCCAACCAATATTATTGATTGGTGATGAACAGTAATTAAGGCGGTCGGTTATAGGAGTGATCTGGTTATATGGTCTTCTTTCAGAAAGTTTTTCAAATGCACGATGTATGAAGCCAATGGTAGGTTCTGAATCAACAATAATTTCACCATCCATTTTAAGAATATTCTGGAAAACCCCGTGTGTAGCAGGGTGCGTAGGGCCAAGATTCAGAATGGAATATTCTTTTTCGTCAAGCTTCTCAGCTGTCTCCGGTGCTGTTTGTTGCACCATCTTTTCCTTTTTATCTTTTACCTGAGCCATACTTCAGAATATTATTATCGTCCGAACATTGAATCGTTCTTATCTGTACGTGTTGGGTCTTCCAACGGAAATTCCTTTAACATAGGGAATCCTCCTAGATCATCTACATTCAAAATACGTTTCATATTCGGATGCCCTTTAAATGTAATGCCAAAGAAATCGTAGGTTTCTCTTTCCATCCAGTTGGCCGTAGAGAAAACCGTTGTAAGTGTAGGAACAACTGAATCATTCAAGGCAAAGAAAATACGCAGGCGTATCCTCCAGTTGCGGCGCAGGTTATGCAGGTGGTAAATAACACCAAGCTCCTGGCCTTTGTTATCAGGAAAATGTATTCCGCACAGGTCGGTTAAAAAACGGAATTGCATTTCAGGTTCGTCATAAAGAAACTTTACAACATCTATTATCTTATCTTTTTTTATGGTAAATACCGGGAAGTCTTTCGACATTTCCGCTGAAATAATTGCATCGCCAAATGCTTCGCGAAGTTTACTTTCTATTACTGGCAATATATCTTCCATACACTTATTCTATTCCGTATTCAGCCAACAGGGCTTTATATTGAGGGGTATCTCTTCTGCGTATTGATTCGTTCTGGATCAGTTCCTGAATTTTAAGAATACCATCCAGCACCTGTTCAGGGCGAGGAGGGCAGCCTGGCACATATACGTCAACAGGTATTACCCTGTCAATACCTTGTAACACGCTATATGTATCGAAAATACCCCCGCTAGATGCACATGCACCCATTGAAAGTACCCACCTTGGTTCAGCCATTTGCATATATACCTGGCGAAGAATAGGAGCCATTTTTTTTGCGATGGTACCCATTACCATAAGCAAATCGGCCTGGCGTGGAGAAAAACTTAAACGCTCAGCTCCAAAACGACCCATATCATAGTGGGCAGCCATGGTAGCCATAAATTCAATACCGCAACATGATGTAGCAAAAGGCAATGGCCAGATAGAATTCTTGCGCGCCATACCCACAACTTTATCTACCGATGTGGCAAAAAAACCAGGTCCTTCCACACCAGCAGGTGAGTTAACCACCTGAATATTACTTTTTTCAACCTCTATACTCATACTCTTTTCAATTTAGGGTTAGTCAGTATCCCACTTCAATGCACCCTTTTTCAATATGTATAAAAAGCCGATCAACAATACTGCCATGTATGATACCATTTCAATGAAACCAAGGCTTCCAAGGTTTCTGAAATCAACTGCCCATGGGTACATAAAGATCACTTCCACATCGAACAAAACAAACAAAATAGCTGCTAAAAAATATTTTACAGAAAACGGAATACGTGCATTTCCTTGTGATTCAATACCGCATTCGAATGTTTCAAGCTTAACTTTTGTATGGCGCCTTGGCCCAAGAAAGTGAGTTGCAAACATTGTTAAGGTAACAAATCCACCCGCTACCAATACCGTTATTATTATCGGTAAGTATTGCATTAATGTTCCTGTCGAATTCATAAAATAGTATTACAGTACAAAGTTAATGGATTTTACCTAGCGTAATATGTTTTTAGACATAAACCCTTTTTTTAAGATAAACCAGACTTCCGAATTATACTCTTATGCCAATAATACACACATCGTCAGTCTGTTCCATACCACTCTTCCACGTCTCAATAGTTTCATCAAGTATCTCTTTTTGTTTATCCATATTAAATGAAGATATGGCTAATAGTTTTTCCTGCAATTGTTTATACTTAAATTTCTTCCCCTTAGGCCCACCAAACTGGTCGGCATAGCCATCGGTAAATAAGTAAAGTATATCTCCATTTTGCAAGTCTATTAAATGGGTTTTGAAGGGTTTTTGGTTTTCCTGCTTGCCAATCGGTTGCTTATCTGCCGTTAGTTCTTTCAATTCATTGTTTTGCATATACCATAATGGGTTATATGCTCCGCTCCAATATATTTTTCTGGTATTCTTATCAATGCTGCAAAGTGATATATCCATTCCGTCTTTTACTTCACTTTCCGATTTTTCGAATGTTTCAATTACTAACTCTCTTACCTTATCAAGCAATTTGCCTGTTTCAGTAATATGAAACTCTTTCACTGTTCTGTTCAATGCATTGCTGCAAACTACACTTACCATAGCTCCGGGCACACCATGGCCAGTACAATCGCAGGCAGCAATAAAGATCATATCGTCGCTTCGCTCCATCCAGTAAAAATCACCTGCCACAATGTCTTTAGGTTTGTACAACACGAATGATTCTGGTAAGTATTTCTTTATTACGCCAAGCGGAGGAAGAATAGCATCCTGTAATCGTTTTGCATAGGTTATTGAATCGAGTATTTCTTTATTCTTTTCTTCTACTATATCCCGTTGGCGCTCAATTATTTTCTTTTGTCTTTGCGTAATCCTGAATCGGGAAAAGAGAAGGCCTGAAAATACTAATACCAATAAAAGTCCAACACCAACCGAGCCGGTTATTATCTGCTGTTTTCTCTTATCAGATCTGGTAATAGCGTCTTTTTTATCCTGTTCGGCTTTTTGCGCTGCTTCTTTTTGCTCAAACTCATAATTCATTTCTGCCTGCACCGATTTTTTGGTGTTGACCTCGTTCAGCAAGCTATCACGGTATGCTATATATTCTTTATAGTTCTCGAATGATGTTTTGTAATTGCCTTTTATACTGTCAAGTGTTGAAAGATACTGATAAGCATATTCTATATCAGCTTTACTATCGATGCTTCGCGCTGTTGCCAGTGCTGAATCGAGATATTTTTGCGCTTCTACGTATTTTTTACTTTTGGTATAATTGCTACCCAGGTCAATCAGGGTATATGCCATTCCATCCTTATCACCCTCTTTTTTGTATATGTCAAATGCTTGCAGGTCATAGTCTATTGACTTAACATATTCATTTCTATCTTCATATATCAATGCAATGTTTTCAAGGTTTATAGCAATTCCGCCACCATTATTTATTTTTCTATATAAGCATAGTGCCATTGAGTCGTACTCCATTGCTTTGGTATAGTTTCCTTTATCGAGGTACATACTGCCAATATTACCCAGACTGCGGGCAATATTACCTGTATCGTTTACGTCTTTTTCTTTGTAAATATCCAAAGCCTTTAATGCACATTCCAAGGCCTTTTCTGTGTTACCCTGGTCAGAATATACTATAGCAATGTTACTGTAATTAGTTGCAAGACCCGGTTTATCATTAATCTCTTTGCTTATCGCTAATGATTTGAAAACATTGTCTAAGGCTTTAGGATAATCACCTTCACTTTCATAGATAGCCCCTATGCTACTATAGTCTGCCGCTATGCCCTTTTTGTATCCATTTTGGTTATTAATACTTAATGCATTGTTATCATTTTCAAGCGCAGCGGGATAATTCCCTTTTTGCCAATAAACAATACCTATATATCGTAACGCTGTTGCTTCGCCTTTTTTGAAACCTGTTTTTTCTGCCAGCAGTTTTGCACTTGAAGCAAAAAACATTGAACTGTCGTAATTACTAATATTTTTTTGCTCTTCGCTTAGTTGATTAAGTAGGTTTACCTTATTAGTATCTTCTTTAGCCGCTTTTAATACCTGCTTCAATGAGTCGATTTTACGTTGCTGGGTATAACCAAACGGAGCCTGAATAATTAGAAAGATAAGACATAGAAATATTTTCCTCATTATTTTCCGTATGGAGATTGTGAGGTAAATATAAATGAAATAGAATGGAGCTTACTCCTTTGTTAATGGATTTTCGGCTTTTCCCTTATACCTTATTTCTTCATAATTCCCATTATGGAAGAAACAACACCAATTATTGCGCCCATAGCAATTACGTATACTGAAATACCAATTACGTTAGCAGCTTCCTTACCTAATTTATTAATATGTAGCAGTATCAATAAGGCAGCTAAGCCTGAGACTACTAAATTCAGGATCGAGAGCCACCATGCTTTTCCTTTTCCGAAAAAAGCAAAGACACCTGATAAAAGACCTAATACAATAAATAAGATTGCTACTGTTTTTGCAGGTCCTCCTAATGAAAACATGGTGAATGATTGTTCACCTACTGTAATGTAGGGTAAAAATGTTCCAATGATAATAATTGCCATTCCGGCCAGCCCTGTAAGTTGAGATTTTTTCATGATTTGTTTTTTTATTTTACCTACTCTTTGTAAATGGATTTTCGGTATACTCCATATATTTTAATCTGTTTTTATCCTTGCTATTTAATAGCTCCACCGGGTGCCATTTTTACAGTACATCCCTTACGGTTTTTTACGGTTACTCTTACGTTTTCGCCTTTCTTTATACCTACGCGCCTGAGATCAATTATTCCTGTAACACCCGGAAATTTGTGTGCTACACCACCAGCCAACACAACAACACAAATAGCATTACTTTGACATGAGTATGTAAAAGACAGGGTTGGCCTTTTGTCATTGAATTCTCCTGAAAATATTGTGGAATCCATTATTTCGGGTTTAAAAAGGAGCTTTATTTGTTTCCCTGTTTTATCTATTGACCATTCTTCTCCATCATCCAACCATACAAGCGCCTGGCCACTATTGAATGTTCCCTCTTTTGCATATTGTAATGGAATAACTTCTGACCCGCTCGCGTTAATAAATCCCCATTTGCCGTTTGCCTCAACCATTGCCATACCTTCTCTGAAGACATCCATGTAATCATACTTGAATGGTATCACTACCTTGCCTGTAGCATCAATAAGTCCCATCTTATGGTTTAGCATTACTACTGCTTGGCCATCTTTACTAAATGAACAAAGGCCGTTACGGAAGCTGTTGTCATAAGTAGGGTGTATAACTTCCACCGCTTTAGAATTCAAAAAGCCGACTTTCCCGTTTAACACAAAAGGAGTATATCCGTTAGCGCCTTCGCCGCTTAGCGAGTCATATTTAGCCGGTACTACCATAGTTCCGCTTTTATTGATAAAACCGAATTTCAATTTCCCTTGAGCGTCCTTTACAGATGCATAACACAATCCTGCATCATTGAACACACCCAGGTCAAAATATTTAAAAGGAATAACTGTTGCACCCGCCTTATTTATAAATCCATGTTTTTCATATGTGGCACCACCCTCTTTAACATCAATGGCAACATCAGCGAGGCCTTCATAAAAATCGTTTGCAGCAACATATTTAGCTTGTATTTTCATAGTGCCATTCACGTCGATATAACCCCAGTTGTCTCCTATCCTGACAACCGCAAGACCCTCAAAAAAGTAATGCGCATCATCATACCTTGGCGGAATAACAAATGAGCCACCCGTGTTATTGGTACTTTTATATCCATACTTACCATTCTCCTCAACAGGAGCGAGGCCAGTTTGAGCATGTAACGATTGCATTAAAATGCTCATTAAGCAAATTGTAATTAGTTTTTTCATCTCTTTCGGTTTAATTATTGTTAATTGGTTATAGCTGGAATAGTATTTCTAAATGAACATGGCAATTGCCTTTATCTACATACTCAATAGTTGGGGTGCCACCTAAGGCAAGTGCAGGAACAAAAAAGAAAATTTCATCGTTTTTAAGCTTTCCCAGTTTCTTTGTGGCGGCCTCAAACAGGGCTTTACTTAAATTTCTGTTAATGATCTCATCATCACATAAAAAGGCATTAAAAAATTCTGTTAAACTCCAGCAACACACATGAATTTTACGGGAATGCGGGTCGAAAAGGCACACATCTTCCTCAGTGTCACTTAGCTTTCTGTAATAAAAAAGATCGCCGAAAGCACCAATTGCAATGGGCACATAGTTTGGCACTTCTTTCCCTAGGGTTCTTTCTAAATCGCCTTCAAAATCCTCAGGATTTACAATCTCAATTATTCCATCGTTGTATTTGCCGAATCCTTTTGTCTTCCATAATTCAATGAGTGCAGAAGGAACTTTTTCAGAATACCGTTTTATCAACGTTTCACTTGCAATAGTTGCATCGGTTGGTTTGTACTTTGCAGTAAATTCATCTAACTGCATTTTTGCTGTGTTCATGCTGTATTAATTTTTGTGTTGAGATCTTACCTTTTGAGGCATTAAAATTTCATGGAGCAAAACTATTGCTGCAACAAGTTTTTAGGTAACAAAGTGGCGTTACAAAAACATATACAAAATAAAATTATGCTGGTAATCAGATAGATTCAGCGATGTCGTCTATGCTCTCGCTTTCTGATAAACTTAACTTTTTACGCAAACGGTAACGGGTTATTCTAATTGTATCTGACGATACACCCAGAATATTTGCCATTTGTTTACCATCCAGTTTAAGTTTGGTTAAACAAATTAAACGTGTTTCAGCAGGGGTCAGATCAGGTAATTTTTCTTTTAACCGGATAAAAAATCCTTTATATACCTCTTCAAAGTAATTTCTGAAATTATTCCAATCTTCTTCGGTAAGTATGGTTGTTTTACTGAGGTATTCTAACTGATCAACCCGTGCCTCATTCAATTCCCTCGATTTAAGGTTCTTCAGTTTTTCAACGTCTGTTTTGAATTGCTCCAGTAGCTCATTTTTTTCGGCCATACTCTGGGTGTAAACCTCAAGTGTATTAGTAGCACTTTGCAATTTCTCTCCCAGGTAGTCTTTCTCCAGTTTCAGTAAAGTCTTTTCCTTTTCTGACAGTGCTACGGTTACTTCATCCTTTTTTCGTTTTATCTGCAAGCTTCTTATAAATAAAACAGCTATAATAATAGTTAGTGCTAAAATTACAAGTACACTATATGCAATTATGCTCTTTCGCCTTATTTCAGCAACCCTTTTAATATCAAGTTTTGCATGCTCCGCTTTTATAGAATCTGTTCTCCTGTCGAACTCATAGGCCATTTGTTCACTTAGTATCCTTTTCGTATTCTCTTCATTTACCAGGCTATCGCTGTAAGCAATGTACATTTTATAATTACTGAAAGCTGACTTATAATTCCCTTTTGCACTATCCAGCATTTCCATAACATTATAAACACTCCTGATAATATCCTTGGCACCTATATTCTTACATAGAAATAAAGCACTGTCGAGGTATTGCCACGCTTCATTATTCCTTTTTTCCATGATGCTTATTCTTCCTATGTGCCAATAGTTAGAAGCTACCATATACTTTTCATCAATAGTTCTAGCAATTTCCAGGCTTTTCAAATAGTTCTTTAAAGCCTCCGAATAACTACCTTCTTTTTCATAGGTATTTCCTATGTTAAAGTAATGATTATCCATGCCTGATTTATCTCCTTCTTCTTCAGAAATTTTAAGGGCCAATAGTTGATTTTCAATTGCTTCCTTATAATTACCTTGCCTTGCATATATAATTCCTATATTTCCATAACCCGCATCTATTCCTGATTTATCGCCTATTTCCAGATGTATTTGCAAGGCCAGTTTATAATTTTTCAGCGCTTCCTCGTAATTACCTTCAATATCATAAATACTTCCTATGTTATTGTATGCAGCGCCAGTACCATATTTATCGCCAATCTCCTGATCTATTTTCAAGGCTTGTAATTCATATTTCAACGCTTCCGGATGATTCCCTTCGTCATCATAAATATTGCCTATATCATTATACGCTGCCGCTATAGCCCGTTTACTATCCAACAGATCAGTTGCATTAGCGTTTTTTTGTGCACGTTCCTGCAGTTCTTCCGCTTCTTTTATGCCTTCCAGGTAGCATTTTAACGCCTCTGTATACTTACTTTGTGCATAATAATCAAGCCCTCTTATTTCATAGGTTCTACATGCGCCCTTCTTATAATCGAGTTGCTTAGCTAATTGCAAGGCATTTTCCTCCACTGAATATGCCGCAGTATAATTGCCCATATTAGATAATGTGGAACACATATCATTCAGGGTATTTACCTTAGTGGTATCTTCTTTTTCGGTTTTTAAAACACCCTGTAAGGAATCGACCTTATTGCTTTGAGCAAAGAGACTGACAGAAAAACATATTAGAATTATTTTGAGTACTGATTTCTTCATTTTCAAGTGCATTAGCACTTGAAGTGCAGATGCATAAACTTTCAGTTGGGTTGCGTTGAGACAAATTTCCTCTGCTTAAATATATAAATTAGAACGATATTGGAATTCCACATGCTCCGGATCTGTAAGCACTTGAAAAAGAATAAAAGATAAGAAGCAATAATGCTTTACTTATTACTTCTGTAGAAATTACGAAGCAAATATGGAATAAGATTATGCCGTTACCAGTTCCTGCAGGTAGTTAACATCCTTTACCTTTTGCTGGGCTTGAATAAGTTCTTCAAACTCCTTTCGGAAGTGGCGTATAGCACTTGCTACAGGCCATGCTGCTGCATCGCCAAGCGGGCAAATAGTACGGCCTTCTATCTTAGATTGTACATCCCAAAGAAGATCAATATCGGACATTTTTCCGTGACCATCAATTATACGGTGCAACACTCTTTCCATCCATCCGGTTCCTTCGCGACATGGGCTGCATTGGCCACATGATTCATGATGATAGAACCGAGTGAAATTATATAGATTCTTTACTACGCTAACCGTTTCATCCATTACAATGAATCCTCCGGAACCCATCATGGTACCGCTTGCAAAACCACCATCAGCCAATGATTCATAGCTCATTAAGCGAGGTTCGCCTTTTGCATTTTTCAAGAATAGTTCGGCGGGAAGTATTGGAACCGATGAACCACCTGCAACTATTGCTTTGAATTTTTTACCATTGCGAATGCCTCCGCAATATTCATCTGAAAACAAAAATTCTTCTACCGGAAGGCCCAGATCAATTTCATATACACCTGGATTCTTAACATGTCCGCAGGCAGAAATAAGTTTTGTTCCTGTACTTTTTCCAATACCGATCTTTGCATACTCCTCTCCACCCATATTTAAAATATGAGGAACGGCTGCAATAGTTTCAACATTATTTACCACTGTAGGGCACATCCACAAACCCTGTATAGCAGGGAATGGTGGCTTCATGCGAGGGTTACCTCTTTTGCCTTCGAGCGATTCTATAAGGCCGGTTTCTTCTCCGCAAATGTATGCGCCTGCACCCGGGTGAACATACAAGTCAAGGTCAAAACCAGAACCCATAATGTTTTTACCTAGCCAGCCAGCATTATATGCTTCGGCAATTGCTTTTTCTAAAATATGATAAACGTATAACAGCTCTCCACGAATATAGATGTAGGCCGTATGTGCATCTAATGCAAAACTCGAAACGATCATTCCTTCCACTAATGCGTGAGGAAGGTGTTGCATAAAATATCTATCCTTAAAAGTACCTGGTTCACTTTCATCGGCGTTGCAAACAAGGTAATGAGGATTTGGTGTTTTTTTATCAATAAAACTCCACTTCATTCCGGTTGGGAAACCAGCTCCTCCTCTACCCCTTAAACCCGATTTTTTAACTTCTTCAACCACGTCGTCGGGTTTCATTTTCAACGCTTTCTCAACACTGGCATATCCGCCTTTTTCGCGGTATACAGCGTAAGTATCAATCCCCGGTACGTTTATATGTTCAAGCAATAACTTTTTGCCCATAGTAACTAGCTTTTAATATGTTTTTTGGCAAAGTGCGAAATAGGTTCTTTAACAGTGTTGCGATAATCGCTCAATATGGTATCTAATTTATCGCAGGTAAGATTTTCATGATATGTTTCTCCCACTTGCATTACCGGCGCAGTTCCGCAAGCTGCAAGGCATTCTACCGTCTTTAATGTAAACATACCGTCTGCAGTAGTTTCTCCCACTTTTATTTCCAATTTTCTCTCTAAATACTTCACAATATCTTCAGCACCCATAAGCCAGCAAGGTCCGGTACGGCATACTTCCAATACACATTTGCCGACAGGTTTCATGTTATACATGCTGTAAAATGTTGCCACTTCATACACCTCAACCGGTAAAATGTTAAGGATACCCGCAACATAATTCATTGCTTCGGGGCTAAGCCAGCCACCAAATTCAGCCTGTGCTAAATGCAGTAAGGGCAGTAATGCAGATTTCTGTTTCCCTTCAGGGTAACGGCTTATTATTTTATGCGCCACTGTAAGCGCATCATCCGAAAATTTCAAGTTGGACGCCATAACGGTTTTTCCTTTAATAATTGACCGTTGCAAATATATGGAAAGTATCGGACGATAAACAGGCGGAAACCTATTTAACTATTTCTACCTCTACCCTTCTGTTTGCCTCCATTTCATCTTCGTTTGAAGGCTCAGGATAAACCATTTGGCTGGCACCATAACCTCTCCATTGTACCCTGTTTTTACCTATCCCATTCTCCAACAAGTAATTAAATACAGCAGCAGCCCTTTCGCTGGAAAGAGTTTGATCGAACTTATCATCGTACAATTTATACGGATCATTCACAAAGCCTTTGATCATAATATGTACATCGGGATTGTTTGTCATGAATTCAAGCAGATCGTTCAGTGATTCTGATGCAGAAGGAAGAAATTCTGGTAGCCCTGGTTTAAATTCCAGGTGCTTAAATATCATTTTGGTGTGTGCCCTTATAGGGAATAATTTAACATCAATTCCTTTATCAGAATCGCCTTGAGCTATGTACGTTTTTTGGGCTATCAGGTATCCTTTTGTATAGCATACTATATTAATTTTCTCTGCCTTTTTCAACACAAATGCATATTGTTTACCCGACATTTCAATCTTCTGTTTCCCTTCAGGATTCACCCAATCTATTCTAATTTTAGCTTTCAATAACTTACCGGTAACACTATCCAAAACATTTATGTTGAACAATCCTTTAGGATGTGTTGTTATTTCTGCCGTCTTAGTTTCAGCTACTATATAATCCGTGGTGTCGTTAACAAAACGGAAATGTAATTTAAGACTAAACGACCTTTGTGCACTTGTATAATTATCTGCCACTAAATAATACCTTTCTCCTTTTTTTACAGCCAGTGCCTTACTATATGTTGAATGTTTTCCCGGTGGTTCTGTTTCATTTTCTGCATTAGCCGAAAGGCCCGTCATTCCTTTTACTGACATAGAGGTATTTGCAATATTTGCGCGGACAGGTACCATCTTTTCCATGGCTATCTTTTGACAGAAATTCTTTTTATCCACTCTACATAGGCCGCAATTCTTTATTTCTGCAGATTCGTCTTTGAACAACAAAAAGTCAAGATCATCCGTATGGTTTTGCGGTACCAAGTCAAAGGTAAGGATGGTATCGTAGGGTATATCAATGCAAAACCAAACAACAGAATGCGGTTTTTCAAAATAATTGCCGTCGGTATGTTTCATAGCCAGCAATGGATTGGCTTTTCCATCAGCATACACAGGACCGTAATCAGATGTATCTACAAGAACAGCTTTATCGCAACTACCGTGGTTTTGTGCTGTTAAAGAAATAGTAAATGCAATTATAAAACAGGCTATAAAGGCAAGTTTTTTCATTTCATTATCTCAACTTCCACCCGTCGGTTAGCCTCTGCCTGAACACTATTTGCCGGGTTTGGATATATCATTTTTTCATTTCCAAACCCTTTATAGTCCATTCTTTTTTTATTTATACCGGCCGAAGCCAAAAAGCTGTAAACAGCCTGGGCACGCTGTTTCGACAATTTTTTTGCTGCACCCGAATTATCACTTCCGGGGTCATTTACAAATCCCTTTATCAGAATATTTACATCGGGGTTACTCTTCATAAATTCTATAAGGTTCATCAGTTCGTTCTGAGACGTTGGCAAAAATATTGCTACACCTTCCTGAAATTTTATATCCTTCAAAACAAAGCTCTTATGTTCTTCTACGGGTTCAAGCACTACATTTAAAATTGTAACCGAAGCAGTATCAGGCGACGTATATGAACTTTGACTGAACATATAGCCAAGGGCATTACAATTAACGTTTATGGTTACCCTGGGGTTCAAAACAAAAGTATAGTCGCAGGTATCGGCATTAAGCACCTGGTTGGGTCTTGCACCGGTAATATCAAGTTCCCCTTTAACCGGCTTGCCTGCTGCATTGGTTACATGTATGGTTAAGCTTGTTTTTCCAAATGGTTTTATTTTGGCTAATGTTGAAGCTGAAACAGCAGGTGCAGTCTCTCTTTCTGCCGTTTGTAGCGGAGCATTGGTTGCAAACCTCAAATGGAGTTTTAAAATAAATGCCCCTTTTGCCTCCGTATAATTATCTATTACCATGAAATAGCGTTCTCCTTTTTTCACCTTTAGTGCCTTGCTGTAATTTGGGTTATAGCCAAGGGGAACTATAGAATCCGTTGCAGTTAAAGACAGGCCTGTAATGCCACTGTGCGTTGCGCTATCAGGCTTTGCCAGATTTGTACGTACAGGTGTTAGTTTATGCTCTTCTATTTTTTTACAAAACACCTCATTAAAATCTTCATCGTCTTTAAAAAGCAAAAAGTCAATATCGTCATTTAACTTTTGAGGAATAATATCGAACGTAAGCATGGTATCATTAGGGATATCAAATACCACCCAGGTTATATTATGTTCTT
>Ga0206830_1015_pt1 | contig 58775 bp, 41 predicted proteins | sample Alteio_BWOrgCont_76_FD_152884 | JGI IMG/M metagenome (GOLD analysis project Ga0206830, IMG submission 152884) | Enriched cells from forest soil in Barre Woods Harvard Forest LTER site, Petersham, Massachusetts, United States -... | ecosystem: Environmental > Terrestrial > Soil > Temperate forest >... | reverse complement strand
ATAAGCTATCATTATGGTAGCAATGGTAATATTGACTTACTTCAGTCATTCAAAAAGTTCACCCCGATAAAGATCATTAAAGAATTGCTTGATTTCCCTATTCAGCAATACGACCTAATTATTAACGATTATGAATTTATAAGCTCATGGGCCGCAGCATTGGCAGGTAAACGATTTGTATCATTCGGGCATCAGCCTTCATTTCTTTCAGCTAAAACCCCAATGCCGGAGAAACAAAGTTTTGCGGGTAATATGATTCTTAAATACCACATTAAGCAATCGAACCCCATTGGCTTGCACTTTGAAAGATACGATGACTTTATCTACACACCGGTTATTCGTACCCAAATACGCAACCTTGAAGTAACCAACGGAGAGCATTATACCGTTTATCTTTCTTCTTTTGGAGATGAAGAGCTATTCAAACACCTGAGTAAGGTAGATGCTAAGTGGGAAGTATTCTCAATTCGTGCAAAAGAAAAATACACAAAGGGGAATGTTGCCTTTTTTCCGGCCAATAATGAGGGTTTCTTAAATAGCGTAGCAAGTTGCAAAGGCCTGTTAACCGGCGCCGGATTTGAAACACCTGCTGAAACACTTTACCTGGGCAAGAAACTTTTCTGCATACCTATCAAGAGGCAATATGAGCAATACTGCAATGCAGCAGCACTTACGACATTAGGTGTACCTGTGGTAAATGATGCTGATGATTCACTTCCTGCCCAGTTGGAAAACTGGATAAACGCACCATGGAACATTAAGGTGAATTATGCAGATATAACTCCAATGCTGGTAGAAAAGATTGTGAGAGAGAATGAAGCTGTTGCGCCCTGGATGCCGGCGCCTGCTTTGTAAAATTATTGTTTTACAAATCTTACTGACTCTTCTCCTTTACCGTCTGCTTTAAGTAAGGTCAGCACGTAAACACCATTTGGCAATGAACTTACATCTACCTTAGTAGAAGTATCATGTAATTCACCATTGGCGATAGATTTACCCAGAATATCAGATATCATATACTTTACATCTGCTTTCTGCTGCAATTCAATAGTCATTTCAGTGGTAGCTGGAACAGGATAAATTTTCGAAAGCATATCAAATTCCTCGGGGTCTATTTGTGTAGCAATACCTGTAGTATCAACTTTCATATCCTTATCTGCATTGCCTTTTACAGGGCCAGCTAACATAGTATCGGGTGGTATACTATCCATTATGTCAGCGTACATCTTTCTCATTTCACTCTTTACCGGGTGCAAACGAATAACCTTATTATCAGAACTTATGCTTTTTACAAGTTCCTTATACAGGCCTTTCAATATGCGGTGATCTATAAGTATACCCTCGTACCATGGTGCATTAAGTCCGTACAGGTATTGCCCCTTTATTTTTACTGCATAAATGAGAAAGGTGGTATCAGTTAATGCCTGGCTGAAATAATAAAGTCCCCTGAATTTTGAGACAGTACCGCAAAAAATAGTATCGCCATTCTTATCAGTTATCAGGTTAAGCTTTCCATTATCAGAAACAGTAAATACGGTTGTATCCTTCCCCCTCTTTATATACAGCTTATTACCCAACACTTTGGTCAGGTCTTTATTCACCTTAGGAAAAGCGCCATCGAATGAGCTTTTAGGAATAACGTTTGACCAATTATTGGTGCAGGAAGCACAGAAGAGTAAGGTCGAGATTAAGACTAAGAAAATTCTTTTCATACTGTTTAATAAGTGCGCGAATTTACACTAAAATATAAGGTTGCATCAAAACTGTATCTTGCATTTATTGCAATACCAGTATGGGTGAAGCTCGGAATACATTTCACTCGGAATAAGATGTTCTATCTGAACATAAGTAGTATCGCCGTTATGAATAACACGCTTAATATGCCTGTGCGAACCATACTTTACAGGCAAAATATCTGCTGAGCTATTGCATTTAGGGCATATAACAACTCCATTGGCATCTTTAGTATAGTTATTAGGTATTTCAATATCTAATGGAATGGCATTGCTCGCAAAAGAATTGTACGACCGTACATACATAGTATCGAGGCCAAGGCCTGCTATAAATATATCTACCGGTGTCTGCTGGCTTGGGACAGCACCGTGTATAGCTAATTTATACACTCCCGTAGTATCTAACAGATCGTGCCCAACAGCCAATATTCTATTACCTTTCCGTGCTACTACCTTAACAAGCATTATGCATCGTGCAATTTCAGGCTTGTTCGAAAAAACCTTACCCGATATAACAACTTCACCACCTGTGAATGCAGTAAGTACAATGGCTATAACACTAACAAAGAATATGTTTTTTAACTTAAACATTAGAATGTTGGGAAAATGCACCCCTTAAATTTTGTTACATCTACCTGCGGCAGAGTTGAATTATAGGTCTTATTTACTACATCAATTATTTGATTAGCCACCACTGCATATCCCCTTGCATTAGGGTGAATACCATCGAGACCAAAAGTACCGCCCTGAATAAATGAACGTGAAAAACTAATTCCATCTATGTTAATACTGGTTTGCATGGTTTCCATAAAAGCGAACATATCAGCCACTCCGAATCCGTATTTAGCTGCAAGGCTTTTTATGCTTGTATTGTATTGCAGTGTAGCACTTTCTACAGCAGCAGCCTCCGTTTCATCAAGCACCAGGTCGTTATTTAATGGCTTAGCAGCCGAAGTGCCCCATCCTTGCTGAACAGAATCGTAGGCTGACAATAATATAAAATCGTTATCGGTAGCCTGGCGAACGCCACTTGCTGTTGTTATGTAAAAATAGTTGCGATGGCCATTTACAACAACATATTGAGGAACTGTATTAAAGAAAGGAATTGAAGTTACATTGGGAATGGTCATACATACACCCTTTGCTCCCAGATTATGAAATGCAGTCAGAACAGAGTCATACTTAGCTGCAAAAACAGTCGGAGCAGTAATTTGGTTAAGGGTGTCGGTTGTCAGTAACGTTATGGTTTGAAGCACGCCTCCGCTAAGTGCGTAGCCTAATACATCGTTATCGCCTAACCAGCATGTGAAGAATGTAGCCTTGCTTGATTTGATATGATCTAAGTATTGTATGGGAGCAGTAAACGTTCCAAAATTCATGAATCGCCCGTAAGGGTTTCCCAGGCTAAGTGTAGTATTATATCCGCAAACAACGCTATTGTTCTGCTTTTCAGTAAAGCTAAGTGCCACACAATCTGTAAGACGTACTCCTGATATACCCATATTATTAACCTGGGTGCCAACATAACTTGTGCCCCAGTTAGTCCATGAGGGATCAGGCCCATCAGGATTCAAATAAGAAGAATCGGTTGGAGCAATAGGATCGAGCGTACCATTAACATAGGCAAGGAACATATGTCCGCTTCCATTACCTGTTGTCATAGGCTGAATAAATGACATAGTTGGTAAAGCCAGTTTCATTTGCACAGCAAGCGTAGATGGATAAGAATGGCTTTGGCCATATTCATATAATCCATCATCCATATAGCCCTGTGTTAGAGAATTACCTACTGAAATATAGGTAGTGAAATCTGCACTACCTTCAGAAACAGATGCAGGAGTAAATTGTGTTTTGTTACAGGAAGCAAATACTACCATGCAAACCGAATATAGCAGTATCTTTCTCATTGAACACATAATTAAATTATTACCAATTAATTACGATGGCTTTTTGCAACAGCTACAATTAAACGTGTAGTTGATACCTAAGCCCACTACATTTACAATACGATGATATGATACAGGCCCAAACCCAGCATAATTCCAATACGTGTTATTTCGTATAAAATCAGAAAGAAGGTAAGCTGCATCTATTGAAAGGCCGCAATTGAATTTATAGCTTGCACCCAAGGAAAAGCCTGCATTGGTTTTATCTACCACTTCGGGACTAACGCTACCATCAGGTACCGGTGAACCATCATTATAAAAACCTAAACGAACACTTATCTTTTTCTTATAAGTTGCTTCAAACCCAATTCTTTCAGCAGAAGCATTTGTCCATCCATATTTGTTGGTAGATGAATGTGTATTGGTATCGCTGAAATTAAAGCGTAATGAATCGTAAGATTTCCAGAATGTATAATTATAGTCTGCAGCAATCATAAAATCCCAGTTATTTCCTTTGGAAAACTTATAGGCCAGTCCGGCTGAAAGAACACCCGGTAGTTGAACCTTAGTGGAAAAATTTTCAGATGCAGGGAAAGTACTTGCTAAAGAAGCCGGAATGTTTGTAAAATCTGCTGAACCGTTAGATACACTGAAAGGTAAGCCTGACCTGTAATCAATACCGAACGTTAAGGAAGAACCTGAAGAGTTGCTATCGCCTTTTTTCTCAAACAGCTTAGAGAACAGGCCAATATTATACCCGGTGGCGCTTCCGCTGCCGGTGAGTGAAGCCTCACCATTCGCACTGTTAGCACTTGCAAGCGGAACAGCCTTAGTAGCGCTGAACGTACCCGTAGTATATACAAAACCGGCACCGATACTTAATTTATCACATATTTTATAATCTAATGTTGGCTGAAACATAAACGTTTGCAATTGAATTTTCTGAACAATGTACATACCATACCAAGTGTCAGGATATGCAGCGGCTGCACCAAACTGGTTATTAATGGAAAGCCCTGCATACAGGTTTTTCCACACATGGCCTGAGTAATAAAACTCAATGGGTGTAAACACAGCTGCAGCACCATTTGTATTCACATTATCTGGTGTTAGTACTGATACCGAAGGAATTAATCCAACCATGGCAAGGGTAATATTCTGGCCAGTAAGGTTGCACATTCCACCCGGATTGTAAAATACAGAAGCCGGATCGGTACATACTGCCGTAAAGGCACCACCAAGGCCAGTAGCCTTTATTGATTGTTGCGGTATTTGAAAGCCACCGGCAAATACTGATAAAGGCAGAAGTAAAACTGCAGCAAGGGATCTACGTTTCATGAGAATAATTGTGTTTGGATGCAAATATAAATAATATATGTACTAAACAGTTTTAACACAATATAATATGAAATGAACCGAGATTATACTACCTTTGGATGATGAAACCCCATTTCATAGTTGTACTCTTAATATTAGCATCATCCACTTTATTAGCGCAGCAAAACATCGACAAAACCATTATGGTTGATGGCAAGCAGCGAGAATACACTATTCATCTACCTTACGATTTTGATAAACTTAAAAAAGCACCTATACTTTTTGCATTGCATGGTAGCGGAGGAAAAAGTGAAGGGACACAAAGGCTCTACCAGTTAGATGCACTTGCCGATGAATACGGCTATATAGTTATTTACCCGCAAGCCATTTACAAAAACTGGAATATACCAGACATACCTGCGTACGGGGATATAGATGCCAGTGCAGACGATGTGCATTTTATTTCTGAATTAATAGATTCTACTGCTATACTTTACAAAGGAGATACAGACAAGGTATTTGTAACGGGCCTTTCGCGGGGCGGAAAATTTGCACTGTATCTCGGCTGGAAATTAAACAATCGCATTAAAGCCATTGCCCCGGTTTGTGCGAGCATACCTAACGAAATGGTGAAAGACTTTCGATTCCCAAAGCCTATGCCAACACTCATTATTAACGGAACTGCTGATCCGCTGGTTAATTACAATGGTGGTTATGGCCGCATGAATGTAGGGCAATATGTAGGCTCTGGTTTCGATATGATGCCAACCGAGGATCTGGTAAAAAGATTGACAGTACTGGATAAATGCGATACATCATACACTACTACCAATATGCCGAATAATAATGCCGGTGATGAATGTACAGCCATTAGATACGTATATAAGTGCGCTACAGCCCCTGTAGAATTTATAAAAGTTGTTGGCGGTGGGCATACATGGCCGGGCAGCCTGCAATACTTACCACGGTTTATTGTTGGTAACGTGTGCCTCGATTTTAATGCTGCCGATGAAATATTTAGTTTCTTCCGTTCGGTAAGTAAATAACCATCACGTAAAACCTACTACTTTTGTTAGTCGCCTTATTACCAAAGGCGCAAGTTTACATATATTGAGGCGTCTAAAATTATATCTACAGTGCATTTACTTATGAATTTCAGAAAAAAAATATTCAAGCCAATTGTGCTTATTTCACTAACACTTCTCACTTATTGTGCACCACCCTATATATACAAAACCGTATGGCAAGGTAAACCGGTAGTTATTGACGGACAAACCAATGATTGGGAAGTGCCACTCAGGTTCTTCGACGAAAAAACAAGGCTTAACTACTCTATAACCAATGATGCTGACAACCTATATATATGCGTAAGAGCTACTGATGATGAAAACGTAACCGGTATTACACGACGTGGTTTGCAACTATGGATAGATACTACAGGCAAGAAAGGCAAGCAGGTAGGAATATTATTTCCTGTTATACAAAAAAGTGAAGGGCAATCGGACAAACATAAGTTTGAGGATAATGATGGAAATTCATCTCAGGTATTGGAATCAGAAAGCACAACAAACCGGGACATGCCTGACACAATAAAAGAAAATAGAAAGCATCATGCGTTTGTTGAAAATGCAAAAGAAATGCGTGTTAAAGGATTTGCAACCATACCTGACGGGCTTGTTGAAGTGCCAAATACATACGGACTTAATTTAGCCGTAAGCTGGAATAAATATAATGTGTTGGTGTATGAAGCATCTATTCCGCTTAAAGCTTTTTTAAAACACCCTATTGCGGACAGCCTAAAAACGATCGGCATCTCATTCAATTTTACGGTTATTCCTAAACGATCACCTAATACAGGTGGTGGACATGGAGGAGGAATGCATGGCGGTGGCATGGGCGGAGGAATGAGTGGTGGTGGTATGCACGGCGGTGGTGAAGGTGGCGGCAGTCACAGTGGAGGCTCAAGCTCATCAGACCTTGAAACAGAATCAACATGGTCAGTATTCAGATTATCAACCGGCAAATAAAATATGTTTAACAAAAAACACTTTTATTTCTTTGGGTTGTTCGCTGCTATGTTGTGCAGTGCATTTGCCTCAGCGCAAACTTCCAGTATTTATGGCAAAGTAGTTAATGACTCCAATCATGCTCCCATGCTGGGTGTTGGGGTATTGCTTTACAGCCCTGATAGCTCAAAGCAATATTCAGCAGCCACAGATAAAAACGGAATATTTGCCATATACAATATACCCTATGGAAAGTACAAACTGCAAATTTCATTTATAGGGTTTCAAACCATACTGAATGATTTAAATGCAAACAAGCCAACCGTAAATGTTGGTGCATTAAAACTAACATGGATAAGTACTACCATGCAGGTGGCAGTGATACAAGGCAAAGTTATACCGGTAGAACAGAAAGGAGATACAACTGAGTTTAATGCCGATGCTTACAAAACCCACCCCGATGCAAGCGCTGAAGATCTTGTAAATAAAATGCCGGGCGTAAACTCGCAAAATGGTTCTGTAACTGTGAATGGCGAAAACGTTGCACAGGTTTTAGTAGATGGAGAACCATTTTTTGGCAATGATCCCACTATTGCATTAAAGAACCTTCCGGCCGAAGTTATTGATAAGATACAGGTGTTCGACAAGTCAAGCGACCAGGCACAATTTACGGGTGTAGATGACGGGCAGGCGCAAAAGACCATAAACATCGTCACCAAAAAGAACCGCCGTAACGGAACATTCGGAAAGGGTTATGCAGGCTACGGCACCGACCAGCGCTACCTGGCGGGTGGAAACCTGAACCAGTTTGATGGTACAAGCAGGTTCTCCATACTCGGGCTTGCAAATAATGTTAACCAACAAAATTTTGCATCGGAAGATATTTTGGGCGCGCTTGGCGGTGGCGGCGGACAAGGCCGTGGTGGACAAGGAAGAGGTGGTTCAGGAGGAGGAAATGGTGGTGGTGGCTCTGGTTATTCGTCAGGCATCAATAATTTTTTGGTTGGCCAACAGGGTGGTATTACTACAACAAATTCGGTGGGCCTTAACTATACCAATGCCTGGAACAATAACAAAGTAAAACTTACAGCTAGTTATTTTTTCAATAATGCAACTAACACAAACAATACCATATCATCTACTGCATATACCAATGCAACTGAAACTAGCAACATTATTAACGATACAAATAAATCAAGCAATTCGAATTATGACCAACGCCTGAATGGTCGCCTGCAATGGAGCATTGACACTGCCAATTCAATGATATTTACTTTTAAAGGAACCGTACAGCAAACAAAATCATCGTCGGTATTTTCTGAGAACAACTTACTTAATGATATTGTTCAAAGCCTTTCTAATACTGATAATAAATCAAGTAACAGAGGATACGACATTAGCGATAATATTTTATTTATGCATAAATTCCAGAAAAAAGGCCGCACTATATCCTTAAACCTGGGTTCTGATGTAAGTAATAAAAACACTCCCGGAGATATTTATGCATTGAATCAGTTTTTAAAAGATACAACAATATCTCCATCGCTTATCGATCAGCAATATTCACAATTAACCCGAGGCACTACCCTATCTGCAAACCTGTCATATACCGAACCAATGGACAGCAATCACCTGTTCCAATTCAATTACAACCCTTCGGTAAACTACAATAACACAGATAAAGAAACCTATAACTACGATACTATAACAAATTGGTATACACAATTCGATACGGCTTTGTCAAACAAATATATAAGCACCTACCTTACACAATCAGGTGGGGTCAGCTATCGTATAAGTAGTGGTAAAAAATACTTTCTTATGCTGAGTGCAAATGGCCAATATTCAGTACTAAGTTCAAAGGAACAATACCCTGAAACTGGCCTGAACATTGAGCGCCCCTACTCTGCTTTTTTGCCACGCATAATGTTTAACTACAGGTTCAGCCAAAGCAAAAACATACGTATAATGTACCGTACAAGCATTAATCCGCCTGGTATTTCGCAATTGCAAAATGTGGTAAATAACAGTAATCCCTTATTGCTTAATACAGGTAACCCTGCGCTTAAGGAGGATTATGAGCATAGTTTATCCGTACGTTACGGAGCAACAAATTCGCAGAAGGGCAGTACATTTTTGGTTTACGTATCAGGTAATTATACGTTGAACTATGTTGGTAATTCAAGTTATATACCAGCAAGAGATACAACATTTGCAGGTGGAATAGTTGTTCCGAAGGGCGCTCAGTTTTCACAGCCTGTTAATATGCAGGGATATTTCAGCGGCAAATCATTTATAACCTATGGCAGGGTTATACATCCATTGAAAATAAATGTAAACCTGAATGGTGGCGAAAGCTATACAAGAACGCCTGCGCTTATTAATAACGAAACAAACTACTCATCCAATTACACCACATCGGGTGGAATAGTTATAAGCAGCAACATCAGTCAGAATATAGATTTCACATTATCATACACCGATAATTACAGTGTAGTGAAGAACACATTACCAAACCAGGCAGATGATAGTTATCTGAGCCAGGTATATTCAGGAAAGATAAACCTTATACTATTGAAAGGGATTGTATTGAACACCGGACTTACGCAAACAGTATATACCGGGCTTGCACAAACCTATAACCAATCGGTTCTATTGTGGAGCGGTTCGATCGGCTACAAGTTCTTAAAACAACAGGCTTTACTTATTTCAATAAGCGCATTCGACCTGCTTAACCAAAATAAAAGCATTACACGAACTGTGACAGATACCTACATACAGGACAGCCAGACAGAAGTACTACAGCGCTATTTTATGCTGAATATACAATACAACCTAAGAAACTTCAAGAAGCCATCCGAAGGCCATTCAAGTGACCCAAATGGGCCACAAAACAGGTAGAGCTTAGAGATTTCAGGTCTTTCTTATATAATTATCCGACCTCATCCTGCACCTTCTCCTATAGGAGAAGGAAATAACATGAAACCCACTAACAATAAGACAAAACAGCCATTGGCAGCTACTTAAAAAAGCATTGGCTTTTTAACGCTTTTTTTATTACCTTTGTCCATAGCATTGAGGATGCTGAACCATATTGTTACTATTGATGAAAAGATACTTATACCTGGCCGTATTACTTTTTTCGCTCTCTGCCTTAAAAAGCAATGCCCAGTGCAATGGTTGGTTGCCACTCGGAACATTTGACAGTATTCAGGTTTCTTTCGACTCAGCTTCCTATACAGCAATAGCTGCCCCAAACAACGGCCCACCTATAATAGTTTATTCCGATGCTAAGGTTGGCGGAAAGATATCGGCCGTATACCCTACCCTTGCTGGGAAGTGGAAAAACTTTGGCAAAGAAGGTTTTTCAACCGGGCCGGTTCAATATACATGCATAGCATATGGTAAAGGCAACAAGCCTTATGTAGCATACGAAGATCTTGCCAATAACAGGCTTACGGTTAAGCAGGCTGCCACAGCTAATTCCTGGACTGCGGCCCTTGGTACCAATGCTGCATCTTTAACCAATGCACGATTTATATCGCTTGCTATTGATACCAGTTCCGGTCACGATTCTGTATATGTTGCTTACTCAGATGGAACAACTGCCAACAAACTTACTGTTATGAAACTTAAAGGGCCAAGTTGGGTGCCTGTTGGAACAAAAGATTTTTCTGCAGGTGCAGCCAACTATATTTCATTAAAAATAAATAGCAGTACGCCTTACGTAGTGTATAGTGATAGTGCGAATGGCTGGAAATGTACAATAGAAGATTTTACCGGTGGCACCTGGAAACTATTTGATTCACTGTTATCACCAGGAGTATTATCAACCAAAGGAGCCGCATTCAACTCACTTCAGTTTGATAACTCAAATGCACCATATGTAGCTTTTCAGGACTCAAATAATGGAAACAAAGGAACATTGGTTACACTGGGCCTTGTTGCGCTAACATTTAGTGCACAAACGAACGCATGTACATTCAATTCTGATATTGCCACTGATGTTTCGATGTGTTTGGATGGTAATGGCAATGTAGATATAGTGTATAATGATGTTACTAAAGGTTTTGTGAATGCCTTGCAATTTACACCTGATAAGTTGTTAGGGCAAGGAAATTATGCTGTACTTGGTGTTGCAAATCTCTCGGCAGGAAGTGGTAGCTTTTGTGGAATTTCAAGTGTAAAGATTGGAGGAAATCCAACCCCATTTGTAGTATACAAAGACACCAAGGCCGGCGGTAAAGCCACTGCTATGGCATATAACATAGCAGGCAATAATTTGTGGGATTATATTTTCTGGCCAATTGGAATAACAAATAATCCGACTGCCAACCCACCGGCATATGGCTATAATACTAGCCTTACGATAAGCAAAGGCATTCCTTATGTTGCCTATACCGATGCGAATGGGAATACTGATAACGTAAGCGTAATGTCGTATACTGGTGGTAACTGGGCTTATGCGGGTAGCCGTGGCTCCGTATCAACTGCCGCTGGCTTGGCACCACAAATAAGTACTGATGGCGCCGGAAATGTGTATACAGCATATATTGATGGAACTAATGGTTTCCCATATTTAAAAAAACTGGTCGGAGTTACTTGGCAAGCTGTTGGAGGAAGTGGAGGACAAGTCATTAACAAAGTAGCAAACTATATTTCACTTGCATTCGATGGCTCAAACCAGCCGTATATAATTACTGATAACAACGGAGGCTTGGCTTTTGCACAATACTACAATGGTGCCAGTTGGGGTAATGCCGGTAGTGGTGGTGGATTTACAACTGGTAATGCATCATACATTGCTTCAGCTTTTGATAAGTCGAGTGGTAAAATATATGCGGTTGCAACGGATGCCGGAAATGCTAATAATGCAACACTTTATTCATACAGTGGAAGCAGTTGGGCTAATTTGGGTGGAGTTTCAACAACCGGTGCAATACATAATTCAATTGCAGTAGATAACTCGGGTAATGTATATATTGCTTGCCAGGACCCCGGAACATTAAGAGGAGAGGTTTGGCAGTATGCTGGTGGTACATTCTATATTCTTGGAACAGGAGGCTTTAATAATAGTTTTGTTACCCCAGGCCCGGCGTACGATATTTCCATACAAGTAGATAGCCTTGGTATTCCATATATTTCATTTAATGATGGAACAAACCAGAACAGATTAACGGTTATGAAAGATAGTGCTATAGATACAAACTGGACGGTTGTTGGCCATGCGGCCATATCAAGCGGAGAGATAGAAGGCAATACATCATTGGCAATGTCAGGTACAACGCCTTATGTAGCTTACCAGGACAGAGGTGTTGACGTACAGAAATTCAATGCGCCTGCTCCGGGGCAAATAACCGTTACACCTGCTGAAGCTGTAACCTGTCCGGGTAGCTCAATAAAATTAACTGCAAGTGGAGCATCAAATTACACCTGGTACCCCGGTGGCTTGACAGGCTCTACCATAAGCGTTACCAATACAGGAGGTAACGCGGTTCAATTCAGCGCAACTGCAATATTAGCAACAGGCTGCCCGGCTGATACCGGCAAAGCGCTTGTAGCAATAAGTAATGGAGCAGATAATATTTATACAATAATTGGTAATGGATATGGGGCTGGTACAGGCACATTTAATACAGGTGACTATACCGGTGATGGAAGCCCTGCATTTGTTGCAGGACTTAATACGGTTACAGGTGTTGCATTTAATCCGGCAGCAGATACCATGTACATTGCCGACCAACAGAACTCAGTAGTAAGGCAAGTAGTAATGAAAACGGGTATTATAACTACCATTGCCGGAAGTTATGCTAATGGCGGAGGTTTCAGCGGAGATGGAGGCCCTGCTACAGCTGCCGGGCTGAACTGGCCAAGTGCAGTAAACTACTATAAAGGCAACCTGTATATAGCTGATCAATCGAATTCATGTATACGAAAAGTAAACCTTAAAACCGGAATAATTACTTCTGTGGCCGGTAATGGTAATACCGGAGCGGGATATAGCGGAGACGGAGCTGCAGCGACAGCAGCCAGTTTATATAACCCTACCAGTATTACGTTTGATGGTGCAGGTAATATGTACATTGCCGATTATGAAAACCACGTAGTGCGTATGGTAAATACAGCAGGTATTATAAGCACGTTCGCGGGCAAAAACGCTTTCCCCGGCTTTATCACCTCAGGCCAGGCTGCAACTGCTTCAGAATTATATTTTCCTGCGGGCGTGGCGTATGATGCTACCGGAAATAATATTTACATAGCCGATCAGGGTAATGACCTTATATGCAAAGTAAGTTTAGCTACAGGAATTATGTATGCTGTGAGCGGAGATACGGCCAGTGCTATAGCCGGAACACCTAATGGAACATTTAGTGGAGATAATGGCCCGGCTAAATCAGCCATACTTAACGGTCCGATTGGTGTAACGGTGGATGCTACCGATAATATTTATATTGCCGATGAACGTAATGAAAGAATACGTGAAATAAGCAGTACCGGTATTATTAACACAATTGCCGGAAATGGAAATTTGGGTTACAGCGGAGATAATGGCCCTGCCCCTAATGCTACACTTGGTAATCCCTGGGCAGTTGCGCTTGATCCGGCTGGGAATATTTACATACCCGATAACTATAACAATGTAGTACGCGAAATTAAAGTTTGCGCCGGAGTGCTTTCGGTAGTTATTAATACACCTGCTAAACCCGATACTATTTGCCCCGGTGGCCATGATACCCTTAAAGCCTATGCAAGTGGCGGAACACCGCCTTACACCTATTCATGGTCAACAGGCGGCACCAGTTCAAGTATTGTTGTCTCACCTACTACTCCAACTACATATAGCGTATCTGTAAAATCAGCTAGTACAGGTACCGTAACCGCAACAAGTACTTTTACTGTGGTGGTTTTAAATACAGCCATTACAACTACATCTACCGGAGGCACTGCACTATGTTCAGGCACAAATGACACGATAAAAGCTACCGGCGGAATTGCAACAAGTTACAGGTGGAAACCATCGAGCGGGCTGAATACCACAACGGGCTCAAGGGTAGTATTTACTGCTCCTGCAGTAGGTACAGCCACGACAGTTACCCTCACCGTAACTGATACAACAATATATGGTTGCCCTGATAGTGCTAAAATAATAATACAGGTAAACCCAACACCTACTATAACCCTTAAAGCAGCCCCTGCAACAATATGCGCCGGAAGCAGCACTACCTTAACCGGATCAGGAGCCACGTATTATGCATGGAGCCCTGCGAGCGGACTTGTCAACACCATTTCAAGCGGACCTATAACCGATACGGTAAAGGTAACAACAACATATACCGCTGTGGGTACCATATCAGTAACAGGGTGCAGTGCTAAAGATAGTATTACTGTAACTGTTAATCCTTCACCAAAGGTCACGCTTACAACAACCTTGCATTCCTTCTGCAAAGGAGATTCAGCTACATTAACTGCAGCCGGTGCAACATCTTACACATGGAGCGGTAGTGGTTTGAGCTCAACAACAGGCACCAGCGTTATTGCAAAACCAGCCCCGGGTACATACACTTACGTTGTAACAGGCACATCTGCCGGATGCACTGACACTGCCAAGGTTATAATTACTGTCAACCCTACTCCAACATTAACGATCAATACAACCGCCACAACCCTTTGCCAGGGAGGAAGTACTACACTGAATGCCGGCGGAGCATCTGTTTATTCATGGAATACAGGCGCTACAACATCGAGCATAACTGTTAACCCGAGTATCTCTACAACCTATACTTTAACCGGTAACAATGGCGGATGCAGCGTGAAAGATTCTATTGCAATTACTGTAACCCCTGGTTTTACCGTAAGTGCAACTGCATCACCTACTGTAATTTGCACAGGCTTATCTTCTACCTTAACAGCTAATTCTTCAGGTGGAGGTACATATACCTGGAACAATGGCTCTACCGGAACAAGTATAATAGTCAGTCCGACTACAAGCACCACATATACCGTAACAGAAGTTAATGGCAATTGTTCGGCTACTGCAACTACTACAGTTGTTGTAACACCATTTGCAGGTAGCTTAACAACATCTGTAACTCCTGCAACTTGTAATGGTTCATGCAATGGTACTGCTACGCTTAACCCGAGTGGCGGTAATTCGCCTTATACGTATACTTGGTCGACAGGTGCAACAACAAGCTCTATTACTTCTTGCTCTGGCTCACCAACTTATACTATTACTGACAATAGTGGATGTAAAGCCAAAGGCACAGTTACAATTACCCAACCATTACCAATAACAGGAACAATTACTGCATCCAGTGCATGCTCGGGCGGAAGTACAGGGACAGCAACTATTAGTTCCGTAAGTGGTGGTACTTCACCATATACATATTCATGGAGCAATAGTGCAACAACTACCAGCATAACAGGGCTTTCTGCTGGAAGTTATACTGTGACGGTTAAGGATGCTAATAATTGTACTGCTACGTTTAGTGTGACTGTAAATCAATCTTCGCAAATTATTGATTCAATTGCAACTACGCTTACCGTAAACAATAAGTGCTATGGTGCTGCAAAGGGCAGCGCAACGGTAGATGTATCGGGTGGTACTCCTGCATATACTTACACATGGTCATCAGGGCAATCAACCTCAACTATTACAAACCTTGCGGCAGGAACCTATACTTGTAACATAAGCGATAAAAATGGCTGTAATGCCAATGCAGTTACTGTTACTATAACTCAACCTTTAACCCCATTTACAGTTAATACAGATGACACAACCATTTGCGGTGGTGCTGCAACACTACACGCCCTTGCAAGTGGTGGTACTGCACCACTCACATATACTTGGGCTGGATTATTTGTAAATGGACAAACTAATGTTGTATTGCCTACAACCACAACTACGTATACAATTATAGTGTCCGATAAAAATGGTTGCACAACTTCAGCAAACGATGTTGTTACAGTTACAAACACAATGACACAAACTGTAAGCGCATCTTCAACAACTGTTTGTGCAGGTAGATCAGTTACATTGAGTGATAATGTAAGTGGAGGCATAACACCTTATTCATATGACTGGAAACAGGGAAGTACTTCTTTAGGCAATAACCAAAGTGTAACAGTGACAACTTTCTCTACTACAACATATACAGTTACAGCTTGCTGTAACTGCGATGGTTCGAGTTTGCAAGGCACTGTAACCGTAAATGTAATAAGTGCACCTGCCATAAGCGTTTGTTGCGATAGCAGTATTCAGGCAGGGCAGGCTGTTCAGCTTATTGCAAGCGGCTCAACTTATTCATATTTCTGGACACCTTCAGGTGGTTTAAGTTGTACACAATGCCCTACTCCGGTTGCAACGCCAACTATTAATACTACCTATTATGTTACATCTACTGACACTACAGACAAGTGCGCCACAATGGATTCAGTAACCATACTCGTTAGCAGCGGCACACTTGTTTTCTACCATGGTATTACCCCTAACGGAGATGGCCATAATGATGTATGGGTAATTGATAATATTGAGACATACGACAACACATCGGTCGCCATATTTAACCGTTGGGGAATAGAAGTATGGAGCGCAGCCAACTATAACAATACAACTATAGCCTGGAATGGCAATGATAAATCAGGTAAGCCTTTGCCTGATGCAACTTATTTTTACGTGGTTAAGGTTAATGGAACTACTTATAAAGGCTGGGTGCAGTTAACAAGGTAATATGAAGCAAATAAGAAAACATATCATTTTATTTTTCATAGGCGCTTTGCCTTTGCTTTCATTTGCCCAGCAAGACCCACAGTATAGTTTGTATATGTTCGACAAAATGGCTGTTGACCCGGCCGCTGCAGGCAGTAAAGACGATATGGAATTGAATCTTATTTCGCGCGATCAGTGGCTTGATATACCCGGTGCACCCATAACCAATGCCTTGCTTTTTTCGGCACCCATACAGGATAAACATGCAGGCTGGGGCGTTGAAATTATGAATGACAGGATAGGCCCGACACAAAGCAGTTCGTTGCAGGGTAACTATGCATATAATGTACGTATTGGTAACGGAAGGCTTGCAATGGGCCTTGGTATTGGGCTTTATGACTACACCTTCGATTTTTCACAGATTGATTATAAGGATCAGAACGATGTGTATGCCATGGCTAACAATGGATCAAAGATAACTCCGACGGCAGAAGCCGGTTTGTATTACCATACCACAACATATTATGTCGGAGTAAGTTTTAATCACTTAATAGAATCGAGGTTAACTAATATTACAACCGACAGTTCTGCCAGCTTTAAGCCCCATGCCTATTTTATTGCCGGTAAATCATTTCAGTCTGCTTCCGGAATAATATGGAACCCATCTATTATAATACAGTATGCAACAAATGCACCCATTGCTGCCAGCATCAATTTGAATGTGTTATTGATAAACAAGTTATGGCTCGGTGCATCGTTCAAACCAGGTTACGGCTTTGTGTTACTTGCTGCGTATCGTGCTACCAACGCTATAAGTGTAGGTTATGCCTACGACTTAGGACTTAATAACATTGGTACACTTGGTGGAGGCTCACACGAATTATCACTCAGTATCAGCTTCGGATCGAACAAGGTAGCACAAATATCACCCAGATTTTTTTAATATAAGCGGAAAGGAATTGTATATATGAAAAGAGGCCCCATAGTATTATATCTTCTTTTAGTATTATCGCTTTCCACCTATGCTCAAAAAAAGCAAGGCGATGCTGACTATGCTCGTTTTAACTACAGGTCAGCTATTCGTTGTTATCTCAAAGCCGTTTCCTCCGACCCAAATGATTCAGCATCACTCATTCACCTTGCCAATTGTTATGGCATTTTACGCGAGTACGATAATGCAGAAATATATTATGCACGGGCAGTGAACATGCAAAACACGCCGCCCTATGTTTATCTTAACTATGGCAAAATATTAAAAAGCAATGGCAAGCTCGACCAGGCAAGGGAACAGTTTGCAATTTATGCTGGCCTGTACCCTAATGATACTGTGGCACGCGACGAGATACGTTATTGCGATAATATCATAAAAAAACGTATTTACGTATCATACCAAGTGAATACACTAGATAATATCAACAGCAAGTACTCTGACTTTGGCCCTGCTTTGTTTAAAGACAATCTTGTATTTGTAAGCGACCGCGGTACCGATATGGTGAACTTTAGTAAGAACGCCACAACGGGGGGGAACAATTTCAGTATGTTCATTGCCAAACCTGTTCGCAGTTCATTCAGTACACCTGAAAACTTTACCGTGGATAAAAGCGCCGGTTCAGATTTTAATATCGGCCCTGCAGCATTTTCGACCGATGGTAAAACCATTTACTATACACAAGTAGAGGCAGTCCGTAAAAAAGGTTTTGTGAACCAGGCTAAATTATACATCAGTACTATGGATGCGGATGGCAAGTGGGGCAAGCCGCAGTCGTTTCAATACAACAGCGACACCTACTCTATTATGGATCCGAGCATTTCTGAAGATGGGCAGTGGCTCTATTTTGCATCGAACATGCCGGGTGGTTTTGGAGGAACAGATATTTACGAGTGCCAGAAAAGTGGTGATGGCTGGTCGAAGCCGGTGAATCTGGGTTCGCAGATCAATACGCCGGGCAATGAAGTATTCCCGTACATACGTAAGGACGGTACATTATTCTTTTCATCAGACAGGCACTTCAGTTACGGAGGGCTTGATATTTTTTCTGCTGAAAAATTTGATATAATATGGGCTGACGTAGAGAACCTTGGCCCTGATATTAATTCGACCACCGATGATTTTGGAATATGTTTTAATGCTAACGGGCGTACCGGTTATTTTTCTTCGAACCGCAAGGACGGAACAGGAGCAGATGATATTTACAGTTTCTTTTATGTAGGCGATTACAGACCTATGAAGGGAAAGCTTTTATCGAGTTACAACAACAACAATATTGTAACAGGGGCCACTCTTCATATTATAAACGATAGCGGAAGAGTTGTTGCAACAGGTAAGACAGATATGTTCGGGAATTTTATTTTTAAAACACTTGACCCTAACAGCAAATACAGTGTACAGGTAGACGAAAGCGATCCGCGTTTTTTCGGCAAAAAAAGATTTTACCTTGCCGATAGCACAGGAAAGATAGTTGGAGCTACCATACAGGATTTTAAAATGGGGAAGTTCGTATTTAAACAACTACCACCTGACATCACCAAACTGCCAATGATCCAGAATATGGATAAGGAAATGAACCTGGCAGGAAGCTTATTGCACGGAGACAGCTCTAAACCGGTAGCCAATGTAAGAGTGAACATGTTGAATGAGAATGGCGAAGTGGTTGCCAGCGCCGTAACAAATGAATTTGGCGCATTTGTATTCACAAACCTGCCGCCCGATAATAACTATGTATTTTCGGTTAATGCCACCGACACTCAGCTACCACCAAGAACAAGGATAGTGCTCAACAACAAGAATGGCGACGTGATAAAAGTATTTTATGTAGGCAATGATGGAAAATTCCGTTTTACCTTACTTGCATCGGACTCAGTATCGTTAAAACGTATGAAGGTAGATGATGTAGACCTTAGGCTTACATTGAAAAGCACATTACTCGATGCAGACAAACGAACCATGGCTGGTGTAAAAGTAAACCTTGTTGACAGGTACGGACAAGTGCTTGAATCAACTACAACAGATGGCATGGGTCAGTTCAGTTTCAGTAACCTGCCACCCGATAAAGATTATTTTGAACAGGTTGATGCCAATGACCCTAAATTGAAGGGAATGAAAAAAGTGTATATATCAGATTCGAAAGGAAATATAGTACACGAACTTGACAAAAGCACTGGTTTTAAGTTTGAAGTACTTCCATCTGATAAGGTAAGTATCGGAAATATTTATGTGAATGACCCTTGGCTTACTGCACTCAACCTGAAACACAGGGCTGCAGGCGGTAACACAACAACAGGTAACAATCGTACAAACAACACGAGCAATAACAATGGACAAACTCTGGAAAGCCTGAATATTATTGAGAATATTTATTACGACTACCAGAAATGGGATATACTTCCTCCGGCTGCAAGGGTACTTGACAAAGTAGTATCGGTTATGAAAAGTGACCAGTTTATAACCATAGAACTTGATTCGTACACCGACCCGCGCGGTAGTGATGAATTCAATATGGAGCTATCGCAAAAACGTGCCGATGCTGCTGTAGATTATATTGCTGCACATGGCATTGACAGAAGACGCCTGAAAGGTGTTGGTTTTGGTAAAACACATTTATTAAATAATTGTGGTGACCCTGGTGTTACCTGTACTGAAGACCAGCTTGCTATCAATCGCCGTACCGAATTCAGGGTAAGTAGAAGGTAGTTCCATTTTAATTATGAATTAGGAATTACGAATTACGATTTTTTTCGAAGTATCTTCCGCTTACCCCAAACCCCTAAAGGGGCTTTAAATTCAACAGTCATAATTTAAAATTCAACATTAGTAATTTGGGGCGACTCTTGCTCCCTGCTCGCCAGTCTTTCCTATACTCGCATCATTTGCAGCTAACCCGCGCCCGCCTTTTGCCTAGTTTTTGTATTTGCGTTAGTGATTGCAATGCGTCAAAGGAAATAAGATGGTAAGATTGCTTCGTTCCTCGCAATGACGAACCGATATAGATGCGTTAGGGATTGCAGTGGAAACCCCACAGCCGACCTTAGGAGGCGAGGAGTTGTAGCGGAAAGCCCGACCCGTAGGGGAACGCCCAAATTGGTATTAAGATATTAGAAATACACGACCTCACCCTGGCCCTCTCCTAAAATGAGAGGGAATTACGAAAAAATCACCTTAACCATATCACCCTCCTTGATACCAATGAGTTCGGCAAGGTTACCATGGTTTATGGCAAGTTCCAACAGCCCCGAACTGGCAAACAAAGCCACTATCTCTCCTTTCGGGTTTTGGCTATAGGTAGTAGAGAGCGCTTCAATTTCATAACCTTTTACATCAATTACAAAAGGCCTGCCCTTTGCCACTTGCTGGAACAGGTTTTTATCGAGGTTGCAAATGCAATTGCCATATTCGTCGGTATATACCACAACCACGGTAATGCTATTGGCATCGTAGGTTGGTTGCCATGCGGTAGGGCGCAGGTAATTGGCAGAATCTTTACCAACCACATCTATGGCTCCGCCTTTTGCCAGGTGAACGGCCACTTTGGTGAATACATCGCGTGCAGGGAAGGTAAAGGAGTTAAAATCCTGTGCAATGCTCACCTCCACCACCCTGTCGGGCTGTTTTTCGAGCGCCAGGCTGAAAAGACCATTATCGGCACCTACAAAATAGTGCCCATCGGCCTGAATAGCAAGGAACCGGGGTGAACTTGCGTTCAGCGAATCGACCGATACTATATGAACCGTACCCTTGGGAAACTGGTTATATACATTACGGATAACAAAAGCGGCCGAACTGATATGGAAAGGCTTGATATGGTGGCTGATATCGACAATAGTAGCTTCAGGAAACAGACTTAAAATAGCGGCTTTTACACTCCCCACGTAATATCCGGAGGTACCCATATCGGTAGTTAGTGTAATTATCGGCATAGTAACTATTGCTGGTAAAAATGCCCCAATTGTGGAAATCTTTTTATAAACATCAAAAGTAACATAAAAACCCTTAGTGTACTTTTACGGCACATCATCTAAATACTCCCAATGGCTGAAAAAGAAATTTTTATCAAAGACATCCCGCTCGTTGAGCTTTACGGAATTAATGACTCCAAGATGGGAATTATAAAGGAGCATTTTCCGAACATTAAAATTGTGGCACGCGGCGATGCTTTACGCATAACAGGCGAAGAGAACGACCTGGAGGCATTGGAAAGAAAGATCTATTGGATGATGGAGCACTTCCGCAAGTACCATGCATTGAATGAAATAGATATTGACCGCATTATTAAAAGCCCCGGCCACGGACAGGAAACTGCAGGTGGAACAACCGATGAGAACATAATAGTATACGGCAATAACGGTGTTGTTGTAAGAGCGCGTACCCCAAACCAGTTGCGGATGGTGCAAAGCTCGTATAAAAGCGACCTGATGTTTGCCGTAGGCCCTGCAGGTACAGGTAAAACCTATACCGCTGTGGCACTGGCCGTGCGTGCTATGAAGAACAAGGAAGTGCGTAAGATAATACTTACCCGCCCTGCTGTGGAAGCCGGAGAGAACTTAGGTTTTTTGCCCGGTGACCTGAAAGAAAAACTTGACCCATACCTCCAACCTTTATACGATGCATTGTTTGATATGTTGCCGGCTGATAAGCTGACCAACTATTTAGAGAACAAAATTATTGAAGTTGCTCCGCTTGCGTTTATGCGTGGCCGCACATTGAACAATGCATTTGTAATATTAGATGAAGCGCAGAACGCAACCGAAAGCCAGATGAAGATGTTCCTGACACGTATGGGTAGCTCTGCCAAGTTCATTGTTACAGGCGACGTTACACAAACCGATCTTCCGTTCAAGCAACCGTCGGGCCTTACACAGGCAATTAAAATATTCAATAATGTGCCGGGTATTGATATTATTCACCTTGATGTGAATGACGTGGTGCGTCACAAACTGGTGAGAAAGATATTGAGCATTTATGATACAGAAACAGCGTTGAAACTACAAACCAAACAATAAACAGCGAAATGAAAACTATAACAGCAACCAACTTCCATTTTCCGAATCAAAAGAGTTTTTACAAAGGGAAAGTACGCGATGTGTACAACATTAATGACGAAATGCTTGTTATGATAGTAAGTGACAGGGTATCGGCATTTGATATTGTATTGCCACGCGGCATACCTTACAAAGGACAAATGCTTAACCAGATTGCAGCACACTTTATGAAAGCTACGGCCGACATAGTGCCTAACTGGATAATGGGTGTACCCCACCCTATGGTGAGCGCTGGTAAACTTTGCGAACCATTTAAAGTAGAAATGGTTATACGTGGTTACCTGAGTGGCCATGCATGGAGAGAGTACAAATCGGGCAAGCGCGAAATCTGCGGTGTGCGTTTACCGGAAGGTATGCATGAGAATGATAAATTCCATGAGCCATTTATTACCCCTACTACCAAGGCTGATGTAGGGCACGATGAAGATATTTCAAAGAGCGATATTATCAAGAAGGGCCTTGTATCGAAAGAACATTACGAGCAACTGGAGCATTACACCCGTATGCTGTTTAAGCGCGGTACCGAAATGGCTGCTAAACGCGGACTTATATTGGTTGATACCAAGTACGAGTTCGGACTGCACGATGGCAAGATATATTTGATTGATGAAATTCATACACCTGATTCATCAAGGTATTTCTATAAAGAAGGGTATGAAGATCGTCAGAAAAAGAAGGAACACCAAAAGCAATTATCGAAAGAGTTTTTGCGTGAGTGGTTAATTGCAAATGACTTCCAGGGCTTAGAAGGCCAGAAGTTGCCGGTAATGACCGATGAGGTTGTCACAGCTATATCGAACCGTTACATGGAACTTTATGAGCAGATCATCGGAGAGAAATTTGTACCGGTATCGGAAGGTGCTGAGCCAGAAAAAGCAATTGAACAAAGCGTGTTGAAATTTTTAGGAGAACATAGCCTTGTTAAGGGGTAAGGTTAAATATTTAGGAGTAGTTAAAAAGCCTCACATTTGTGGGGCTTTTTAATTATATAATATTATTGTATCACAAGTTTCAAAGATGACTCATACTTCATCTGTCTATCAAATATTTTAAGTAAGTACATACCCTGAGCAATTCCATCACGGTTAAGTTCATACTGTTTGTCGGTACTTTCCACCGTTCTTAATTTCCTTCCGGTTATATCATCCAATTCAAGATAATGAGTTCCGCTCTCGCTAAACAATACTGTGCATGTAGTTGTAAAAGGATTAGGGTAAACTTTAAACGTAGCTCTATGTACAAGTGTATTGACACTTGTGGGTTTAGGTGACTTATAAGTTGCAATATGATTAGCTGCGTATCCTTTCGATTTAGAGCTATGATTAATTCCTTGATAGTATTGAGTAAATGCTCCACCAGCGTAAAGCTGACCATTATAAACGGCTAAAGCATAGACTGTATTATTTAACCCTCCGCCAACAGTATCCCATGCTGACCATCCAGTATCGTTACTGCATGAAGCGATACACTTGGTCGGCCACCCATAAGTTGTATCGAACCTTCCTCCAAGGTATAGAATAGAGTCGTATACTGCCATTGCATATATTGGAGCATCAGGGCCTCCAGGTTCAGACCATATTGTTGCATTTCCAGCATTTGCTCCATCTCCAACCCAATTAGTAAAATAACTTGATTCCCGCCCACCTGTAGTATCACCTAAAGTACCACCGCAGAACAATGCATCTTCAAAATAAGTAATTGCGTACACCGGATGCGAACAGAAGTTTGTTGAACTGTCGCCAAAGCCAATCCAGTTTATTCCATTCCATTCTTGCATATAATTATTAGTAGTCCAAAATATATTTGCCGTATCTATTAAGCCTCCTGCTATTATATTACTACCATAATTCGTAAATGCATAGACATGCCCATTTACTCCTCCACCTAAAGAATCCCAAGAAACACCATTCCATTCAGCCACTGAATTAACCAACAAACCATCTGCACTATCAAAACAACCTCCTACATATAGGTTTCCATTTAATACAATAAACGCCTTTACAGTATCATTGACGCCTTTACCTAGCGCAGCCCATGTTGTACCATTCCACATTGCAATGTTTCTGGCGGCAATGCCTCCTGCACTATCAAATTTTCCTCCGACATATAGCTTGCCGTTATAAGAAGTAATTGCATTTACACTTCCATTTACTCCCTCGCCAAGAGGAGCCCATGTTGAATTATTCCATTGGGCAATATCATTCGCAGGATTGCTACCTGCTGAAGTAAATGTTCCACCAGCAAAAAGTAAAGAATCGTATGTGTATAATGCAAATACATTGCCATTCATCCCTGTTCCGGCAGCTTGCCATGTTTGACCATAGGAAATCGAAACGCAAAGAATACAAGAAATGAGTAGTGTTTTCTTCATAGTAGCGACGAATTAATTCCCATTAAAGTATTCAGTATAAACTACCTGAACAAATTTTATACGCTATATTTTCTTTTTCTGCAATTATGGCAGTAAAACTGAAACTAAATGAAAAGGGCTACGTTCAAATGTTTTACCATTGTTATTTATTGTTATTATCAATAGAAAATCGGGGTGGTTAATAACCTTAGCACTTTTCTCTTTTCTTACATAAACATCCATTATAACTTTGCATTGTTAGTGCTTGCTTACTTAGGAATAAGGAGTAAGTAGTAAGGAATAAGTTCATTGAAATTTGAAAGGTTTACAAAGGGTGGGTAACACTTTTGCAAAATAATTTGGAATCACATTTTTGAAAATCAATGTGTTGATGGGTAACAGGTGGGTAAAAGTGTAACCCGAGGGGGGGTTACAAAAACGCATATCGTTTTTGAACTCATAAAATTGAAAATCAATAGGTTGAGGGTTTACAAATTGCAAAAAGTGTAAACCCACCCCTGCTGCCCCTCCAACTTCATCTTTCTCTTTCTTTTGGCTTGACCCAAAAGAAACAAAAGGTCAAGACTACTTAGTAATGCAGGCAAAACTACGTCCTTCTCCGCTAAACTAAACGAACTCGTCCCGAAATACAAGGGACTCAAACAGCGTTTAGTTTTAACGCTACGGCAGAATGTTTTGTTACCTGCATTTCTAAAAGGTCAGTAAGTGGAATAGGCTAAAACAAAAAAGCCCTCCCGAATACGAGAAGGCTTTTATATAGTAATTACTAATTAACTTATTCAGCAGCAGGTGCAGCAGGCTCTTCAGGTGCTGGTGGCATTGCAGCGGCAGCAGATGCTTCAGCAGCAGCAGCTTTTTTAGCAGCAACAGCCTTAGCCTTAGCTTCGCGGGTTGCAGTTTCAGCAGCCATGCGGCTTTTGTATGCTTCCTTAGCGCTGGTTAATTTGGTTTCTTTCTTATTGGTATGAAGGCTAGCTTTCTCGGTCTGCCATTTTGCAAACTGGGTATCAGCTTGCTCCTGGTTGAACAAACCTTTTCTAACACCTCTTTGTAAATGCTTTTTGAACATTAATCCTTGTTCAGCCAATAAATGACGGCAAGAATCAGTAGGTAATGCACCTTTCTCTAACCACTCCATGGTTAAGGTAGTATCTAGCTTCACGCCTTCATGGTCGTGCTTAGGATCGTATGTACCAAGTCTTTCAACGTATTTTCCATCACGAGGAGCACGAGAATCGGCTACTACAATGTGGTAAAAAGGTTGTTTCTTTTTTCCTTGTCTTTGTAAGCGAATTTTTAAGGACATGTTTTACGTTTTTTTATTTAGGGCTGCAAAGATATAAAAAAAGACTTAATGAACATAAAAGATTGTGCTATTATCTCCGCAACACTGTAATTCTTCATTTAGCCTATAAATAACTACTGAATATCAACGCCTTATACTTTAAAATTTAATTCAATATCTATCTATTTAATTAGGGCGTTACCCTTCGGGTCGGGCTTTCCGTTACAACTCCGCGCTGCGCTTGCGAGGTTTCCACTACAACGCGAAGCCTCATGAGTTCCTTAACAATTAAATATGCCACGAGTAATCCCTAACGCATCTCCGCCCGTCAGTCTGAGCTTGTCGAAAACCTCATCCCTTCGAACTAGGCAAAAGGTGGGCGCGGGTTAGCTGCAAGAGATGCGAGTTTAGGAAATACAGGCAAGCAGGGCGCAAAAGCCGCCCCAAATACAATTAAGAATTAGGAATTAATAATAACGACAAATTGGTAAGATTGCTTCGTACCTCGCAATGACGAGCCAATTTTAGCCTGCCTATAGTGGAACGCCCAAACTAATTATGAATAATCCCTAACGCAAATACACTGACGACTGATGACTAACGACTGTCGACTTGTTGTTATAAGTAAATAATACCTTTGCAACATCAAATCCGTATGAAGAAAACCCTAATCGCCGTAGTACTTATATTGTGTTGCAGACTAAGCTTTGCGCAGTTCAAGCAAGAAGATATAATGACTGTACTGCCCGACTCTACAGGCAAGGAACTGTTCTCGGACTTTTTAGGTATACGCCTATGGGCAGCAGATTATAGTATAAACACTATAAACCAAAACCTGAACTTCAGGTATGTTTCGTCAAACACGGGCGAGGTTCTGCAGCATAGCATATATGCAAAGGGTCTGAATCACTGCCCAAACTTTGGTATTGGTGTGGAAGAGAACCTTGGCGAGCATTTGATCATTCATTTTATTGATGCATCAGTAGGCTATTCTCAGTATATGTGGAACTGGAACATTGGCGGAGGAATCGGGTATTTTGCTGCATTAGATAAAAAAAGAAATTTGCGCCTGCGTGCAAGCTTTGAGCTGTTTTACGAGGGCATTTCGTATGGACTTGGTTCCTATGCCGATAGCACTCAGCAAGGCTTTGTTGTAAATGGAAACAATATTGGCACCGTACTGAACGATGTTAAGTACGTAAATAACGATCTGTGTTCTTCAGTAACTGCAAGCCTTATGTATCGTACCAAAGAACTCGATTATTTTGCCGGTGCATCATGGAACTACAATTTGTTAACCAGCGAAAACATAAACTTTTACTCGACTCGTGTGGTCATAAGCAATGCTATATACAACCAGGCGGGGCAACCTGTTAATGGTAATATACTTAAGCTGGGAAGCTATATGATACAGATAGGTATAATTCGCGAATTCGGCTTATAGGTTATAAGCAAGCCCAATTCCGAATACGTCCTTAAACTGAGTACGCGGCCCCTTACCAATTAGTGTATTCACACCCGATTCATCTTTATATATAGGACTAAGTACATTGTTATCATATATAAGCTGTGTATTTATAGAAGCTGATATTAATTTATTCACTTTAAATTGCAGGAAGGTAGTCCAGTTAACTACAACATTCTGCGGGTCTTTCAGGTAATTCGAAAACAATTCAAGGTTAGTTGTCAATGTCACATTTTTCATAATATCGCCTGAATAGTTTGCCTTTATATAAGCACCTAATTGTGTCAGTTCTTTTTTACCGCTGTCAACACCAAAAGCGCCTTCGTTCGAAAGCATTGAGTTTTCTACAAATGTCAACCTGGCTGTAATGGGCGACACAAAAACATGCAACGCTTTATTAGGGCTGTACTGCAAACCTGCCGCCAGTACCCAATATGCAGGGGCCATAAAGTCAGAAAGCACTGTGCTATCGCCGGCATTGGTATACCCTTTTGCAAACTGGGTTTGGAAATTGGTGAGGAAACTAATTGAAGTATGGTCAAATACTTTATAACCTACGCTCGAGGTTGCTTCTATCTGGTCAGTAGTTTTTTGCGGACGCTGTGCTCCTATTTCCTGGAAACCATAACCAAGCTCCAGGTCATTAAGCCATGACACCTTTTGGTCCTTGTAATTTGCATGCACCGATGCTAACGAAGTTAAGCCAAGTGAGTTTTGGCCGCCCGATGCCCAGTTAATGAAACTTGATTGTGCAAAGCTGGCGCTCACTAATCCGCCAATGTTCCAATGTCTGACAGAGTCAACTAAAACATCTTTCACATCCTGTATCATTTTTGCTCCTTTGGTTATATCATCCTTTTGTGCAAATAATACAGACGGAACCAATAAACTAACTGACATTAATACGTTAATACATTTTTTCATACCAGGGAATTTGAACATTGAACATTAATAATTTTGGATTGCAAAAGTAAAAACACTTTATTATCACACATGAAAATTTCGACCAAACTCCCCATAATTCCCTTAAAGTCAATTATTTTCACAACCATTGTTGCCCTTAGTACGATAAATTCTACTGCACAGGATAAATACCCCAAGGACTATTTCAGGAACCCGCTTGATGTACCTATTACACTTGCAGGCACATTTGGCGAAATACGTAGTAATCACTTTCACACCGGGCTCGATATGAAGACCGAAGAACGTGAAGGGCTTATTGTGCATGCAGCTGCTGATGGATATGTATCGCGCATAAATGTTTCTCCTTATGGATATGGTAATGCGCTATATATAACGCATCCGAACGGGTATGTAACCGTGTATGGCCACCTGAGCAGGTACAACGACATTATTCAAAAGTATGTGCGAAAAAAGCAATACGAAAAACAACGCTTTTCAATTGATGTATACCTAACCGCAACCGAAATACCTGTAAAGAAAGGCGATACAGTAGCCTATTCCGGAAGCACAGGTGGTGCTGAAGGCCCTCACCTGCATTTTGAAATACGCGATGAGAAAACCGAAGACCCGTTGAACCCTATGTTGTTCGGGTTTACCACTGTAGATCATGAAGCACCTGTTATACGGGGTTTTTGCATCTATCCACTAAACGACTCAAGTAATGTGAACGGAAAACATGTGCCACTATGGATACCTGCCGTGCGAAGGGAAAAAGAATACCGGCCTGAAACTGATTCGATGGTTAAGGTATATGGTAAAATTGGTGTGGGCGTAAGCACGTATGATATGGGCGAAGTTGGCACAGGGCACAATGGACCATATGCTCAATTACTTACTGATGGAGGCGATACAGTATATTTCAGCAAAATGGATGAGTTGAGTTTTGGATCGATACATTACGTAAACGGACACGTAGATTATAAGGCCTATAAAAAAGAAAGCAGAACCATTGAACATAGTTTTCAAACCGATAATGATGCCTTAGGCATTTATAAAAAGATAAGCCACCGTGGTAGAATAGTATGCACCAAAGGGCAAACCCACCACATGCAATATGTAATAAGTGACTTTAATGGAAATAAGACCACCCTACCCTTTACCCTGCAAAGTGAAGATAAGATAGGAACAATTTACCATGATAGCCTGCCTGGCAGCATTATGCTACATTGGAAAAAAGACTTCGATTACGAATATAAAGGCATGTTACTTCACATACCTGAGAAAGTAGTATTTGAAGATATGCGCTTCCACTGCTCTACCGATACCACAAGCCTGCATGTGTACTCAAGTGTATACACCATTGGCGATAAATATGCACCTATGAATAATACATACACCATTAGCATTAAACCTTCTGCACCCATACCAGATACATTATGGAAGAAAGGCGTTGTAGTGCAAATAGATGGCAAACATGTAAGCTGCCTGGGTGGCACATTTGAAAAGGGATATATGGTTGCCCATCCAAAAACATTCGGTTCGTTTGCTATAATGATGGATAACATTCGCCCAACTGTTGAGCCTATAAACATTTACAAGAATAAAGATATGAGCAAAAGCTCGGCCATAGAAATTAAAATAACCGACAATCTTTCTGGTATTGCTAACTATAGCGCTTTTGTAGATGGGCACTGGATATTAATGGAATTCAACCCAAAGAGAGATATGATATATTACACTTTTGATGAGCACGTAGGCCCAGGTAAACACCACTTAAAACTGATCGTTGTTGATAATGTTGGAAATACCAACACCTACGAAACCGATTTTACGCGCTAGCCTCTGCAGCTGTTGCTGCTACCAGGGCTGCCTCTAATCCTTCAGCTTCAACCTTCAAATGGTTAATGATAAAGTCCTGACGGTCCTGTGTGTTTTTACCCATGTAATAACTCAACAACTGGTCTATAGAAGTTTCAGCACCTATAATTACCGGCTGCAGACGAATATCATTACCGATAAAGAATTTAAACTCATCGGGTGATATTTCACCAAGCCCTTTAAATCGTGTAATTTCAGGTCTCACACCTAATTTAGCCATAGCAGCCAAACGTTCTTCTTCTGAGTAGCAATAATGCGTTTCCTTTTTATTACGTACACGGAATAGCGGCGTTTCAAGAATATACAAGTGACCATTCTTAACCAGGTCAGGGAAGAATTGCAGGAAGAAGGTCATCAATAATAAACGAATATGCATACCATCTACGTCGGCATCGGTTGCAATTACTACGTTATTATAGCGTAGATTTTCTTCTATGCTTTCTTCAATATTCAAAGCACTTTGCAAAAGACTGAACTCTTCATTTTCGTAAACGATCTTTTTAGTAAGCCCATATGTATTCAATGGCTTACCCTTTAAACTGAATACGGCTTGAATATTCGGGTCGCGTGCTTTTGTAATAGAACCACTTGCTGAATCACCTTCGGTAATAAACAAGGTAGTTTCCAACCGGCGCTCGTTGTTATCGTTGTAATGAACACGGCAATCGCGAAGTTTTTTATTGTGCAGGCCGGCTTTTTTGGCCCGCTCTTTGGCAAGTTTTTGTATGCCAGACATTGCTTTGCGCTCCTCTTCAGACTGAACGATCTTTTTAAAAAGTTCTTCAGCTACCTGTTCATTCTTATGGAGGAAGTTATCTAACTCGGTCTTAATAAAATCTCCAATAAATATACGTATGGAAGGCCCTTTAGGCCCCATATCCTGCGAACCAAGTTTTGTTTTGGTCTGCGATTCGAATATCGGTTCTTCAACCTTTACGCTTATTGCAGCCACAATAGACTTACGGATATCAGCCGCTTCAAAGTTCTTTTTATAAAACTCGCGCACTGTTTTTACCACCGCCTCTCTGAATACATTCAGGTGAGTACCACCCTGTGTTGTATGCTGACCATTTACAAAAGAATAATAGTCTTCGCTGTATTGCTGTACACTATGCGTAAAAGCTACTTCAATATCATTACCTTTTAAATGAATGATAGGGTATAAAATAGGACTTGTAATATTATGTTCTAACAGGTCATGCAAGCCTTTTTCCGATTCTATTTTAGCGCCATTGAATCTTATTTTAAGGCCGGTGTTCAGGAAAGCATAGTTCCAAAGCATGCGTTCAACATGCTCGTTTATAAAGTGGTAGTTTGGAAATATAGAATCGTCGGCCTGAAAAGTTGTCAATGTTCCCTCATCTTCAGTACTTGAAACTATAGTATGGTCTTTGAAAACTTCACCTTTTTTAAACTCTATTACCTTGGTTTTACCTTCACGTACCGATTGAATACGAAAGTAAGAAGAGAGCGCATTAACTGCCTTGGTACCTACCCCGTTCAACCCAACTGATTTTTTAAACACTTCGGAATCGTACTTGGCACCGGTGTTTATTTTAGCCACACAATCTAATACCTTACCTAAAGGTATACCACGGCCATGGTCACGTATAGTAACAGTTTTTTCCTTTATAGTTACCTCAATGGTTTTACCAAAACCCATTGCATATTCATCAATACTATTATCTATAACCTCTTTTATCAATACGTAAATACCATCATCAGGTGATGAACCATCACCAAGCTTACCAATATACATACCCGGGCGGAAACGAATATGGTCTTTCCAGTCAAGTGACCGGATACTGTCTTCATTATATTTTGCTGCTGCCATTTTAATCTGAAATATTCCGCGAATTTAACGCAAAGCATTTTGCCTGTACAGCCATTCAGGCTAATCTTTTCAACAATTTCGGCCTTATACTGTTTGCAAAAGGGTTTTATATAGTTTTCTATCTTTGTTTCATACAAGAATCGGCTTATATTTTCATGAAAACACGGGATAAACAACTTTCTAATTTAATAGCCCTACTTCTGCTGTTTGTTTACCTCTCCCCCTATATACTATTTCCTCATTCTGCCCACTTTCTTATTCATGACAACCTCAATTCAGGCATCAGCTGGTTTAAAATGATAGCCGAAAGTGGCCTTACATTCTCATCAAGCACTGCTAATTTTCCTAATGTGTTCAATGGTATTCCAAGAGGATGTATGCCATCTCCGTTTGATATATATACTATTCTAAACCTTTTGTGTTCACCCTTAGCTGCCTACTGCATACTAGTTGTTCTTCAACATACTGTGGCATATTTTGGAATGAGGCGTCTGCTCACAGATTACGTTTTCAAGAATGAGAAACCTTACCATGTGGCATTACTTTCACTTGCCTTTGCACTATTACCTTACTGGCCATTGGGAGAATTTTGTGTTGCGGGGCAGCCTTTTGTTATTTGGGCATTACTGAATTTGCACTATGGCAGAAAAACACTATATAACTGGCTTATCATTATACTATTCCCTTTCTGTTCTAGTAATTTCGTTTTCAGTAATTTATTCTTTCTGTCTGTCACATTAGTAGCAATATTAATTCTGTTTTATCGCTCAAAAAAATGGAACATGCAGGTTATATTGGGCTGGGGCTTACTTTTCATATTAAGCACTATCTCTATTTATCATTTGTTTCATCTTCAGTTTATAGAAAAGATTCAGTCAGCCAGAGGTTCAGGTGATCCTGATGTATACCTTAACTGGAAAGGCTACTTACGTGCTGATCTGTACATGTTTTTTAAAGGCCAGTATCATTTCTATGCCTGCCAGTTTCCTGTAATTACTGCAACGCTTTTATTTTCACTTTTTATTGTTCGCTCTGTAAAATACTATCTATTGATAGCAGCAGGACTGTTATTGATGTTCCTGCTTTGTTCTATTGACACCTTCCATTTGTGGAACATTTCTGAGCCACTCTTTAAAATTCTCGGAAGCCTGCGTTCTGTACAAATGAGATTTGAAACATTGCTTCCTTTGCTATGGTTTTTGTTGTTTGCAGTAAGCACATATTACCTGCTACAGAAAGGCCTAATACAAAACTTCATTTCCCTGGCATTAATAAGTGTACAAATTATATTTTTATTCTTCGATTCTAACTCTGTTGACTACGCGGGAAACTCGTTTCCGGAAAATGCTTTTTATTACACCTATATACGCCCAAAATCGAACGAACATGGTAGTTTTGACGATTACTTTGCTCCGGATAAATTTGAACAGGCAAAAAAAGACATCGACTACAAAAAAGAGGTAGTTCTTTGTGTAGGATTTCCTTCAGAAGTTGCACAGTTCAATAATTTCTATACTGCTGCGGCTTATCTCAGTTATTACCCTATCGAAAGGAAACAGGAGATATACAACATTTTTGCACCCGGAGTAAAAAACTTACCTCCCGAAGAAGTGAATTATATTGCGTCCCGAAGTTCTGAATACTATTCTACCCCGGGCACAAACAGATCAGATATAGAATTGAACATTGATACACTGGCAATGAAAAAAATGGATATTAAGTATGTCCTTTCTAATAAAGTAATTGAAAACTCCGCTTTTATACATTTACAAAATATCGATTCGCTTTCCATAAAGAATTCTATTGCCCTGAAACACCTTTATATTTATAAGGTTCTATGAAAAAAGCTATTTTCTGTTGGTCGGGTGGTAAAGACTCTGCATTTGCATTATACAAGGTATTACAGCAAAAAGAATACAGCGTTGAAGCCCTGTTTACTACTATAAACGAGAACTTCAAGCGGGTATCTATGCATGGGGTGCGCGAAGAGTTGATAGAAAGACAAGCGAATAACATTGGCCTGCCCTGGTATAAAATGTATGTACGCGAAGGCAGTAATGCCGAATACGAAAAGAATATGGAGGCATTTTTGCTGGAACAAAAAGCTAAGGGTGTTGAATACGTAATTTTTGGCGATATATTTCTGGAAGACCTACGTGCTTATAGGGATAATAACCTTGCTAAAGTGGGAATGAAAGGTGTTTATCCTTTATGGAAACAAGAAACTAAGGAACTAGCTGATAGCTTTATAGCGAATGGTTTTCAAACCATACTCTGCTGTACCAGCGATGCCTACCTGGGGGAAAAGGAAGTAGGAGAACTATATACAACTGATTTTGTAAAGAGCTTACCCACCAATGTAGATCCTTGCGGAGAAAATGGTGAATTCCATAGCTTTTGCTTTGCCGGCCCTATATTTAAGGAGCCTGTAAAGTTTGCTAAAGGCGAGAAAATATATAAACCCATAGAAACAAAACTTCCTGCCGGCCATCCGCCTATAAAAGGCCCAATGGCAAAGGGATTCTGGTTTTGTGAGTTAAGTCTCTAAACCAAGCCGTTTTAATCGTAACTTTGCTAAATAAAATTAACATTATGAGCAATAGTTCTGCTGCAAATAAACCCTTGTTCGATTACTTACTATGGTTAGGCGATAACAGCCTTGTACTTGGCCATCGTCTTTCAGAATGGTGTGGCCACGGCCCTGTTCTTGAAGAAGATATAGCTATGACCAATATTGCGCTCGACCTTATCGGCCAGGCTCGATTGTATTTAAGCCTTGCAGGAGAAATTGAAGGCAAGGGCCGTTCAGAAGATGAGTTGGCTTATCTGCGTGATGTAATGTTCTTTAAGAATACCTTATTGGTTGAACAAGTAAATGGTGACTTTGCAAATACCATGATGCGCCAGTTCTTGTTTACCGTATTTAACTACCATTTGCAGAATACCCTGCTTACCAGCACTAACGAACAATTAAGGAGCATTGCAGAAAAGGCTATAAAAGAAACTACTTACCAACTTCGCCATTGCAGCGACTGGGTGATCCGTTTAGGAGATGGAACGGAAGAAAGCCGCAAACGTTTGCAGGATGCTGTTGATACCCTGTGGATGTTCACCGGCGACTTGTTTGAAACATTAGATAGCGACAAAGAATTAATTGCAGCCAAAATTGTACCTGACCTGAAAGGAATAAAAGACAAATGGACTGCCACTGTTAAAGAAGTATTGAGCGAAGCTACCATAACCATACCTACAGAATCATATATGATGAAAGGCGGCAGAAAAGGTATACATACCGAACACCTTGGCTTTTTATTGGCTGAACTGCAATTTATGCAACGCGCATACCCCGGAGCTAAGTGGTAAAAACACATATTATTATTTTATTTCTCTAAATCAAGTTGCAATGAGTTTCAAAGAAATAATGGAGATTGCTTATTATACAAGTAGTATTGGATTATTTATAGTAGCAATACTAGGGCTTAAACAGCTTAAAATTGCAAAATCAGATATTAAAATAAGGTCCTCAAGGGAATCTGCCCATATTGCATCAGAACAGTGTAAAATATTCATTAGAGAAGTTTTACCATTGACTGCTAGTTTCGATAAACTACTTAGGGAGAATAAAGTACCTTCCTATAATGGAGCGATTAAAGATTTCATGAATGAAGAATTAACGAATGCATCCACTTGGTATAACGATTGGCTTAATAAAATGGGGGAGCTTGCCGGTAAGGAAACTGAACCTCTTTCCATTGAGGTGACCGCAATAAATGCGTTAGAATCTTTCTCCGTATATTTTATTAGAGGTATAGCTGATGAGACAATAGCTTTTTCTTCCGTTGGAATTGTTTTCTCCAATATTGTTGAAAGATATTATCCATATATATCACTTGTGCGATCTCAAAAGAACCAATTCAACTACTATGATAATATAATTCAATTATACAGGCTATGGAAAGGTAGGATTGAAATGTATGGACTCATCGCACAGAAAAAAAACATTGAACAACAACTTAAAAATATACCTAATACTCATATAAAACCTGAAGGCACAGAATAGTGAAATAATATGACAATGGAAACCAAGGAGCAAATATTAAGTTATCTAGAAGAGGTTTACGACCCGGAAGTACCCGTACTTAGTGTAGTTGATCTGGGTATTGTACGCAAGGTTGAAATTGATGGAATAGGAACCCATATTACTATTACCCCTACCTACACCGGTTGCCCTGCCATGAATGTTATTGAAGATGATATTCGTTCTAAATTGAAAGAAAAAGGCGTGAGCCATTATGATATTAAAACCATTCTTTCTCCGGCTTGGACTACCGACTGGATAAGCGAAGCTGGCAAAAAGAAATTACAGGATTATGGTATTGCTCCGCCTGAAAAATCATCACCCGACCTGAGCTTAATAGGCAACCACAAGAAAATGATCAAGTGCCCGCGTTGTCATTCAACCGATACGGAGATGAAAAGTTTTTTCGGCTCAACAGCTTGTAAGTCACTATACGTGTGCAATAACTGTAAAGAACCATTCGATTATTTTAAGTGTATATAATTTACTATGCAACATATTGATGTATTTATCCAGAACGGAGTTGGCAGAATAACGCTCAACCGCCCCGATGTATTGAACAGTTTTAACATGCCTATGGCAAAAGAACTGCAACAGGCATTAGATGATTGTGCGAAAGATAAAATGGTTCGTTCCATTTTATTGACCGGTGCAGGCCGTGCATTTTGTGCTGGACAAGACCTGGCTGCAGCTATTGCGCCCGGTGCCGATATTAAAGTAATTGTGAGGGAACAATACAACCCCATCATTCTGAAGATCCGCAATATTGAAAAACCTGTGGTATGTGCTGTAAATGGTGTGGCTGCGGGTGCAGGTGCAAATATTGCATTAGCCTGCGATATTGTGTTATCAGCTTTATCAGCAACGTACATACAATCGTTTAGTAAAATTGGTTTGGTACCCGATAGCGCCGGAACATTCTTCCTGCCTCGTTTAATTGGCTTGCAACGTGCAACGGCACTAACTATGCTAGCAGATAAAATAACTGCACAACAGGCATTGGAATTTGGCTTGATATACAAAGTATTCCCTGATGATACCTTAATGGCAGAAGCTTTGAAAATGGCTGAAAGCCTGGCTCAAATGCCAACCAAAGGATTGGGTTTGACCAAGCGCTTATTAAATGCATCATTGAACAACACCCTTGAACAACAATTAGACCTTGAAGGCGAACTACAGGCAGAGGCTGCCAAAACATACGACAATGCTGAAGGTGTGAAAGCATTCCTGGAAAAGAGAAAGCCTGTTTTTAAAGGAGAATAAAATATAAATCCCCGAAGAATACGTGTGCGGAATATGTGGTATCTTAGGTTCAACGGCCGATAACAGCGGAAGTATTTCGCGTATGTTGAAGGCCATTGCGCACCGCGGGCCCGATAATGAAGGTACATTTTTCGAAGGTCAGATATCTCTGGGGCATCGTCGTTTAAGTATTATTGATCTATCGAAGAATGGCAACCAGCCCATGTTTTCAGCCGATGGTAGGTTGGCAATTATATATAACGGTGAACTTTACAATTATAAAAGTTTAAGGCTCGAACTGCAACGCACACAGGCAGGCGATGCCGGTGCAAGGGCTTACCCCTTTCAAACCCAAAGCGATACAGAAGTAATACTGGCTGCATACTTGCGTTGGGGCCCTGAGTGCCTGAAGTATTTCAATGGTATGTATGCCATGGCTATATGGGATAAAGAAAAAAAAGAACTCTTCATTGCCCGTGACAGGCTTGGTATAAAACCCCTGTACTATTGGCACGATGGCAAAACATTTGCATTTGCTTCAGAAATACGCGCATTACTTAAAAGCGGGCTTGTTCCTAAAAAGCTGAATACAACTGCCTTGCAAGATTATGTGACTACACAAACGGTACATGCCCCCTACACTATTATAGAAAATGTAAAAATGCTTTTGCCGGGGCATTATACAGTTATCAAAGAGAACGAAATAACCGCTGCCAAGCAAACCAAGTACTGGAGCCTGCATGATATACCAAACAGGCAGGAAGATATGCCTTATGAGGAAACCTGCAAGCGTGTTAATCACTTGCTCTACGATGCAGTAGAAATGCGCCTGGTGGCTGATGTTCCTTTCGGGGCATTCCTTTCAGGTGGTATTGATTCGAGTATAATTGTGGCGATGATGTCGAGGCTGATGACACAGAAAGTGAAAACATTTTCAGTAAGCTTTGAAGAAGATAAGTTTGATGAAGCACCGTATGCAAGGCAAATAGCCAAGCAGTATAACACTGAACATCACGAAATAAATCTTTCGCTTAAATTGTTCTTAAGTAAACTGCCCGAAGCATTATCTGCATTAGATCACCCGGGTGGAGATGGAATGAACAGCTATGTAGTATCGGAAGCGACAAAGAAAGAAGGTATAAAAATGGCTCTTTCCGGTTTGGGCGGCGATGAATTATTTGCAGGCTATCCCTTGTTCAAGCGCTTAGATAAACTTAATAAAATGAATTGGGTTACAGGATTCCCGAAGCCAATTACGGCTTTGCCTGCACATGTATATAAGCTGTTCAATAACACCGCCGCCGCAGATAAGTTGTTAGAGTTAATGAACCTGCCTGACTGGAATATTGAAACTACTTATCCTGTTATTCGTGCTACAATACCTGTAAGTGAAGCAAGTAAGCTGTTATCGGTTAACAGCAGCATACAGAAAGAACTATACACCAACCACAGACACGATACACTTTCTCAAATATCAGAACTGGAGCTGAGTAACTATATACCCGATGTATTGCTGCGCGATGCCGACCAGATGAGTATGGCACATGCACTTGAGCTACGTGTACCTTTCCTCGATTATAAATTAGTGGAGTATGTAATTGGGTTAAAGGATGATGCTAAATACCCAACAACGCCTAAAAAATTATTGGTCGACGCTACTAAAGGCTTATTACCTGATAATATTGTAAACCGCACCAAAATGGGCTTCACCTTTCCCTGGGCCGAATGGATGAGAGGCGAATTAAAAACTTTTTGCGAAGGAAATATGATAGGACTTTCCATGCGCCCGCAATTCAATAAAGATAATGTGCAATATTTGTGGAAGAGTTTTTTAAGCAACAGCGGTAAAACACCGTGGAGCAAAATATGGCATTTGGTGGTGCTTGAAAACTGGTTAAAGGAAAACGAAATAGATGGCTAAGAAAAAAATACTTCTTTTCAGTGATTGGTTCTACCCGGGCTTTATGGCAGGTGGCCCCATTCAGTCATCGTTCAACCTTATTAACCACCTAAGGGAGTATTATGATTTTTCAGTTGTAACCCGCGATACCGATTACACTGATACCGTTCCGTATAAAGGAATTAAAAGCGATACCTGGACTACCCTGCCCAACGGCATGCGTGTATATTATTTCTCGGCTGCAAACCTTGGCTACCCTGCCATGGACAAGCTTATTCAAAGCGAGGAGTTTGATATTGCTTACCTGAACAGCATGTATTCACCACGCTTTACCATTATGCCCTTGTTCATTTTAAACAAGCTTAAAAAGAAAGTAATACTGGCTCCGCGTGGTATGCTTGCACCGAGTGCAATAGCCATAAAGAGTTGGAAAAAACGCCCTTTTCTGTTATGGATAAAAAACAGCAGCCTTATAAAGAACATGCACTTTCATGCAGCATCGGAACAGGAAGCAGGACATATTCAGAATGTGTTTGGCAAAAAGGTTGATATACGCATGGCCCCTAACCTGCCCGGCAAAATGGAACTACCAGCTTTTGTAGCCAAGCGAAAAGATGCGGGTATGGTTCATTTAATAAGCGTTGCAAGGGTATCACCTGAAAAAAACCTGCATTATGCATTAGAGGTATTGCAAAAAGTAAAAGGCAAAGTGAAGTTCGACATATTTGGCCCCATTTACGATTATGCCTATTGGGAAAAGTGCAAAGCCATACTTAACAAATTGCCTGATAATATTCAGGCTGAGCATTTCGGGCCGATAGCAAAGGATGAGATACCCAATGCCTTGAAAGATGTACACTTTTTATTTATGCCAACCCAAGGTGAAAACTTCGGGCATACCATATTAGAAGCTATGATGTGCGGATGCCCTGCCATTATCAGCGATCAAACCCCGTGGAGAGGATTGGAAGCAAACAAAGCAGGCTTTGACCTGCCATTGAATGACCAACAGAAATTCGTGAATGCCATTGAACAAGTTATTGCAATGGATTCAGCCACATTCAAGGAATGGTCAGAAGGAACAAGAACTACCGCTACCAACTTTATCAATAATCCGGCTTTATTGCAACAGAGTATTCATATTTTTGAATAATGAAGGTAAGTATTATAACTGCTTGTTTGAACAATGCCGCTACGCTCGAAGATGCGATGAGATCGGTATTTGAGCAGGATTACCCGAACATTGAATATATAGTTATTGACGGTGCATCGACTGACGGAACAGCAGCTATACTAGAGAAATACAAAAGCAAACTAAGCGTACTTGTATCGGAAAAAGATGCAGGCATTTATGCGGCACTGAATAAGGGATTAAGTAAAGCTACCGGCGATATTGTAGGCTTCCTGCATGCCGATGATTTTTATACATACGCTAACTCTATTTCAAAAATTGTAAAAGCATTTGAAAAAGAAAATGCTGATTGTGTGTATAGCGACATTCAATATGTAGAGCGCGATAATACATTGAACCTTGTACGAGACTGGAAATCGCAGTCTTATACCGATGGTATGTTCTTGAAAGGCTGGATGCCACCCCACCCTACTTTCTTTTTGAAAAGGAAATGTTACGAGCAATATGGATATTACAATACCACCTTCACTATTTCAGCCGATTATGAATTAATGTTACGCATGTTGCATAAACACAAATTAAAAGCAACCTATATCCCCGAAGTGCTTGTAAAAATGCGCACCGGCGGAGTAAGCAACCGATCATTGGCCAAGCGCATTAAAGCCAATATGGAGGACAGAAAGGCATGGAAAATAAATAACCTTAAACCGGGACTCTTTACCCTCATTATTAAACCATTGGGGAAGATTGGGCAGTATTTGTAAAATGAATAAAAAGCTAATCTTATCACTCCTTGTATTTTTCTCTTGTTTGCAATTCTCTTTTTCGCAAATTAAAGACACATTACATTTAAAAGTAGATCAACATATATTAAAAATAGCTGCAAAAATGGCTGCCTGGGATGAGTTTAAGCACCCTGAAAATGATATGTGCTGGAAATGTCTTGAGCGGTTAATGCGATTTGATTCTATTAAAGATCTTTCATCAGAGAATGAACTATTAGAGTTAATTAAATACCCTAATTCACAAATCAAGTGTTACGCTTTTCTTGGCTTAATGCAAATAGGGTCTTCCAAAATAATTAATGCCTTACCTCTACTATACAATGATACAAGTACGGTTTATGATACTTGGTTAGGATGGCATACGAAATTCAGAGTCGTTGATTTTATCTATTATTCAACAAACCATAGTAATCTAAAAATCACCAAAATAGCCCTCTCCAAACAACAGAAGAAAGAATTACGATTATTCCGAAAACTAATGCTCTTTTATGTAGATAAAAAAAACGTAGAAATAAGGGAAAACGTAGATTTACTTATGCGACCTGAAGAAACCACTACAGACTAAACTTTAACTACCTTGTTCAAAACCCCTTTAAAACTATTATTCCAACCAAGTCAGTCGAACGCTATTGCCGAGTATATTAGCACTTTATTAGAACTATGCCTATAGGTAGAAATCCCCTTGTATTTGGTTTGCACCCGGTAATTGAAGCGATAGAAAGCGGCAAAGAACTGGAAAAAGTGTTGGTGCAGAATAACCTGCAAGGCCCATTATCAAAAGAACTGTTGTTCATGTTGCGTGACCGCAATATTCCATTTCAGTATGTGCCGGTTGAAAAACTGAACCGCATTACCACCAAGAACCACCAGGGCGTTATTGCGCACATTGCAGAAGTAACGTATCATAAAATAGAGAACCTATTGCCCGGTATTTTTGAAGAAGGAAAAACACCTTTGTTCGTATTGCTCGACCAGATCACCGATGTGCGTAACATGGGCGCTATTATTCGTTCAGCAGAATGCGCCGGTGCACATGCCGTTATTATTCCTGCAAAGGGCTCGGCTCAAATAAATGAGGAAACTATGAAAGCATCGGCAGGTGCATTGAACCTGCTACCTATATGCCGTGAAAACAGCCTTGCTGAAGCCATTCACTTTTTAAAAGATGGCGGCTTGCAAATAATAGGCTGCACTGAAAAAACAGACAACTTATATACCAATGCCGACTATACGCTACCAACGGTGTTGGTAATGGGTTCGGAAGGTAATGGTATATCGAACGAAATATTGAGACTGTGCGATGCAGAGGTTAAAATACCGTTAATGGGAAAGATAGAGTCGCTAAATGTATCGGTAAGTGCGGCAGTAGTAATGTATGAGGCAGTACGTCAGCGTTCAGTAAAATGAGGAAACGACACAACCCCGGCGACAGAAGAAAGAAACACTACCCATCGCTGCAGCGGAGCATTACCGGCACTGTAGATATGAAAGGCTCAGGCGCTGCATTTATTGTTGGCACCGGCCTTCCTAAAGACATATATATTCCACGCGAAAGAACGAACCACGCCTTGCATGGCGACCAAGTGAAAGTTACCATTAAGGCTACACGTCACCCTGAAAACAGGCCTGAAGGAGAGATAGTGGAAATACTGGAAAGAGGCAAAGTAACTTATAGCGGAACTATTCAGATATCAGATGGACATGCATTTGTAATACCTGATAACTCTAAAGCGCCATCGGATATTTATGTGCCGCTCGACAAAATAAATCATGCTAAAGATGGCCAGAAAGTTCTGGTGCATATAATAAGCTGGGAAAAAGAAGAAAAGCATCCACGCGGCGAAATACTTGAAGTACTTGGCCAACCGGGCGAGCATATTGCAGAAATGAATTCCATTATTGAGGAATTCGGGCTGCCATTAAAATTTCCGCACAGAGTTGAAGAAGATGTTGCGGCACTCAACAAGAACATATCGGACGAAGAAATAAAACGCAGACGCGACTTCAGGGGCATAACAACATTTACCATTGATCCTATAGATGCCAAGGATTTTGATGATGCACTATCATTAAAAAAACTTGATAACGGGCATTGGGAAGTTGGTGTACACATTGCCGATGTTAGCCATTATGTAGAACTGAATTCATCAATTGATAAAGAAGCGCAGAAACGTGCCACATCGGTTTATCTTGTTGACAGGGTAATACCCATGTTACCGGAAGCCCTTTCAAATGGCACCTGTTCACTGAATCCGAATGAGAACAAACTTTGTTTTTCGGCTGTATTTGAACTGAACGACTTAGCAGAAATAAAAAACCAGTGGTTTGGTAAAACAGTTATCAAATCAATACGCAGGTTCCATTACGACCAGGTGCAGGAGATACTTGATGGTAAGGAAGATGCACTTTCTAATGAAGTTCATTTACTTAATAAATTAGCTAAGACCCTTCGCGCCAGGCGCATGAAAGAAGGCTCTATAGCTTTTGAAAAGACTGAGATAAAATTCGTACTTGATAATAAGGGTAACCCACTGGGAGTAAAGTTTATGGAATCGAATGATTCTCATAGATTGATAGAAGACTTTATGTTACTGGCTAACCGAAAGGTTGCTGAGCTGGTTGGCAAAACACCTCCTGTACAAAAAGATGGAGAATACGCACATCAAAACAAGGATAAGAAAAAGAATGTGTTCGTATATCGTGTACACGATTCCCCAGACCCGGAGAAGTTGCAAAAGTTTACTGAGTTCCTGCGCAAGTCGGGCATCAAGTCAACATTCGACAGGAGCACCAATATTGCAAACTCATTCAACTCACTGCTTTCAGATGCACGTGAAAAACCATACGAGAATATTCTGAACCTGCTCGCCATACGCACTATGGCAAAGGCTATTTACACAACTAAGAACATTGGCCACTATGGCTTAGGTTTCGATTTTTATTCACACTTCACCTCTCCAATTCGCCGTTACCCTGACTTAATTGTACACCGTTTATTACAGGAGTTTTTAACTACAGGCAAAACAGTTGATAACGTTCATGAACTGGAAGACCTTTGTAAGTATTGTTCGAAAATGGAGCGCATGGCAGAAGAAGCCGAGCGTGCATCGGTAAAATACAAACAGGTACAATACATGCAAATGCACAGCACCGAAGAATTTGAAGGACTTATTTCAGGCGTTACTGAGTATGGCTTTTTTGTAGAACTGAAAGCCAATAAGTGCGAAGGCTTCGTACGTGGCCGTGACCTTGCAGATGACTACTACCTTTACGACGAGAAGAACTATTGCCTGAAAGGCAAAAAGTCAGGCAGCGTATACCAGTTAGGGCAAACTGTTCATGTAAGGGTTAAGAAAACCGACCTGATAAAGAAATTTATTGACTTCGAACTGGTTTAAGAACCATTCACCACTTAGGCACTAAGGCCACATAGACTCACTAAGAACTTGTTTTGTGCAATGTCTCGCCCTTAAAAAATCGACTGGTTAGATATTCCGTTTCAGGTCAATTACTTGCGTTTATTTTTGTATTACAAACTTCCCTGCTGAAACTAAACTTCCCGTTTCGGTTAGCACCCTGTACATATATATTCCGCTAGCATTGTTACTTAAGTCTATTTGGGAAATTGAAGCATTTAGGATTGATGCATAAATCTTTTCTCCAAGAACATTATACACTTCAACTTCTAACTTTCCGTTATTCCCTTTTTCTTCAATAGTAAACCTACCATAGCTTGGGTTAGGATACACCATTAACGAATTAGTATTTTGTAATTGTGGGGCACCTGTTATAAGTGTACCATAAATGCTGCAGGTATTAGATTTAGAAGCATTGTAATTTTTGCCCATAGTTCTTGCAGTGCTTGGGTTACAACCGCCCGGATTATCTATACCTACATGATAATATATATTCTTTGAAGTGGCATAGAAATCAGTATAGGTTTGTGTACCTTTCAGAACAGAATCGATTACACTAAACCTGTCAATAATCGTATCTCTGTAAATATAATATTTGGTGAAAGCTAATCCATTATAACTGGTATCCCATATCAGTTTATAGGTTCCTGCTGGCAGTTCATCATCTACAGATAAGTGAAGAGTTAAGTTGTAGGGGCTCAATGGAGATTCATCACCGCATGAGTCTACTTCCGAAACCTTATATCTGTACCCACGACTTTGTGGCACTGCAATTGGGTCCACCCACAATGTTAAACTGTCATAAGGCTGTGTTGCAGCCAAACGATATATTCCTGCTGCCGTAGTTTCCCTATAGATATTGTACGCTGCTATTTTGTGCTCGGTTGAGCGGTTCCATAATACCTGATTCTGTTGATTAGTGTCTACGGTAACTTCACAGAGTGATACTCCTTGTGGCAATGTATCTTGTATTTGTGCGCTCGTAATTCCCTTACAGCCTGATGCATCAGTAACTGTTATATTATAATATCCTACTGGCGCCGTCAGTGAAGAAGTTGTTGCACCATTCGACCATAAATAAGTAAATGGCAGTATACCACTTGTATCAGATATGGCTATAGTTCCATTGGTTCCTGTAAAACAGTCGGCATGGGTGATGTTTGTAATTGTAACGATAGGTCCTCCTGCATTTTCAACGGCAGCACTTATACTATCCTTACAACCTGATGCATCAGTAACCACTACCGAATAGCTTCCTGCCGCAAGGCTTGTGGCGTTATACACTGTTTGACCTGAAGGCGACCATAAATAGGTATAACTACCTGTGCCACCCGATACAGTCAACGTTGCACTTCCGTCAGAAGCTTTACATGAAGCAGTTGCAGTACCTATAGACATAGAAAACGCAAGTGGTTGAGATATTGTAATCACTCTGGTTGATTTACATCCGTTTGCATCGGTAACTTCAATTTGGTAAGGACCTGCAACAAGACTGCTGATGTTTTGCGTGGTTGAGCCATTGTCCCAATAGAAGGTGTAAGGAGTAACTCCACCCGAAACAGAAATAGTTATTGAGCCATTGTTGCCGCCGGGGCAGGTAACATTGTTAACTGTACCCAAAACTATTACAGGAGCACCAGTATCTGCAACATTAGCAGTAGCTGTTGTTTTGCAACCATTTTTATCGGTAACAGTAACTAAATATAAGCCACTCGCAAGGCTATCAGCAGTTGATTTATTACTCCCGTTTGTCCAGAAATAAGTATAAGGCGGTGTTCCGTTTGAAGGAGTTGCAGTTGCTGAGCCTGTAGCTACGCCACAGTTTGAACTTACAGTTGAAGTAGAAACATTAAGCCCGCAGGTGGAGAGTTTTGTTAAAAATTCATCTCCGGTTCCAGGATTTGTATTAACTAAAATAGTGCTACCAAAAGTAATGCTATCGCTTCCAAAATTACCATAAGCGTATATGTTTCCATTATTGATAGCAATGGTATTTATTGCATCTCCGGCATCAGGCGTAACTCTATCAAGTCCTCCCGCGCTATATGCCCATATCACATTGCCTGCACCGTTATATTTCACGAGAAAAACCATACTTGGTCCGTATGTTGATGGTGACGGAGTAGCATTATGGAAAACATAAGAACCAAAAGTAATTGAAGGAGCAATAAAATATCCTCCAACATATATATTATTGTTATTGTCTACAGCTATGCTTTTTCCACTCTCGTTCCAGCCTCCAGCGCTTTGCGCCCATTGAGGGTTGCCAGCAGAATCGCATTTGGCTATAAAATAAGCATCATCAGGTCCACCTAAATTGCCATTTGTAAGTGTACTTGTACCAAAAGCGACTGTAGATGTACCGAAATACCCAGAAATATAAACATTTTCTACTGCGTCGGCAGCTATTGAACATCCAACCGTTTGTCCATTTCCACCTGTTCCTCCAATATTTTCAGCCCAATTCACATTACCATTTGAATCATACTTTACAACAAATGCGTCAAGGCTACCTATTAGGTTTACAGTGTGACTTCCAAAGGCAAGAGTACTACTTCCATTCGTTCCAGTAATATATACATTACCCTTCTTGTCAGAATTAATGGTATATGGCTGGTCAGTTCCTCCGCTGGAAATAGCTGTTTTAGCCCAAAGTACGTTACCATTAGGGTCATATTTGGCAAGAAGTAAATTAGTATTACCTGAAGAATTATTCAAAGTAGTACTTCCAAAAACCACTGTAGAACTTGTAAAATCTGCAGCTATATAAGCGTCGCCTTTCTGATCTGTTGTAACAAACCCGTTATACACATTTCCTACCGGGCTTGTAGCCCAAAGTATATTACCATTAGGGTCATATTTCACTAAAAACAAACTACTGCTGCCTGTATTTGTTAACGTAGTAGAACCAAAAGTTATTGAGGAGCTCTGAAACTGACCGCCAACAAATACATTTCCAAATGAATCTATTGCCAAACCTACGCCTGCATCATTATTATCTCCACCGGCGCTTTTTGCCCAAAGTACATTACCATCGGGGTCATATTTTACAAGAAACATATCCCAATAACCAGTATTAGTTAGCGTATAACTTCCAAATGTAACACTACCTCCTATAAAATAACCGGTAACACAAATGTTCCCGTTAGCATCAGTTGCCATCCCAAGTGTGTAAATACTTCCAGCGGCAGTTTTTGCCCAAAGCCAACTGGGTGCTTGCGAATATGCAATTGAGAAACTAAAAGTAAAAAACAATAAGGCTAGTAAAGTCTTTTTCATGTGGTTATATTAATTCATTAAAACTTCAATGAATATTAAGTATTAAATATTCATATTTCCTAACTCACCAGATTACTCAGTATGCTCCTCGCTCTAGTGGGTTAGACTCTAAATCGTATTGATCTTCTTCAGGAACTCATCCTTGTAAAGCCCGCCAACAGGTACATCCTTATTATATTCGAGTATAACTTTTGTATGGTCGATAGATATTATTTTATCTATACGAACAATGAACGACCTGTGTACACGAACAAAACGATCAGCCGGAAGTTTTTCCTGGATACTCTTCATGGTAGAACGAATAATATACTTACCACTTATAGTGTGCAATGTAACATAGTCCTTTAATGCTTCTACATAAAGTATATCTTTCATTACCACTTTCACCAACTGAAAACTTGATTTCACGAACAAAATATCTTTCGATTCTTTGTTCTGAACCAAATGGTAAAGCATTTCATTTTGTTTCTTAAGCTTTACTTCTTCATTGAAACGATACAATGCAGTTTCAATGGTAGCACGCAGGTCATTAGCCTTGAACGGCTTAACCAGGTAACCGGCCGGGCCCGATGTGTTTGCCCTGCCAATACTATCTTCATCGGAATATGCTGTAAGGTAAACAATAGGCACCTGGAATTTTTTACGGATCTCTTTTGCCGCATCAATACCGGTCATATCGCCCTTCAGCATTATATCCATCAATATAATATCGGGGGTTTTATCTTCTACCATTTCAATGGCATCTTCGCCTTTTACACAATGGCCCACAACGGTATAACCAAGTTTGGTAAGGGTCTGGGAAAGGTCACGAGCAATAATTACTTCGTCTTCAACAATCAGTACGCTAGTTTTTTTCATGAAAGGGGATTATTTGGAGGATTTTTTAATAGCCGGGTTATTTGATTTGAATATGATAGAATATTTAGTGCCTTTGGCATCTGATGTCTTTTTAACTTCTCCGTCTTTTAACTGTGTAACAAGGCTATCGACCAGTTGCAAGCCCAACGATACACGTGATAATTTTTTAATGGTCTTCTGCTTAATACCTATTCCGTTATCTGACACCTCAAGTGTTACTTTTTTGCCAGTTTGTTTCAATGTCACTTTTATCTTTCCTGTTTTTTCGTTAGGGAAAGCATACTTAATTGAGTTTGAAACCAATTCATTTACTATCAGTCCGCAGGTTATAGCATGATCATAATCGAGGAATATGCGTGAAGTCTCACAATTAATAGTAATGCGCTTTTGCGGGTCAGAATACGATACAAAAAGGTTATGTGTAAGATCCTTCAGGTATGAAGATATGTCTATCTCTTCATCGGCTTCGGAATGATATAAACTTGAATATATGGAAGACAGCGCATAGAATCTGTTCTGAAATTCACGCATTACAGGTACCAGCTTAGGATCCGGCATTTGATTTATCTGCAAATTTAATATGCTGGTGATGATCTGCAGGTTGTTCTTAACACGGTGGTTAACCTCTTTCAGCAGCCATTCCTTCTCCTCTACCATTTTCTTAAGGCGCATTTGCAACATCTTATGTTCTGTAATTTCCCATTGCAAATGCTCGTTCACCGATTGCATTACCTGTTTGGCTATTTCACTTTTCTCAATTTGTTCTTCCAGTGATGTATCGTGGCATAAAACCATAGCTGCAGGCTCTTCGCCCCATTCCGTTGGAATAACTGATGCCTCAACACTTATCGGTTCACCTGATCCGAACAATTGTCTCATTTTCACAAAACGGCCAGTAATGGCCTCCTGTCTTTCGAAGCGTGGTTTATTTTCCCTTATGGTAGCCTGGTGTTCAGGCAAAACAAACTCCATGACATTTCTACCAACAACCTGGTCTTGTGATATTGCACTTACCAGTTTTAGACCACTACGGTTAACGAATAAAATTTTACCTGATTTATCGTGCACACATATTGCTTCAGGAAAGGCATCGATAATATTGAGATAGTTATTGAAAAGTCTTTCTGATAATTTACGCTGAGTTACATCTCTAACTATTAATAACCTGCATTTTTTTCCTTGATATAGTACAGGATGCCCCCTTACTTCAGTAGATATATATATTCCATCTCCCCTGCGTACCCGTAGTTCATAAAATATTTTACGGTTCTGTGCTACTTCCTGCATTGCCAGGGCAACATCATCCTTATGTATAAGATCAATTGAATTGGTGCCTATTATTTGTTCACGTTTTAACCTGAAACTAGCCAGTAATTGATCATTTACATGCAAAAAATATCCATTTTCGGTAATAGCCAAGCCATCGGTAGTAAGTTCACATACCGTTTTAAATAGGTCATTGGTTAAATCACCTTCGATTTTTTTCACCTCAAAGTCCTCAGAAACATTGGAAATAGTAGTCTTTTCAGCCATTTACACCCTTCAATTGAAGCAAATATAATACTTTTTCCACAAAAATACGTTGCACCCTAAAAAAGGTTCGTCGTAAATAGATAATAATTCGTCTTATTTTATGCCTCCAGGTCGAGGAGTTTTTCCTTAGCCACCTGCATAGGTATGCTGATGCACTTTTTCTCCATATAATCAATCACTTTCTCAAGCACTTCTTTCGATTCAATAGAAAGTGATCCAATTTCTTTCGAAAAGACCGAAGACATAGCCCTTTCTTTAATTTCACGTATACGCACCGGTACTTCGCTAAAGGCTATTTCAATTTTACGGCCTTTCAGGTCGGTATAAAACTCATTTACGGCTTCTGTTATTATCTTTCCTGCTAACACCATTTCTCCCTTACGTTCGTTCAGGTTCTTTTTGGCAATGCCATTCAGGCTATCTACATTAATTCCTTTAACACCTTTTTTAGTAAGTACCGCCTTATCAACATTGAATGGCAGCCCAAGGTCAACTATCATTTTGGTGCCCTTCTCATTATTAGCAAGGGCATCAAACACATCAGCCGTAATTACAGGCTTTGCACTCTGAATACATGTTATAAGCACATCAAAACCACCCTTAAATGCTTCCAATTCCTTTAGTGAATGCGCATTGACCTTATATTTATCGGCTAGCTCTTTAGCGTTCTTTAGGGTACGGTTAAACACGGTAAACCTGGTAAAACCATGCTTACTCAGGTATTTAACCATAATATCGGCCGTTTGTCCTGCACCCACCATTATTACCCTTGAATCAATGCCTACGTTCCATTCCTGTAGCTTACGGCAAGCCAGTGACATTACTGAAACTGGCTTTTCAGCAATTTTGGTATCGGTATAAACCTTTTTAGCTGTTTCTATTGTTTTACGAACCAATAACCTTATAAAATCATCTGTTAATCCATGCTTGTGCGACCATTCAAAGGCCTGCCTAACCTGGGTAATTATTTCTCTTTCACCTACAACCAGTGAATCAAGTGACGAAGCCACTTCAAACACATGCTGAACGGCTTCTTCGCCGCGTAACAGTTGTGAACGTGTCAATGCCCATTTAATATCTTTTTCCTTCCATTCAGGATGAAATAGCTTGATAACGTTTTTTGCAAAACTTTCCTTTACCGGAGCAGAAACCGAAAATATAAATTCAAGCCTGTTGCATGTACCGAGGTACATTAGGCCATCAATGTTTAACTCAGATTTAATTTTAGCAAGTCTTTCCGGAAGAACAGCCTCATCTATAAAAAGGCCGTCGAGGTTTTTAAGCCCTGTAGAACTATGTGTAAATGCTAATACCAGGTAACGATCCACTTCTGTTCTTTTTGTTCGTTACAAATGTCACCGTAAAGTGTCAACCATGTGTCACAGAAATGTCATACTTTCTTATGATTTTTGTCATGGAAGGAAAAAAGAATTTTATCCATCACTCCCTGCAAGTCCTTTTCTTTTGCTGCTTTGGTCCATACCTGCAAATAAAAAAAATGCGTGCGGGTAGCAATAGTTACCATGTGATATGCAAGCTTATCGCCCATTATAGTACCCACCAGCCTTGTTGTGTAGGCCGAATCGCCATCAATAAGTTTAAATGTTCTTTTATCGAGTTGGGCATCGGGCATATTGGGCTCCGAAAGAGTTGAATCATAAAATGCTTCCAGTGTTGTCTCATTCAATCCATCGCGGGTGGTATCGAAACCCACAACATACAACGGAACAGAATCGTTGGCATATTGCAAAATAGATACACCCGGAAATATTGTATCGGTCGATTCCATATACTCTGGCAAGAGCACGGTGAACAAGCCTTTATCTGAGCCTACTTCTTTGTACAAAACATCGCGCTTACAGGCAATGAGTGTAACGCATAATACACAGGCCATTATTATTATTCTGCGCATAGCATACTTATTAATGTAGGTACAAATATCATATATTTGGCTTTGTGCAAGACCACATACTATGAAAACATTTCGGGTGAAAAGAGGAGTTATTATTGGCCTTGTGGCATTACTTTCAGTAGGATGTGCACACAGTTACCTCTGGCGTGGTATTAAGGACACCTATTTGAAAGGCAGACTAAACCCCGATATTGATGGGTATGCAAACCTGCCCAGCCGCAAAGTAAATATTGGTACCCCACAACCCTGGGCCGTTTCACCAAGATTCAATAAAGACACTATTCCAGCAGATTGCCTGACCTATTTTAAAAAGTATAAAACAGAGGCGTATATGATCATTAAAAATGACTCGATATATTACGAACAATACTGGGACGGCTATTCCGACACCTCGCACACCAATTCTTTTTCGGCGGCAAAGAGCATTGTAAGCATACTTACCGGCATTGCTATTAGTGAGGGCAAAATAAAAAGTGTGAAGGAAAAAGTAAGCGATTTTATTCCGAATTTCAATAAAGACATGGATAGTTTGCTAACCATTGAAAACCTGCTGACCATGAGCTCAGGTATTCACTTCGATGAAAACTACCTGAGCCCCTTTGGCTACCCGGCCAAAGCATACTATGGCTTCGACCTGATGAAGGTTACCCTGAAATATAGCGTAACCTCTACACCAGGAAAAGATTATGATTATATGAGTGGCAATACTACCATACTTGGTTATGTGGTTAAAAAGGCAACGGGAGAAAATTTGAGCGATTATGCATCGGAGAAATTATGGAAACCAATGGGCGCAGAAAACCCTGCTTACTGGAGCACAGACAAAAAAGACGGTATGGAAAAAGCATTTTGCTGTTTCAATTCTAATGCACACGATTTTGCAAGGTTGGGTAAACTATATCTTGACTCGGGCAAATGGAACGGGCAACAACTTGTACCTAAAGATTATGTGCTGGCTTCTATAACCCCTAAGGTGGTTAATTATTATGGCTATCAATGGTGGATAACCCATGTGGGCAAGCACTATGTGCCTTATGCTGCCGGTCTGTTTGGACAATACGTGTACATAGTTCCCGATGAAAATATGATTGTTGTGCGTTTAGGTAGGCAACAAGGTGATGACGATGCTAAATACTATGTAGGTGCTGCAACCTATATGTTTGGGAAGAAGAAGAGTTAGTACTTAGTAATGAGTATTTAGTATTGGGTATTGAGAGATTAGATACTGATTTGGGCGTTCCCTCCTTCGTCGGTCGGGCTATACGTTACAACTCCGCGCCTCCTAAGGTCGGCTGTGGGGTTTCCACTACAACGCGAAGCCTCACGAGTTCAAAAACTAATAGGCGCTTTACGAGTAATCCCTAACGCAAAATACACTAACGACTTACTACTATCGACTATTGACTGCAGAAAAGGTGGGCGCGGGTTAGCTGCAAATGATGCGAGTATAGGAAACTCAGGCAAGCAGGGAGCAAGAGTAGCCCCGAATAAAAACCGACCTCACCCTACCCTCTCCTGAAAGGCGAGGGAAAGAAAATGCCAACAACTAATCCCTTAACACTAAAGTTATATCTTTGAAACTACATAATCAGTTATAACACATGAAAAAAGTATTTAAGTTTATTGTAGCCCTACTCTTTATAATTATTGTAACAGTAAACTTTGTAATACTGTTTACGGGCAGGTTTTATATGTATAAAACGTTGGCCAATACAGTATTTAAAGGCAGGCTAAGCCCGGCAATAGATGAGTACGGTATTTTTTCGAACAATATTGTGGGGACCGGCACAGCTCGCCCATGGCCTGTAGCAAAGGGCTACAATAAAGGCGTTATACCCGATTCGTTGGTACCACAGTTTAAGAAAATGAAAACCGTAGCGTTTGTAGTTATTAAAAACGATTCGTTATTACATGAACAATACTGGGACGGATATTCAGATACTTCGCACTCCAATTCGTTTTCAATGGGGAAAAGCATTACCAGTATTTTATGCGGTATAGCTATTGCAGAAGGAAAAATAAAGAGTGTAGATGAAAAAGTAAGTGACTTTATTCCGCAATATAAAGAAGGCATGGATAGCTTGCTTACATTGAAAGACCTGCTTGAAATGGGATCGGGAATTAATTTTGGCGAAAACTATATAAGCCCGTTTTCGTACCCTGCCGAGGCGTATTACAGCAGCGATGTAATGGAGTACACGTTGAAATATAAAGTAACAGAAAAGCCGGGCACCGAATGGAAATACCTGAGCGGAAACACTCAATTGCTGGGCTATTGTATAACCAAAGCAACAGGCAAAAGCCTGAGCGAATATGCTACAGAAAAATTATGGAAGCCGCTGGGAGCTGAACACCCTGCATATTGGAGCACTGACCACAAAGGCGGACTTGAAAAAGCATATTGCTGTTTCAACAGCAATGCACGCGACTTTGCACGTATCGGTCAATTGTATTTAGATTCAGGAAGGTGTAATTACCACAAGACTATAGATTCTGTTTCAGATTCAATGGGCAATACTAAATATGTAATGACCGGAGGATACGATCAAATCGTTCCAGTGGCTTGGGTTGCAGCTTCTACCACACCAAAGCTTGTAGCGTATTATGGTTACCAGTGGTGGATATTAAAATTCGAAGGGCATACTATTCCTTATTGCCGTGGCTTACAAGGGCAATACATTTTTGTAATACCTGATAAAAAAATGGTTGTAGTGCGCCTTGGTGCAAAGCGCGAAGTAGTTGCTATGGAACAAATTGATGGCAAGGAATACAATATTCCTACTGATGCCTTTATATATTTGAAGGCGGCTTTGAGTATGTATGGCAAGTAAACGGTGGCCCCTCCTAACCTCCCCATCGGGGAGGAATTCAAGCAGTGTATTTGCGTTAGGGATAGAAGCGTAAAGCCCGCAGGAACGAGGACTTGCAGCGTATAGCCCGCCCCGCAGGGGAACGCCCAAATGATTTTAAACTTTAAAAGACTACGACCTAATATCTAAAACTTCAATACTTGTAACAGGGTGAATCTCCCAGCAAGTAGCACGCCAGTCCTTAGGATTATCAGGGTCGGTATTTTCAGCCTGGGTAATATGTTCTTCATCAAAAAGTAACCAGCCTTTTACACGCACCACGTGTCCTTTTATAGTATTACGTAAGTTATCGGTACTCCAGTCAATTCCTTTCTTTGCCATTATTTCGCGCATGCGTGGTGTTACTTCTACAATCACACATTTCTTCTCTTCATACTTTGCTTTATCACCATATAAAAATTCTCCTTCGCTTATATCATTTTGCGGAACTACCAATTCAATATGCGTATCGCGGTATTGCGGGTTACGCTCATGGCAATTGCAGGTCTCTACCCCACCTACTTTTACATCGTATACATAGCCGGTAATATCAACTGCTTTATGATCGTTAAAGCGGTTACGATCTTCACCGGGAGCCAATATTGTTTGAATAGTAATAGAGCGGTCAAAGTCATTAGAATCAGGGAATGTGTACCTGTTCTTTAGCTCGTCGAGTATTTTTACTTTTTCGCTTCTGGCATCGCCCTGCAAGCCGCAATCGCGGTAGATGTCCATTTCGCCACCTGTGTTCTTGCATGCGAACAATAAACACATACCAAAATAAAAAAGATACTTGTACATATTATTTTGCCGTCATGGCTGCCACATAAAGCTTTACCAGTGCATAGCTTTCGCTGATAACATTGAAGGTAATATTCTTTTCTTTTTTAGAACTTGCGAATGATGGTTCAGGTAATGTGGTCTGCACATACACATTTCCATTCTCCTTTTTCCAGGTGCCGATCTGCTGCCATTCATCAAATATTTCAAGCGAGGTGCTGCCGGCATCCATGCGCTCATGGTACCATGTTACTTTACCTGAATCAGTAAAATTCACAAGGTATTCAAGTGTATGGTTATCGTTCTTTAATATAAGGGTATCGCCTACTCTCAGGCTATCAAACCGGATATTGGTATGCCAGTTACCAAATACCAATTTGCCACTATACAATGGATTGCTCATTTGTGCGTTTATTATATGACAGCACAACAAAAGCAAAACGGTTAAACTTATTCTGTTTCTCATAGTACAAATATAGCAACTCATCTTATTTCTTAATCGTTTAACATATATTAATAAACTCAACACATATCAGCCTTTCAGAATATGTACTTTTGCTCAGAATTAATACAGAATCACTTACTATACTTGTTACTCTTTCAGGAGTATGCGTTCAACATTTAAACCATTACTTATATCATTGTTTTTTCTGCTATCTGGCTTTGCTGCGTTTGCACAACTACCGGAAGCGCATTACGATGGAAAGATAACGGGAAGAATTATTGATTCTGCAACCGGTGCAGCTGTTGAATACGCTACGGTAAGCCTTACTGCCATACCGAATAATAATATTGTAAATGGCGCTACGGCCGATGATAAAGGCGTTTTTACAATAACCAATGTAGTACCGGGCACTTATAAAATGTCGGTTGTGTTTTTCGGATATAAAACATTCGAAAAGAGCGGTATTGTTGTTGCACAGGGTTCAGTAGCAGTTGGCGACATTAAAATAGCCAGTACAAATATTACCCTGAAAGCAGCCACTATATCAGCAAGTAAGCCCATTATAGAAAACAAAATAGACAAGCTGGTTTACAACGTTGACCAGGACCTGACCTCGCAAAGCGGTGTGGCAGCAGATGTGTTAAAGAAGGTACCTGAAGTTACAGTAGATGTAGATGGTAATGTAGAATTGCAAGGCAATTCAAGCATTCTGTTCCTTATAAATGGAAAACCATCTGTTATATATGGAAACAATATAACCGAGGTATTGCAATCAATACCATCGAGCCAGATACAAAGCATTGAGGTTATTACCAGCCCGGGCGCCAAGTACGATGCCAACGGCACAGGAGGTATAATAAATATTATACTGAAAAAGAGCACCGCTGAAGGTATTAACGGCAATGTATCGCTGTCGGGTGGCACAAGATTGGAAAATGGTTCGTTTAACCTGAATGCACACCACAAACATTTCAGTGCAAATGCTTTTTTGAGTGGCAATGGTCAAATACCGTCTACTGCGCATAATACAATGATACGATCGTCATACGACAGCAGCAGCAAGCAGAGCGTTCTGCTGAATCAGCAGGCACAGGCCGTTTTTCAGCGAGAAGGTATGCAAACTGGGCTTGGCTTCGATTGGGATGTAACACCGAAAGATAACTTCAGCGGAAATTTCGGATATAACTTTTACGGCAATCATTATGCAGGAACGGATAACCGGAATACACTCATAAAGGATTCCACTGAAAGTTTGGTATCGAATGTGAATGACCAGGTGTTGTTGGCAAACACTTACCATGCTAATACTATAAACTGGGGACTTAACTATAAAAAGAAATTCGATAAAGAAGACCAGGAGTTTGACCTGTCGTACATATCATCAATTGATAACAACTATAGTTATTATAAGCAAACCCAGCAATATGTGTCACCCGATTCAATTTATTCCGGTGCATACGGAGTGAACCCCGGTATACAAAGCGAAACAGATATTTCGGCTGATTACACACAGCCCTTCAGTGAAGACTTTTCAATTGAAGCTGGCGCCAAGTATGAGTATTCGCAGATCATTAGTAATGCGGGCGTATATGCACTCACCTCTGTTCCCAACTGGTATGAATATAACCCATCTCAATCGTTAAGCCTGAATTACAAAAGCAATATTTATGCAGGCTATGCATCGGCTAAGTTCAAACTATTTAAGTGGCTCGATGTTAAAGCAGGCTTCAGGTATGAATACACACAACTGGCAGCATATTACTCGAATGTTGGCGCAGTGAATATTAACCCATACGGAACTAATGTTCCTTCTATTATGTTCTCGCATAAGTTTGAAAAAAATCAAACTATTAAGATTGCCTACACACACCGCATTGAGCGCCCCGATTATGGCGACCTGAACCCATTTATAAATGCAACCGACCCACAGAACATTACCACAGGTAATACACACCTGGTACCTGAAACAGGCGATAAGATAGAGATGGGTTACAGTCGCACATTTGAACAGGGTACTAATTTGAACTTTACATTATTCTACAGGGGAAACAGAAACGACATACAACCTATCACTACCTATTACTCCTCTTTTAAGGTTGGCGATACCGCCTATAATAATGTGGCTGTGAGCGCACCAACCAAT
>Ga0206830_1014_pt1 | contig 59618 bp, 55 predicted proteins | sample Alteio_BWOrgCont_76_FD_152884 | JGI IMG/M metagenome (GOLD analysis project Ga0206830, IMG submission 152884) | Enriched cells from forest soil in Barre Woods Harvard Forest LTER site, Petersham, Massachusetts, United States -... | ecosystem: Environmental > Terrestrial > Soil > Temperate forest >... | reverse complement strand
TTCAAATAATGCGTTACTTAACCTGGTTTATAATTCACGAAACATATACTTCCATATTGGCAATAACCCTTTCGTAATAATTGACCCTTCTGCTCCATATGGTGTTAGGTTAATGAAGTCAGACGAATATTTATTGCTTGACTTACCTCTGGATTCAGTAAAATGCCATGGATTAGGCTCTTACTATAAAGGCATACCTAATAAATATGTGATCACAGAAAACGAAGCGGCTAATATTGAGGCAGCCATTACTTCATTTAATGCAATTATTAAATCGGTAGCACAAGCGAAGGGACTGGCTTTTGTTGATGTGAATGCTTTTTTTAAATCAATACAAACGGGTGTTACCTATAATGCGGTTGCTATGAGTGCATTATTTGTAAAAGGTGGAGTATATTCACTTGATGGAATAGACCTGAACCCAATTGGCCAGGCAACACTTGCAAACCAGTTCATTACTTCTATAAATAGCACCTATGGTTCTACCATACCTCAATTAAACGAAACAGCATATTCTGGTATTATTTTTCCTTAAACCTGACCAAAACAATCAATCATAACCAAAACAAAAACAACAAATCATGAAAAAATTCTACTTATCTATTTGCGCTGTACTTGCCTTTGCTGCGGCAAGTAATGCACAAGCACTGTGTAACAATGGCCGCTATGAAAGCGACGTATACACTGCGCTTGATTCTAATATGGCAGTAACCTATGGCTCTAATATTACTAATACAGGTGCTACCGATGTGTTAACCTTTGATGAATATGAGCCAGCCGCAGATACTTGTAAGGCAAGGCCATTGATCATTTGGGTTCACGGTGGAAGTTTTCTTGCAGGAAGCAGTGCCGATCAGGATGTAACAAGTTTGTCTCATCATTTTGCTAAAAAAGGATTTGTTTGCGTTTCTATTAACTACCGTTTAGGAATGTCGAATGTAGATTCTACTGATGCAATACAGGCAGTAATACGTGGAGTGCAGGATTTGAAAGCGTCTATTCGTTTCTTTTATAAAGACAGGAAGACTACAAACACCTACAAAATAGATACAAATAACATTTATATAGGTGGTGCTTCAGCAGGTGCTCTTACCGTTGATCATGCAGCATATTTAACCAGAGATTGCCAGATAGTAGATCCGGGTTATATAACTCAGGCAAGTCTTGATACCTTAGGTGGACTTGAAGGAAAAAGCGGGAATGCCGGCTATTCTGATAAAGTTAAAGCATGTATTAGCTTATGCGGAGGACTTGGAATTTATGGCTGGTTAGAAGCCGGAGATATTCCTCTTTGTTCAATGCACGGAACTCTTGATAAGGTTGTTCTATATGGCCGTGGTTATGTAAATCCCGGTATACCAATTTTAATTATGGATGGCGATCGTATTCTTAATACTCAGGCAAGAAAAGTGGGTGTGAAAAATAGCTTCTACACATGGGTAGGTGCTCCTCACGTTCCTTTCGACGGAACAAGTGCTTCCGGACTTGCGTATATGGATACAACCGTGAATTTTGTGCGTGACTTTTTAATTGGCCAATTAGGATGTACTAATGCTGCTTTGCAACCTGCTGATAAGGTTTCAGGAAAAGACACTCTTGAGCCTTTTACAGCATGCCCTGTTGGTATTGCATCAATTAATAGCTCTGATATGGTTATTAAGGCATACCCTAATCCATCTAACAATAAGGTAACAGTTGAGTTAGCTGAAGGACAAGGTAAATATTCAATACAACTTTCTGATATTTCCGGAAGAGTTGTTTCGACCGGTTCTACAAGCCAATCGGAATATATTATTGAAAAGAGTGGTTTAACAGCAGGTGTTTATTTCCTTAAGGTAACTAATACCAAGGGAGAAACGACTGTGAAAAAGATAATATTCTACTAGTACTTAAAGCTATTTAGCAAAAAGGGCATCTGAATAAGATGCCCTTTTTTATTTATTGTTTTAAAATTATAATCAGAGACAAATTGTTTACTTATCTTTGATTCAGAACATATAAAAACCTTAAAACCAACAACATGAATAAAATTTTTACCCTGCTTACTGTAGTAGTGCTTGCATCGTGCGGGCAAATGGATAGCAAAAAGGATGATGATGCAAAGAAATTGCCTGAAGTGACCGCCTTTGCTGCCACTAAAGATTGGAAAACCCTGAGCCAGGATAATTATTCAATTCAATATCCGGCAGATTGGGAAAGTGAAACAAAGACAGATGGAACTCTATTTATCCTTAAGTCTCCATTAGAATCGGATAGCGACAGATTCAGGGAAAATATTAACCTGGTGACAGAAGATCTTACCGGAAAAGGTGTTGACCTTGATACATATGCTAAAGCTTCATTAGACCAGATAAGTGCAGCATATAAGGATATAAAGATGATCGAAAACAAGAAAATGAAAGTTGGTTCAACTGAATATTACAAATTTCTGTATACAGCATCACCTGATAATGTTCATATGGAACTTGAGCAATGGTTTCGCATAGACAAGGAAAAAGCATATGTTTTGACCTTCGCGGTGGAAAGTCCTGCTAAGTATGAAAAGTTTAAAACTGTAGGAGAGAATATACTAAGTACCTTTACTGTAAAGTAAGGAATCAGTACTTGTAGTATGAAATATGCACTAGCTTTTACATTAGGTATAGCTGTTATATGTAATAGTGTTGTATCTGCCCAAACAATAGCCGGTACAAAACTTAGTAATAGGCAGTCTATACTTAATGGAAAGGCTTATTTTAATTTCCCTGAAGCAGCCGCTAATGTGGAAAGACAGGTTGATATTATGTCTGCAGGGCATAACCCGAATGAAGAAACAAGAATAATTTATACGAATGGTAGAGCGAAACTGGTTTTCTTCGCGCAAGAGCTCTATCTTGTATCTGATAAAAATCTGTTTGGTGAACTAAGTAGTGATAGTGCGTATAAAACAAATTTCACAAGTAAGGTATTTATTAATAGCGATTCAGTATTTTCAATCCTTTCAACCCCCCTGCACTACGATACAGTGCATACGCCAATACTTGTAAAAAGCCTGCTTGTTCAAGATCCCGATAGTACATTGTTCAGGATCGACGCATATATAAATACCGATGCATTTGCTGAGATAGGGCAGTACCAAACTCTGGCAGAAAACGTGTTTAACACATTAACAAAAGGCAACAGGGCTATAAAAAGGACAGAAAGGAATGAGAAGTATTATTTATTAGATAGCACTCAGTCATTTACTTTTCACCTGCCTGCGAATTTTTGTGTGACTGTTGATAAAGCATATGATTTCAAGGTTTTTAAATTCCACAAATTACGCGGGTTTAATGATAATGTGTGGGGTGATATGCTGATATATGTAGGTGACCATCCTTCGTATGTATTTATGGATTATGGACTCGACCAACGAGGAGCCAAGAAAGATTCAGGCCTGTTTTTAGGAAAGCAGATGAACTGGCTGCTGTTTACAGATGAAACGCAAGGAGTTTTCCTGAAAGAACAAATTATTCCCAGAGACGATATTGGAACAGGTGTTAGGATGCATGTGGCAATGGTGGCTAATAGGCAAGAACCATTTGCAGAGCTTACTAAAATTGAGCAGGATGTAACCCTCTCAATAAAATAATAAAGCCCCACTGGTATAGTGAGGCCTTATATTATTAAAGATCAATTTTTAGTACATATGCAAACCACCATTCACGGCCATATTAGCACCGGTAATGTAAGCTGCATCATCAGAAGCTAAATAAGAAACCATTTTAGCAATTTCTTCAGGCTTGCCGAAACGAGGATTTGGTACCTGGGCAACAATCTTATCCCTTATCTCTTCTTTTATAGCCATTACCATAGCTGTACCAATATAACCGGGTGAAATACAATTAACGGTAATACCTTTCTTAGCCGTTTCAAGTGCCAGTGATTTTGCAAAACCATACATAGCAGATTTTGCTGCTGAATAGTTTGTTTGCCCGTAAGCGCCTTTTGAACCGTTTACTGAAGAGATATTGATAATTCTACCCCATCCACGTGCAATCATACCTTCAATAACGGCACGGCTGCAATTGAACACGCTATTTAAGTTGGTGTCCATTACTTCATGCCACTGTTCAGGTGTCATTTTGTGCAAAGGTGCATCACGCGTAATACCTGCATTGTTTACTAAAATATCAACAGGGCCCACTTCTTCTTCAATTTCTTTCATCATTGCATTAGCTGACTTAAAGTCAGCCACGTCACCTTCCACAATGTGAATATCAATACCCATCCTTAATTCGTTCTCTCTCCATTTCTTGGCTTCTTCGCGCCACTGTAAAGCTTTTGTAAAGTCTTTGTAGTTGGCTACTACTTTATATCCGTCTTTGTATAAGCGTTCACACATTGCTGTGCCTAATCCTCCTGTTCCACCTGTAACCAGTGCTACTCTGCTTTTATTATCTGCCATAAAAATGTTTGAAAAATTAGTTTTATATTGTTAGTATTCAGTACTATTAATTAACACGATTCTTTTACATAACGACCCGGAGCAGGTTCAATGACCTTATACTTATCATTACCGGCCTTTGCAGGAGGGGTTATTTCTTTACCTGAAGCTTTTTTCACCCAGGCTGCCCATGGGTTCCACCAGCTGCCTTCAAATTGCTTAGCTGTTTTCTTCCACTCATCAAAGCCTTTACTCATATCGCCATCTTTATAGTAGCCATACTTTTTCTTGGCAGGAGGGTTTACAATACCCATTACGTGGCCTGAACCGCCTAATACGTATTCCGTTGGTCCGCTTACTAATTCAGTAGTTGTAAAAGTTGTACGAGCAGGAGAAATGTGGTCTTCCTGTGTGCCTACTACAAATGTAGGTATGGTAATTTTACCAATATCAATAGGTGTATCGCAAATACGCAATGCATTCTTTCTGCTTAGTTTATTTTCAAATAACATATGGCGTAAATAGTAGCCATACATGTTTGCAGGAAGATTGGTATTATCACCATTCCAATACAGAATATCGAACGGGGCAGGTTTTTTGCCCTTTAAATAACTGTTTGCAACGTAGTTCCATATCAGGTCATTTGAACGTATCATGTTGAATGCACTACCCATTACTTTACCACGCATCAGGTTCTGTTCCTTCAGTTCTCCGTTCTCAATTTTCTTGATCAATGTCTCGTCAACTATATCTCCCATAGGGCCAATATCAGAAAAGTCGATCATGGATGCAAGGAAGGTTGCCGTTTCAAACGGAACATTTTTACGCACCGTAGCAATGGCTAAAGCAATACTTAATAAAGTACCACCTAAGCAATAACCAACAGCGTGTATTTTCTTCACTTTTGAAACCGACTGAATTACTTCAGCAGCCTTAAGGGCAGCTTTTTCAACATAATCTTCAAAGCCCAAATTACCTAGCTCACGGGTAGGGTTCTTCCAGGAAATAAGGTAGGTAGTGAAGCCCTGGTCAACAATAAACTTTACGTAAGAGTTTTCAGGCTTCAGGTCAAGTATATAGTATTTGTTTATCCATGGAGGAATAACAAGTACTGGGGTTTCGTATACTTTTTTGGTGCTTGGCTTGTATTGAATAAGCTGAATAAGTTCATTCTCATATATTACAGAACCTTCTGTAACGGCAAGGTTTTCACCGAGCTTAAATGCGCTGGTGTCGGTTTGGGTAATGCGGCCTTCCGCCACATCTTCCAAAAAGTTTTTAATGCCGTCGGTAATACTTTGGCCATTGGTTTCCTTGGCCAGTTTCAATGCTTCAGGGTTGGTTGCTAGAAAATTAGCAGGCGAAAAAGCATCAATATATTGTTTGGTATAAAATCCGAGTTTCTTCTTTGTCCTTTCATCAAGGTCAACAGAGTCAACTATATTTCCCATAAGCTCAGATATCAGCAGATAGCTTTGCTTAACAAAATCAAAGTAAGGTTGTTCGTTCCATTCCGGTGCTTTAAAGCGCTTGTCACCATCAGTTGGTGCAATAACCGGTGTATGTTCTTTGCCTTCCTGGCGCAGTAACATACTTTGCCAAAGGTCCTGTTGCTTCTTAATAAAGTCAACATACAGGCTTTGTGCTTTTGCTGTGTTCTCAGGGCTTGATGCGATCTCGGTAAACAGGTTCGAGTATTGCATAGCCAATTCAATGTTGTCGCTGAAGGTGCTTGGCGCGTCTTGTATACTTTTCTCCATCGCCTTTTTTCCGGCTGCTGCGTATAAGTCTCCCAGTTTCTTTTGTTCGGTAATATCCATGCGAAAAACAAATTTTGCCGTCCTTATCCGGCTGGTTAAATAATGCTGTAAAAATAAGTGATTATTCTATAAAAAAGCTATCCCTGCAACCATTTGGCAGATTACAGGGATAAGCTTATATAATACAGAGATTAAACCTTGGTTTTTTCTCCTGCTGTGTTCTTCCACCAGTCATTTACCATGTCCATTGAAAAGAAAGAATCGATGTTCTTCTTTTGTAATTTGAACATAGAAACGATTTGTGAGTTGATGTTGTCAGCAAACTTCTTGTTGAAGTTCAATGCAAGGTTCAGGTGATCGTTGTATACGTTAACGATCTTTTCCATGTTGTGCATAGAAAGTTCGGTTGACTTGTCAAAGTTTTCTTTTACTAATTCAACCAGTTTCTCAACACCTTCTTTCGATGTTAAGTCTTCGTTCTTTACAGCTTCCATAAACTTGCTGGTGAAGTCAATAGAAAGGTCAATTCTTTTGGTATGAGAATCAATAACTGAGTCAATAACGTCTTCAGACATTTTAATGCTCTTGCCAAAGGTTGATTTGAATGCACTTACAATAGAAGGATCCATTTCCTTTTCGTACAACATTTTGCTAATAGAATCGAAGGTCTTCTTGTTGGTTTCTAATGCGGTGTCAAATTGCTTTGAATTTGAATCGATTAGGGTTTTGATGCTCTCCTTAGAGCTTTGAGATACGCTGTCGATGCTCTTCTTCAGCGATTCTGCTTGTTTGTTGATCGTGTTTTTCATGATTGTTTTTGGTTATTAAGATTATTGAATTAATTTTTTTGTCCGTTCTTTGAGTTCGATTTAGCCACATTGGTTTTATTTTCGGTATATACCTCGTTAAACCAATTGGTCCAGAATTTCATATTGTTCTTTGTAACAACATCAATTTCCGCTAATATTTCTTCAAGCATTTTCTTGCCACCCTTAGTTGTGAAATTGTTTTCCTTTATATAAGAGTCAGAGATAGACTTGATGATGGTTTTAGATGCTTCAAAATTCTTTTCAAGGTCTTTCTGAAGTTTTTCAGAAATTTCCTTATTCATTGCAATACTGCTTTGCAGGTTCTCAGCACTTAGCAGGTTCTTGTTGAATTTCAACAATTGTTCAGCTTGTTTACTGTAGGTATCCTGCATCAGGTCAGATATTTCTTTTACATAGCCCTTTTCGGTACCATCGGTAAGATTATCTAATATGGTAGAGAACATCTTTTTCATAACTGCTGATGAATCTTCAATGTTTTTAAGGAAAGTGTTAACCTGGCCTTTAAAAGAGGTAACAATTTCTGATTCCTTACCGGTTTTAAAACCTTCAAATGCAAGACCCATAAAATTGGTATATGAATCAAGTACTGATTTATATTGTTTATCGTAAAAGCCTGTTACTACCTTCGATGATTCTTCGAACCATTTGGTGGTAGCCTTCATTGTATCTTCCAATGTATCCTTAATATGTTCAGCTTGTTTTTCAACACTGTTGACTTTAGGAAACTGCTTGGTAATGGTTTCAAACATTGTTTTGCCAGCAAGTAAAGAAGCTTCAAATTGCTTGGTGCTGGTTTCTACAAATGATTTAACCATTTCGGCGGTCTTTTCAGTTGCTGCGGTTAAGTTCTCTTTTAATGTTTCAGTGTCGTTCAAAGTTTTCATCATTTAAATGTTAATAAGAATAATTTGTTTCTTTCAGTTTTAATAATTACAATTGTCCCCTCTTGTGCCTTATTTTTTCTAAGGGGCTGCAAAAGTAATTCAAAAAAACGATAAATAGTTACTTTTCGAAGACAAAATTACATCTCCCCTGTATTTATAGTGTTAAGCGACCTTTACCTTACAGATACCATTGTGTTAAGCCAAATCATCAGTATTTATACGTATTTTAGAGCATATGGGGTAGCTATCTAAATCATTACAGGTACTTAACACTCAGACGAAAAAAACACCCTATATTAGCTGCCATTAACCCATTAAATTCATTCAATATGATGCTTGGTGTGCATTGTTCGGTAAGCGGAGGCTTAGAACACGCTTTTGAAGAAGCTGCTTTATTAAATCTCGACGTTTTTCAGGTGTTTACCCGTAACCAACGGCAGTGGAAAGCCAAGCCTATATCGGCTGAAGAAAAAGCTGCATTTGCCAATGCATGGAAGGCGCACCCCGAGGTGAAGGCTATATTTTCTCATTCATCGTATTTAATTAACCTGGCAAGTGCTGATAAAGGGCTGCAGGATAAATCTATTGGCGGTATTACTGAAGAGGTATTGCGTTGCCATGAATTAGGGATATTCGGAGCTGTGTTGCACCCGGGTGCTGCAGGAGAAGCAACAGAACAGGAAGCTATGAAGCGTATTGCTGAGGGATTAAAAGAAGCATTGGAGAACACCAAACACTCTAAGGTGAAGATATTATTGGAGAACACTGCAGGGCAGGGTTCGCATGTAGGGTATAAGTTTGAACACCTGAGGGAAATAATGGATATGGTTGGTTCTGACCGTATTGGTACTTGTTTTGATACCTGCCATGCTTTTGCTGCCGGCTACGATATACGTACCGAACATGAATTTGAAGCGGTAATGGAGCAGTTTGACCATATAATAGGATTAAAACATTTGAACGCTATCCACCTGAATGACTCAAAACACGATTTGGGTAGCCGCCTCGACAGGCACGAACATATAGGGCAAGGAAAAATAGGTGTGAATGCCTTTAAATATATGATGAAGAAATTCCCTCATGTGCCCAAGGTTATTGAAACCGATGCCGAGAATAATATGGATGAGGTGAATATTACTTTGTTGAGGAAGTTGGCGGGGGAATAAAACTACTTCCTCTTCAATACATAAATCACATTTTCCATTAAAGGCAAATACTTTTTGCAGGAGAATTCTTTAATAACATTGTAGCCATCTTGTTTATCAAAGGCAACGATATATTCGTCATCGTCAACATACCACCAGCTTTGCCCTTCCTTAAGCGGATGGCTCCAGGTGGTAAGGTATAGGCCATTGAATTCGTACCCTCCATCAATTTTATGTGGCGATATCTTTAGGTCTTCGGTAAGATAATTATCAGCTTGCCAACGCACACGTTGCCATTCAAAGTAATCGTGGGTACCTATTGCACTTAATACTAAACTTACAGTAACCAAACTGGCAAAAACAATTGCTCTTGGCTTTGTAATAATTACACCCTCAATGCTTTCCGGTGTAATCAATAATACTATCATAGGTAGGGTATAGAGTATGTAACGATCGAAGAAAAAATCAGGAAGAGAGATAAGTATTACATAGGCTACCAGGCAAATACAAACAAATAGCTTTCTTTTCAAATCAGTATTCATATCTGCGGAAGTTATGGAGCGGATAATGCGCCCCACTACTTTGCCAATATGTGCAAGCAATAATATAGCTCCTGCATAAGCAACCCATTTTAATACAGTTAATAGTAGCGGAGGAAAACTTTGTAATATTCCCGTTCCTCCTTTAATGGTAACCGGCCCAAGGCTGCCGGTATTTATATAATTTCCTAAGGGTAGATCAATTACCCGACGAATGGGAGGAATGAACAGCAATATGAAAAAAACTATCCATATTTTATATACCGTACGTATTCCTTTAAATGGATTTTTCATGAATATCAATAATGGAAACAGAAAGAAACCTGAATAAACTAATACCAGGCCGCACCTTCCTTTTATCTGGTCGAATAGCATAGTATTAGTTAAAAAAGAAGTTACCCTCTCCCCATTGTATGGGTTGTATCCTTTATCAGTTAATACCTGCAATGCATAGTAAAGCAAGCAGGCTATAACAATTGCCGGCAGTAGGTGACTGAATCTTTTCTGTGCTGTTTGCCCGGGCTGAAGCATAGCGGTAATGGCGAATGCAACAGGAATAATAATACCAAGCTGTCGTGTAAAGGTTGCAAATGTTGCCATTATAAAAGCAGCAAACAACATTAGTCTGTTTTCACTTTCCAATGCCCTGAAAAAGAAAATAAATGATAATAGCGAAAAGGTTAAGAAAGGAATGTCTGTCATAAAGCTATTGGACAGGCAAAAGAATAATGGATTGCAGGTAATAAGCAAGCTGCCAAAGAATGAAAGTGTTTTATTATTACTGATACGGTTGATCAAAAAATAAAAAGCAATGGAGCAAACGATTGCTAATACGGTGACTGATACACGCAACGCTATATAGGAAAAACCAAATGGCAGACAAAACAATGTACCCCAAAATACCTGTGCTATAAGTACAGGAGAGTAAGTGTCCGTGATTTTGTACGCATGGTCTTGCAACAGAAATGATACCGACCTTGAATACATATAGTCATCATTTGTTGGGAAGTTACCAGTAGGGTTTGCCACAAAAAGCATTATTATCCATGCTGTAATAAGCAGGGCAATAAATAAGGTATTCCCTTTTTTGTTGAACATTCTAATTATATCAGCCTTCTGCTTTTCAGTTCCAGATATTTATTAATTACATTAACCGTAAGGCCATCAGGCGGAGTTAGTATGGCATGTATACCTACCGCTTCCAGTTCCTTCACCATCTGTTTCTTTTCAAACATAAACTGTTCAGCAATGGTTTTAATGAACACCTGCTCAGTATTATCAGGGCTGGTTTCAAGTATCTTATTTAATTCGGTATCCTCGAAAAATACAACTACCAATAAATGATTGCTTGCAATTTTGCGCAGGTAAGGCATTTGCCTGTATAAGGCACTTATAGAACCGAAGTTTGAGAACAATACAAGCAAAGCCCTTTGATGCAAATTATGGCGTATTTGGGCATACAGCATTTCAAAATCCGATTCCTGGTATTTGGTGCGTTGGTTATAAAGGGTATCTAATATAAAATGCATTTGTGAGCGCCTCTTTTGCGCTTTCAGCACGGTGCCTATTCTGTCAGAGAAAGTAATTAACCCGGCCTTATCATCTTTTTTCAGTGCAATGTTTGAAAGCACCAGGCTGGCATTAATAGCATAATCGAGCAGGCTTAAGCCATTGAATGGCATTTGCATGGTGCGGCCTTTGTCAATTATACAATAAACCTGCTGCGATTTTTCATCCATATAGTGATTCACCATCAGGTCCGATCTGCGGGCCGTGGCTCTCCAGTTAATGGTCCGCGGGTCGTCTCCTATTGCATATTCACGTATGTTCTCAAATTCCGTTGAATGTCCTAGCTTGCGCTGCTTTTTTATTCCTCCTTCAGTAAGGTTATTCGATATGGCAAGCAGCTCATATTTCTGCATTTGCATGAATGAAGGATAAACGGGAACGGTTGCCGCCTGGTCAAAAACAAAACGCCTGCGTATAATTCCTATCGGGCTTGATACATATATGTTCAGTCCGCCAAAGCTATATCCGCCGCGTTTTATAGGCCGTAGTTTGTAATCAATCAGGTAGTTGCCATTAACGGGTATGTTTGCGGCATAGTTAAAATCCCTTACCTGGAACTGAAATGGAATTTCGTCTATTACTTTTACATCAATAGGGAAACGGTAATAATTCTCTATAAATATTTTTATTTCATTCTCATCTCCATTCGATAGTTTTTCCGGCAATACCCTGCGTGCAAAAATGTTCTTATCCTTCCGGTATAGTATAGCTATATCGGCAATTCCTGCAACACCAAGTGCCAGCAATGCAATTTTAGCAATGGCAAATGCAATGGGCCATATAAAACCAACAACGAAAAGCACTACCAACCCGGTTAGGGCGATAAACAGTGTGTTGGTTAAATATAGACTCTTATAGAATTTCACTACCTCGGTACTTCTATTCCTTGAATAATTTGCTTAATCACATCATCGGTACTGATACCTTCCATTTCTTTTTCGGCTGTTAGCATAATGCGGTGCCTGAGAATAGGATAGGTAACATGTTGAATAAATTCAGGGGTGACAAAATCGCGCCCGTTTATTGCTGCATAAGCCTTTGAAGCTGTAAGTATGGCAATAGCTGCACGTGGCGATGCGCCCAGGTAAAGCGATTTGTTATGTCTTGTGCTTTGAATAATATCTGAAATATAATTGATAAGATTCGGTTCAATGTGAATACTGCGCACACGTTGTTGAAATTCCATTACTTCTTTTACTGTTAATACTGCCGAAACAGTTGTAAGGTCATTTACATTATTGCGGTTATGATAGCTCACAAGCATATTTACTTCCTGTTCTTTAGTTGGGTAATCAACTTTCACTTTAAACAGGAACCGGTCTAACTGTGCTTCAGGCAAACGATAGGTGCCCTCATGCTCAATTGGGTTTTGTGTGGCTACGATCATAAATGGCGCTGCAAGCGGATATGTTTTACCATCAACAGTTACCTGGTGTTCTTCCATAGCTTCAAACAATGCTGCCTGTGTTTTTGCAGGAGCGCGGTTTATTTCGTCAGCTAATATGATGTTAGAGAATACAGGCCCTTTTTTAAATTCAAAATCAGTTGTTTTAGCATTGAATATAAGCGTGCCTATAACATCTGATGGCATAAGATCAGGAGTAAACGATATGCGCGAAAAACTTGTGTTTACCGTTCGCGCAATAAGTTTTGCAGTAAGCGTTTTGGCTACACCGGGAACGCCCTCAAGCAATACATGTCCGCCCGAGAACATGGCTGTAATAAGCAGGTCTATCATATCATTCTGGCCAACAACTATCTTGCCGATCTCAGTTCTTATTTTTTCAATAGCTACCTGCAGGTCGCTAAGGTTTACTTTGTTTTCAAAAACTCCGGGTGCTTCCATGTTTATTTTGTTTTACGATAAAAGTTCTCTATCTGGTTATTTAATGAAATGAGTGTTAGTTCTTCTATTTTATTCGAGGTCTGTACATTTGAAATGAAAGCAAATAATTTCTGCAACTCATCAACCGGTATCTGGGTTTTGCTCGAAAGCGAAGCATAAAACTGATCGCTGAAAATAGTGGTAGTTACATTATATCGGGTACGGATATAGTCGAGGAAGAAAAGTATCTTTTTATGGGCAATGCCAATTGTTGTTCCCTTTTGATAGTAAAGCCTGCCTATGGTTTCAACAAATTCAAGGCTGGTATTCTTCATAGGCACTATTACCGGTATTGTTCTTTGCTTGCGCTTGCCTTCGAAAATAACGTACAGTATCAATGCAAACATCAGCAGAAAGTATGCATACTTTAAAGAAATATTCTCGAGAATAAATGAAATAGGGGTAGAGGAGGTATGGCCATAAGGCTTGTAATACTCATCCCAATAGGTATCGGCAACAGGCAAATACGATAGTGCAGCGGAAATATAATCGCCATTGTTTTTCTTCAGTGCATTATAATTGGTGAAAGCAAATGGAACCGTACTTAAAAAGAATTTCCCTTTGCCATAGTTCAATGCAATAAAATTGGGCCGTAGTTTTGAATTCTGCCCCAGAACCGCAGTCTTGCTGGTATCATACGATTCGAAATAATTTTCAACCGTACCTTTTTTATATTCAAAATTTTTCTCGGAATGTAAACCCGCGGCAGTAAAATTAATACTGGTGGAATCTTTGCCCAATGCGTCGAGGTTATATTCGCGTTTAGCCTTGAATTTCATACTGTCAGCAAATGACTCGCCAAAGTAGTCTGCTGAAATAAATGCTGAATGGCCTGCTTTTACATAGGTACAGAGGTAATCCATATCCAGCGTGTCAGGCTCAAAATCATCTGTAATAATTATGTAGTTATCGTAAGGTGCATTTTCATTCGATAGTGTGTTGTATAGCGCCTTGTTAACGGCTTTTATTTGCTTACCCGGAAAAATATCTGACAGGTAATCGAACACTACATAATCTCCATAAGCAATTTTATCTTTCTTTGAAAAAGTGGGTTTCCAGTTAACTGGCTTAGGCGAATAGTATTCAACTACTACAAGCAATATAAATATTGCAACCAGAAATAATATGTACTTTCTGTCGCCCTTCATTATTGTTGCAGTTGTTTATTAAAATCTGAGAATGAAGTTTTTATCTGCCCGAAACTGCCCTCTGTTATTGCAGCATCTCCGTACCAGGCGTAGTCGAAAAGAAAAGTTACTTCCATAAAGCCCTTTCCATAAACGGTTGACCGTAGTTCGTTCATGTAATCTAAATTGGTTTTATCCGCTTTCCAGTTTATGTGGTTTTTATCGGCCAGGTCTTTTAATAGCTTAAGGTACAGATATCGTATAGCTACCCTATACTGACCATTCGAAATTGCATCAGCTATTAATTTGTCAAAATGCATAAGGTTAATATCTTCCTCAGCCCCTTCCATTTCAATAGTAAGGCTTTTTGGCCCTCTTGAAAATAAACCCCTTCTATCACCCTTTATGAAAAAATATACAATCAGTATAACAGCTATAATAGCAAGGCTATATTCAATTACCTGCCAAATAGTAAAAGCATGCTTACCAATTATAGGTTCAAAAAAGTGTTTGCTAAGCCAGTTCCCGATTATATCCCAAATGCTAATCTTAACAGAGTAGTCAGTCTCGTATTTAAAGTCATGATCCTGTTTGAACTTTAATACCTTCTCCGCCGAAGGCTTTCTTATTTCAACAGGAGCATAAGGTTTAAGCGTAATTGTACTATCCTTTCCAGCAGCATGGCCACCAAAAGGAGCGAGAAATATAATGATGCAGAATAATAGCTTAATAATCGCCCTCATCTTTCTGCGTTTCTGTTTCACTTTTGGCAGTTTGCACTCCTATGTTCTCTATGTTTTGCATAAGTGCCGTATGGTCCTTCTTTTCTTTAAGGCTGTAATAGTAAATTGACGATGCTACTACTGAAACAGTTGATACCAGTGCAACACCCAGAAAGGCAATGGCATTGAGTGCAATGAAAAGCATCTGGTAAGAGTCAGCACCATCGCCATGGCGAATGGTGTTGAAAGTAATAACAGTTGTGAGAATGGTAGATGGCACTTTGAAAACGAATTGCACTGCTGACGTTATTATTCCAACAATAATACCAAGACCTAAGGCGGCCCACCAATTATCACGAATGAGTCTGCGTGATTCTCCGAATGCATCAATAGTAGTGGTTTTTTTATCGAGCACTATAATAGTAGTAAGAAGGCTGTTGGCCACTGCAAGATAAATACCCGGAATAAGGAACAAAATACATGCAGCTATAATAACCAGAAAATTTAAAAAGTTACCCAGTATAACGCGCATAATATCTCCCCTGATACTTTTGCGCACCTCATGCACATCATAGTCAGGGCCATTAAGTTTATATTGCAAAACATGGTTACCAACAATGGTGACTGATAATGACCACCCTATTAAAAGGAACAATAAATAAAGCCAATACGCCGGAGAAAAGAACTGGAACTGGCTAAAGACATTTGATGAGCTCCCAAAGGTACCGATCATCCTGAGGGTATTAAAAGTAGTGAGTGATGTAAAAACTGCTGATAAAATATAAAAAGGCCCGGCAATTAGCAGTACATCGCGTAAAACCTTTTTAAAGGTAATACCTATAAAAACGAAGGTGGCATTTAATATCTGGCCAATGTCGCGGTTCTCTTGCAGGTTAAGTGTTACTTTTTTGTTCATGTAAGTTCCAGTGTTTGTGTGGTGATCTTTTTATGGAGTCGTATAGGGTAAATAATAAAATAACCTATTATCAATGTCAAAGATAAAAGAATCACCAAGCCGTCGAACACCTGCGATGCCCGCGCATGTCTTGTTACAAAACTTTCAATAAATGCAGCTATGATAAAGAAGGGAACCGTTCCCAATACCATTTTTAGTCCGTCATTGGCACCAACCCTGAAAGATTGCCCTCTTGTATATGTACCGGGAAATAAAATACTATTGCCCAATGCAATTCCGGCACAGCCTGAAATGATACATACCGATATTTCAATAGTGCCATGTAGCCATATCGTTAACAGCGATTCTTTAAGTACACCATATTGGTAAAAAAAATACTGAAAAGCGCCGAGCATAATGCCATTGGTGAATAAATAATAGGCTGAACCAATGGAGAATAAAATACCCGCAGCAAATGTTACAAAGGCAACGGTAATGTTGTTTTTCGCTATCCATAGGAACATATACCCTTCATCGCCTCCATTATAAACAGCAAGCGGATGTCCGTTCTTTATGTTCTCTATGGTCATGTTCACATAATTGTCGCCCATTATCTGGCGAACAAACGAGTCGTCGTATGCTGATGAAATGGCCCCGATTAATGCGGAAATACCAAAAATAATGAATGCAAAAAGCAATTGTTTTTGATGCTTGTAGAATATAAGTGGCAATTCGTTCTTCCAGAAACCAATGACCCGGTTTCGTTTCTCTTTTTTGTTCTTATAAATGATCTGGTGGGCTCTGCCTGAAAGTTCGTTAAGGTACTTATAGGTAGGTGACTGAGGGTAGAATGTTCTGGCATAGGAAAGGTCGTCGATAAGCTGAATATATAATGATGATATTTCATCAGGATTATCAGTATCTTTGCTTAAGAGAAGTTGCTCGAACTTCTTCCACCGATCATTACTGTGCTTAACAAATACTACTTCTCTCATGTAAAGAGTTTGTTGTAAAAATAAGAAAGAAATGGAGAAAATAAGGATAGAAACGACTCAAAATGTTGATATTGAATATGAGGTGGCTAGTGTTGGCGACAGAATAGTTGCAACTATTATTGATTCGCTGGTAATGATGGGCTATTTTCTGGCTGTGTTTATTATCCTTACCAATACTATGTCTCGTTCATTCGGACCGGGCGAAGGAATAGTGTTTTTTATTGTATCGTTGCCGGTGTTTTTATACAGTTTGTTGTTTGAAGTATTTATGAATGGTCAGAGTCCCGGCAAGCGTGCCATGAAAATAAAGGTTATGCGTATGGATGGACGCCAGCCGACGCTGGGCAACTATTTAATGAGGTGGGTACTGAGATTGGTAGACATATGGATGACTGACGGTATTGCAGCACTGATAACAATTCTTGTAAATGGTAAAGGCCAACGACTTGGCGACCTGGCAGCGGGCACACTGGTAATAAAATTGCGAGCAAAGCAAGAAATAAGCCATACCGCATTTGAAAAGGTAGAAGCTACCTATGTGCCTGTTTTTCCTCAGGCATCAAACCTGACCGACAAGGATGCAACAACCATAAAGCAGGTACTTCGCTTAACTATTAACGATATAGAAGATATTGCAACCATAGAAAATAAGCTTGCCACTAAACTCAAGGCATACCTTGATGTTACCACTACACTTGGCGACAGGCAGTTTTTACAAACCCTGCTGAAAGATTATAATATGATAAGTGGCAGATTATAGTATTATTGGAACCGCTCTCCCGGAGCGTAATACTGATTTTTTTTGGCGGCCAGTTTTCGTTTGTTCCGGGTATATAGTTTAAATCTTAGCATAAACGAAAAAGTAAAATTATCATAGTCAGATATGGGCGGAGAACTTAAATTACTTAATGCTATTCTATAGCTCAAGCCCGCACCCATACTGAGTCTGCGAAATACGTTTACATAGGCAAAAAAGCCCGGTTCAAACATAGTGAATGAATGCGATTTTGTACGCCTTCTTCTATTGAATGTAATAGCAGCTGTGTCGTTATAAGATAGAGTTGCAGTTCCATATTTCAATGGCATGGACAGGTTAACCAGTTTATCAGGAAAAAGCATGGGTTCTGCTTTTATATAAAAGTCTGAATAAGAAAGTAATCGTTCAACCTTTATTAGTCCCATTCTGTACCCACCACCTGTTCCGCCCTGGTCGAACCCAAAAGCAATATCGGCATCGTTATTAAAAACAATGCCGAACAGATCCATCCCAATCCCTCCTATAGCTGTATTACTGAATAAAAAGTCATTATACCCAAGTTGCCACTGCAGGTATGAATAATGTATGTTTAATTTGACAGGCTTAAGTAAGGTTTGAACCGTATCTTTTTGTGCAGATAATTGGTTGCAATAAAAAAGCGTTGCAATAAAAAAGATGTATTGCGTTGCTCTTTTCATGCTTATACTTTTATTTCTTTCAACTGCTTGTCTACAATAGCAAGCCCGTCGGTAAACGAGTGAGGATTATATCCGAGCTCATTCATTGCCTTGTCGAGTATAAAGCCAGTGCGCAAGGGGCGTTCAGCCGGTTGACCTATCTGGTTTGTTTTCGATGGAGTAATAAGTGTTTTATCTAAGTGCCAGAAATCGGCTATTTTATATACCATTTCCAAAATGCTCATAAAGTCTTTGCCTGAAATATGGTAAATGCCGGTAGCACCTTGTAATGCAGCCAGTACACAGCCCTCGGCAAGGTCCTCGGCAAGGGTAGGGGTACGAAACTGATCGTCAACCACATTTATTTTTTTCGCCGATGAAAGCGCTCCTTTGGCCCATAGCACAATATTGCTGCGGCTCATATTATCTACCACACCATAAACCAATACGGTTCTAATGATGGTCCATTTTATGCCGGAGTCTTTCACAACCTTTTCCGATACAAATTTCGATTCAGAATAAACCGATTTGGGTGGATACGGAATATCGGTTTCACGGTAGGGCCCGTTCTTTCCATCGAAAATAAAATCGGTGGAAAGATGAATAAGTTGCGGGCTGTTCGATTGTTTTTTTAGTGAATCAACAAGGTATTGAACTGCATCTACATTCATTTTGTGGCATTCTTCCACAGCCGTTTCGCAGGCGTCTACATTGGTCATCGCGGCGGTATTAATAACCACATCGGGTTGATATTGAGATATTGCACTATCAACAGCTTTTGCATCAGTAATGTCGAGCGACAGGTATGTATATCCATCTTGCTTCAGCAAGCGGTTAGGCCCTTTTGATGAAGCTATAATAGTAACGTCCGGCTGGTTCAATAGCCTGTAAACCAATTTTTGGCCCAATAGACCGTTCGAACCTGTAATTAATATTTTTTTGTTCATAGAATACTAAAGTAATAACAAATGGTTTTAGAATTGCAAAGGTGCGGAATTAGATACAAACAGAGTTTGTTTATGGGCGCTTTTACAAATCCCAGGTACGCCTGCGTGGTTGGTTTACTGAGGAACGTGAGAAGTATTTTTTGTTTTCGAGCAGAAAAGCCAAAATGAAGTATATAATGATTGGCGAACCGAATGTGAAAAATGATAGGTAAATAAAGTAAAGCCTTATAGTAGTGCTTTTCATGCCCAATTTACGGCCCAGCCAGGTGCATACACCAAAGGCTTTTTGTTCAAACCAGCTTACTATATCTATTATTATTCCAGGAATCATCTTTTTTTATGCTTATTGCAAATTTACGAAAATTATACGCATCAATATTGTTTGCCCTTTAGCAGGCTATGCCCAATGGCACATTGTACGCAGCGGCGTTTGTCACAATATTCATTTTTTAATTGCAATAAAGCCTGAGTTTCATAGGCATCATGCGCATTTATTTTTAGTGAGCCCCACTTTTTTATAATACTATTACTTTCCGGTTTTAGTTCATGCAAAAACTCGAAAGCTTTTTCAATCATTGACTCATTTCCGGTATTCTTTCCATACAAAAATAATAAGGGTACAATTGCATTAATTATCAGCATTTCTATCATGGGTTTACCTATAATGCCTGTTGCTTTTTGAGATGCCTTATCGAAAGTGTAATGCGTAAGCCAGTACTCGGAAGGTGGAACTGAAAATAGTTTTACGATGTCTTCAATTTTCTCTGATTCAGTAATAAGCCGGAAAAGCCTTGCATGTTTGGTTAGTATAGCTGCCAGCTGTGCCAAACGGAACGTAGGAAAGTGGGGCGGGCGGATACGCATGAATTTCCATTCAGCTTTAGAGATAGGAGTAAGGCTATATTTATTCTGAAGGTACTTGTATTCTTTCTGCAGTTTTTGTGCGTACTCGTCTTTAAATTTTCCTTCAAGCATTCCTGCCTGACCTAAAAGTAGCACTTCAATTTCAAACTCATTGGGCCTGTGCCTCGCTATTGTTTTGTATGGTAATGCACGGCCAAGTCTTTCAAAAGGCTCTGTATTTATTGGATTACCAAGGTTACGCAATAAGGTTTGGTAAAATGTTTCTTCCCAATCGTTAACAGTTGCTTTTAATTTCAGGTCAATGGTATTGGTTTTTCGTTCGAGCCTTTCAGCAATTAACCTGTCGAACCAGGCATGCCATACCAATTCATTTACTTTATGAATATCAGTTTCACATGGAATACGTTTAGCCGAATTTTTCAGCTCTTCATATTTTGTAAGTAATGAAAGCGGAACCAGTTTCTTCAACTCAAGTGCCTGAACTGCATATCCACCGGGCAGAGAAATTTCTACATCATTTTCCCAAACCACATGAAGTATTACATTTTTATAGGCTTTATCAAATTGATGTTTATGGGTGTTCCAGTCTGATGATTTAATATGTACTTCAACATTACCGGCCCAAAGTGTATCACCTATTTTTAATTTGGCATTAAAAAAATCGGGCCCTGAATCGTGGTTATGTAAACCAATTTGAACAATTTCAATTGCCTTGCCTTCCGTGGTCTTTAATTTAGAACGGTCGAACAAAGTGTGTTTCCATATATAATGCAGAAACTCTTCCGTCATTTTTTTACAGAATAATAAACATGGTTAGCAATGCCCCAAACAGCACGGTTATAAACTTAAGCAGGTTAAAGCGATGGTCCTCGCTGCTTTCGAACAATATAGTGGTTGATATATGCAACAGTATGCCGGTGACAATGCCTGTGGTAATGTTCAACAGAAATTGTCCGCCAGGCAGGTTTATCATAAGACCAGCATGTGCACCTAAAAACATACCTAAGGGTGACATGCATGCAAATATGGCAAGCGGAATAAGCTGCTGTATTTTTCTGCTGGGGTAAACTTCGGTAAGTATGGCCATAAGTGCAATGGCAATAGGTATGTGGTGCAGCAGTATGCCAATGTACAGCCCATTATCAACCAGGCTGCTGGTGCCGCCGGGGTGGTAACTAACAGCCATACCCTCAAGTAAAGAATGCAACGAAAGGCTTACAAGCATCATGGGTATAAAGGTCTTCGATTCATGGTGGTGAGTATGCCCGTGTTCGATACCATGCGAAAAGAATTCCATAATTATTTGCAGAAAGAAACCAGCCAAAATATAAACCCCTGCAGTTTTTTTTAGATTGCTATACACCTCAGGTATGAGGTCGAGCACTGCAATAGAAAAAAGCAATGAACCAGTAAATGCGAGTAAAAGTTTTAATGCCTTAGGCGGAATTGTAATAAGCGTAACGGTAAAGCCACCGGCAAAAACAGCTGTAAAAAGTATAAGGTAAAGTACTGTCATTATTTCTTTTTGCTTATTAAAATAAAGCGGTCCGATTGCTCAAGGTCAAATGCATTAAGATTGTAGTCGCCAAAAACATTTACCACTTCAAAGCCATGCTGTATTAGCGTTTGTTTTAACAATGGTTCAGTAAACATATGCACTTTTTCTTCAAAATAAAACTGCTTGCTGCCATCAATTACATGAATATCTTTCACTAAAAAACCGTTCTCTATTTTTTTGCTTACCTGAAATTTAATTCCTTCGGTTTCTTTTTCTTCGTAGTGCGACAGGCATTGTGCGGCTTTATGCACATTTACAAAGTCGAGTACAAATAATCCGCCGGGCTTCAGCGCATTATATACATTGGTAATAACTGCATTGTTCTCACGTTCATTTTCAAAATACCCTATGCTGGTAAATAAATTAAAAACATAATTGTAATAATTTGCCATATAGGGCTTGCGCATATCCTGTATATAGAACGAAAGATTCCTGGTATTATACTTTTCAGCTGCGTGAATGTTCTTTTCTGAAATATCAATACCGGTTACATTAAACCCTTTTTTGCTAAGTGAAATGGAGTGCCTGCCTTTGCCGCATGCAAGGTCGAGCATAAAACTATTCGGCAATGGCTTCAGGAAATTTACCAAGTTCTGTATAAAGGCATCGGCTTCTGCCTGGTCACGATCTTTGTAAAGCAAATCATAGTAAGGTGAATCGAACCAACATTTAAACCACTCTTTTGTTTCCACTGCCTGCATTACTGTGTTTGCAACAAAGGTAACACCAAAAGGCTAAGAGTTCTAAAAAAACAATTAATTAGTTACCACCACTTGGGGCTGGCGGCGGCGGGGTAGAGGAATTGTCTGTAGATTCGGCATGGCCATTGAAAGCATAGCCAAAGGTTAACTGAAAAGCAAGGTTGCTGCCTGCATTCCATGCACCGTAATTTAAGGCATACAAGCCTAAGCCACCATTGCGCGAAAAAACAGGTATAACCGAATTACTGTATGTGCCGGAAAAATAAAATTTTGGTGAGAAATTATAGTAAAGCCCAACAAGCGCGTTTATCTCGAAACTACTAAGGCCACTTATGGAATACTCAATGCTTTGGGCAGTATAGTATGAATAAACCAATGTGCCAAATGTAGCGCCAGCTTCAAAACCCCATTTATCGGTTTGTTTTTTATTTATGCCCAGATGCAGTTGCCTTTTCCATATAACACTTATATCTACATAGTTCATAATAAGTGTGAAGTATGCATTCTGGTGAAGGGTATCGGGTGGTTGCTGGCTTCCTCTTTGTGTATAGGCTATTTCCAGCTGTAATGAGCTTTTTGGTGTTAAGGTTGTGTTAACAAACAGGCCTCCGGTGAACCCGAACTTATAAAAATCATTATCAAAATCTATCTGGTCAGTACCGGCAACATCGGTAATAGCTACGCCAGCCAGGGCGCCTACCTTAAAAACCTGTGCTTTAATGCCTGAAACAGTTGCCAGTAAAAGGAAAGAAGAGAATATTAGCCGTTTCATAAATGGGGTTTATTTAATGCAAATGTAAGGTAATAATTGGTGACAATAAAACGGGGTAAATGTGCGTTTTATTTAAAATGTTCAAAAAAATGTTCATAACCCATTAAACCATGGGTATTGTATTTAGTCGTATAAATGTGTAAATTTGTCGTATCAGATTAAACACACGTAAAAAATGAAGACGAAACAAATGATAGGTCTTTTTGTATACGCCGCACTACTGCTGGTGTACACGTGCTATCTGGTTATTGAGGCAATAGAGGTAATACAGCAGTAAAGCCTTTATTTTTAGCTTTGCCCCGAATAACTAAAAACCGCGTATGAACTTAATTCAGGCCATTATTCTGGGTATTGTAGAAGGTATTACCGAGTTTCTTCCCATTTCATCTACAGGCCATATGATAATTGTATCGTCTTTTATGGGTATTGCCGACGATCCTTTTACAAAAGCATTTACAGTGGCCATTCAGTTCGGCGCTATTTTATCGGTTTTGGTCTTGTATTGGAAAAGATTCCTTAAAAGCGTTGATTTCTATGTTAAGCTATTTATAGCTTTTTTGCCTGCCGCAATTATTGGGTTTGCATGTAATAAGCTGATAGACAGAATGCTTGGCAGTGTAGAGGTGGTGGGCTTTAGCTTGTTAATAGGCGGTATAATATTGCTAATGGTCGATAAATGGTTTGAAAAGACCGAGAATTCTGAGGATAAAGAAATAACCAATGCTATGGCCGTAAAGATCGGTTTCTTCCAGGTTATATCAATGATTCCCGGTGTATCGAGGTCTGCGGCAACCATTATTGGCGGCTTAAGCCAAAAGCTGAACAGGAAGAGCGCAATTGAGTTTTCCTTCTTTTTAGCGGTGCCTACCATGTTTGCGGCTACCTGTTACAAGGTATTTGAGTTTTACCATAAAGAGCATTTATTTCATAAGGAAGACATCAAACTATTGCTGGTTGGGAACATTATTGCCTTTGTTGTGGCCATTTTCGCCATTAAAGGGCTGATCAACTTTCTTACCAAATATGGGTTTAAGGCATTCGGCTATTACAGAATTCTTGCGGGCCTGATGGTTATTATTCTGTACTATTCACACTACCACATAAGTATGGTTTAGGCTTGGCATATAGCCTATTGTCATTAAATTAACACCTGTTAAACTGTAAGCCTGTATTTATTTTAGAAGCACCTGATTTTACTGATATTTGGAAAAACTGAAAGAGATTCATATCTTTACAGTAATTAATCCCTTACTATGAAAAAAACTTTACTCGTATGCCTTGCAATTAGTGCAGCAACACTTTCATTTGCTCAAAAGGAAATTCGCCATGCCGATGGTTCATACTTTAAGCAATGTGCACGATTCAGAATAACCGAACCGATATCAAAAATTGCTGCAGAACATCCTTCGATAAAAAAAAGTGATGGGCCTATAGAAACTGCTGATAAAGGTAAGCATGGTATTCAAAACCATAGTATTACTTATAACCCACATGCTGAAACCAAAGATGGGGCTATTCAAACAACTGAAGGAACATTGGGAAACAAAGCGCCGATTGTTTCAGTAAACGGACAAAGCAGTCTTCAAGGATTTGTACCCTTAGATCCGAATGGAATGATAGGTTCAAACTATTATGTTCAAATGATCAATTCGAACTATGCGGTATATGATAAGAACGGAACTGTTAAACTTGCATCCACTGACTTGACAAATATTTTCGGATCTTTTACTTGCGACGATGGCGACCCGGTTACTTTGTATGATAAGTTTGCTGACCGTTGGGTACTTACTGAATTTCAGGAAAGCAGCGTTTGCGGAACTTTTCAACACGTTGATACATTGATGATGGCAGTATCGGTTACCAATGACCCGACAGGACAATTCTATGTTTATTATTTCTGTCCGGATACTGCAGATTTTACTGATTACCCAAAGTATTCTATTTGGGCTGATGGATATTACCAGACATGTAATTGCAATAATGATAAACTTACCGTTTACGAAAGAGCTAAAATGCTTACTGGTGACCCAACAGCCGGTTTTATTGTAATGCCATTCAATGATAATCCTAATCAAGGCTTTTTCTGCCCGATGACAATGTATGCTGATGGAACATTACCTCCTTATGGCTCACCAAATTACCTTATGTTTTTTAATGACGATAATTGGGGTGCAGGTTTTACTGATGAGTTGGTAATTGAGCAAGCTTCAATAAACTGGACTACAAAGACAGGAACGTTGACAGCCTACCAAACATTACCAACTGCTCCTTTCGATTCTTATTTTTCAGGCGGAACCGAAATGGATATAGACCAACCAGGTAAACCAGGATCATTTGATGCGCTGGATGGTTTTATTTCATACCGTATTCCATACTTAAGATGGGGTAATTACAATGCGGCAGTTATGTGTTACCCGGTAAACGTAAGCAGTACACCAACAGCACCAGGTGTTACCGGTGGAACTGAAGTAGCGGGTGTCAGATGGTACGAAATAAGGCAGGATACAAACAGTAAGCAATGGAGCATATATCAGCAGGGTACATATGCACCAAACGACGGTATTAGCCGTTGGAACCCTTCAATTGCAATGGATCAGAATGGAAGTATTGGACTTTGTTATTCGGTTTCAGATAAAACCTCTACATATCCCGGTACCCGTTATACCGGCAGAACAGCTTGCGATACCTTGGGTAAAATGTCGCTGGCAGAAGGTACAGGAGCGACCGGTGCTAAAACCATAAATACTTCAAACCGTTGGGGCGATTATTCACATACATCGGTTGACCCGATTGATGGTATAACTTTCTGGCATACTAATATGTATAGCAACAGCGGAAAGGTTGCTACCAGAATATTTTCTTTTCAGATTCCTAAATGTATTGTAGGTATACCAAATGTAAGTGCACCGGAAATTGAACTTAGTGCGTATCAATCAGGTTCTATGCTGAATGTTAAGGCACAAGGCATTGCAATTAATGGTGATGCTGATTTTGATATATATGATGTTCAGGGTAAGCTTTTAGTGGTTAAGAAAATAAAAGCAGGATCAAGCCTTGATGAAACATCATTCAATGTTTCATCATACGCAAAGGGAATTTATTATGTACGTTTTGGTAATAATGAATTTCAACGTGTAATTAAAGTACCAATCAATTAATGAGAATTTATTCCAATAAAAAAGCCCTTGAATATTCAAGGGCTTTTTTATTGGTTTTAGTTTATACTATCTGTTCATTTCTGCCAGGCAAGCATCAACCTGTGTTTTAATACTTTTCACTAATTCCGGATCCATAAATTCATATTCGTCGGGAATATTCAGAATAACAATTTCCTTTTCCATTACCTCAAGCGGAAATCTGTCTGCCATTCTTTGAATGTGATCCATTTCCATTACAAAAATAACATCGGCCCATAATAAAAGCTTGGCAGTTATTTTTGTCGTAGCACTAGGTTCGGTACCCGCTGATTTTGCGATAATGTCCTGCGCCTGCATACCTTTATAAATAGTCTCGGCTGTGAGGCTTCTCCGCTTATTCAGGCTGCCAATAAATAATATGTTCATGGTCTCATGAGGTTATTAGCGTAATTAGTTCAGAAGATAAATTTGCATAAATTTGAGGTATGCTGAGCAGATTCCGAGTCTTTTTAATTTTTTTACTATCCCTCGCACTAGCCTCATTTATGAAATCCGGTAACCCAAATGCACGAAAAATAATGGGGCATTGGGCTACAAATGACTTTATGGGTGAGTATGAAGAAGGAGATACCTTAGGAACAGGAGATACCGTGAATTTGGAAAAGATAAAGTTTAGTGAGAAGTTTTACCATTGGGGCGGAGGGTATTTATCGGGCATTGAGTTTAAAGCTGATTCGCAATTTACACAGTACAGAAATGTGCTATGTTCAGATGAAACAGATACAAAAGTGGGCTTTGAAGAAAAGTATTATTTTATAAGTGATAGCGTAGTGGAAGTTAAGTCAGTATTACGCAAATTCAGGTTTAAAATATTAAGGGCTGATTCAAAAAAACTATCCATATTAATTATAAAGCCCCGAAACTGGTAATGTCCTGTTCCGGGGCTTTTTACAAAATAAATTCGAGTTATTTCAAGTGTGATTTGAGCATCCATGACATTTTTTCATGTGTTTCCAGCAAGCTTGTAATAAAATCGCTTGAACCAAAATCTTTATGCTTTTCAGCAAATGGAGTTATGTTCTCTCTTAAAAAATCAATAATGCTTTCATGATCTTCTGCAAGGTCTTTTATATAACTCTGGCTATTGTTTTTAGTTCCCCTTTTCTCGGTTAAATGGGTTAAGCCTAAATAATCTTTTAAGGTAGCAGGTGCATAATGACCAATTGAACGTATACGTTCAGCAACGTTGTCCATAATTTCATCAAGCTCCTCGTATTGCGATTCAAAGAACTTATGCATGGCATGAAAGTCTGATCCTTCAACATTCCAATGGGCATTACGTGTTTTTGTGTATAATACAAACTCGTCTGCCAGTAATTTTTCCAGCTCGGTAGCTACTGCTTTAGTATTCATAATGTTTTTATTTAGGGTTATATAATTAATCTGAAACAAAACTAAGTAAAAACAAATTCCATAAAACTGACTTTCATCAGATAATAACATGTAATTGGTCATGTGCCGAGGCATAAGTAAATACAGAGCTGATATGTTGGTTATATTTGAATGCTGAAGCACGCTATGGAAATAAAGCATACTGAATCATTCGACCTTGCCTACCGTTTTGTAACCGAAACGAACCTTAATATATTTCTTACAGGTAAAGCAGGAACGGGTAAAACCACTTTCTTAAAATACCTTCGCCAGAACTCATATAAAAAAATGGTAGTTGCTGCACCAACCGGTGTGGCTGCTATTAATGCCGGTGGAGTAACGCTGCATTCGTTGTTTCAATTGCCATTTGCGCCTTTTGTTCCTTCAAAAGAAACAACGGCCAATGGAATCAATAGCCATTCTCTTTTATCGCAGATCAGGTTTAACAGAGACAAGCTGAATTTGCTCAGAAACCTTGAATTGCTTGTTATTGACGAAGTAAGTATGGTGGCTTCACATACCATTGATGCCATTGATGCTATTTTACGGAGTGTAAAAAGAAGGCATCAATTACCATTTGGTGGTACACAGGTTTTATTTATAGGCGATCTGCATCAGCTGCCTCCGGTAGTAAAGAACCAGGAATGGGCTTTTTTGAAAAACTATTACCCATCTATTTTCTTCTTCGATAGTTTGGTGTTAAGGGAACACGTGCCTATTATGATTGAGTTAAAAGAGATATTCCGCCAGCAGGATAATACATTTATTAGTGTGCTTAACGACATACGGAATAATGAACTGACCCAGGATAGTTATGACACATTACACACAAGGCTTGAAAAAGGATTTGACCCGCCTGAAGAAGAAGGGTATATTACGTTGACCACCCATAATTCACAGTCTGATGAAATAAATAGGGCCAAACTGAAAAAACTCTTCGGATATACAAGAACGTATAAGGCCCAGATACACGGCGATTTTTCGGAGAGTATGTATCCGGCTGAAGCAGAGCTTGAACTGAAAGAAGGCGCTCAGGTAATGTTTTTAAAGAACGATATAGAAGGTAAGAAATATTTTAATGGAAAAATTGGTGTAATTACTGCATTGTATGAGAGTAGTATCCGCGTAAAATGCAAAGGAGAGGCAGAGGATATAGAAGTTAAGTTGGACGAATGGAAGAACGTAAACTATTCGTTAAATGAAGCTACGCACGAAATAACAGAAGTTGAACTGGGTAGTTTTATTCAATACCCTTTACGGTTGGCGTGGGCAATTACTATTCACAAAAGCCAGGGCCTAACTTTCGATAAGCTAATAATTGATGCGGAGAATGCGTTTGCCAATGGCCAGGTATATGTGGCATTGAGTAGATGTACTTCATTAGAGGGCCTTGTACTGACGTCGCCAATTAATCAAAAGTTTTTAGGTGCATATCACAACCTGAAGGAGTGGGAGGATAAGAACAAGAATGAAAGAAGTCTTCCCTTTAAATTTGAAGAATCACGTCAGGCATATATTCAGCAGGAGCTACAAAGTGTTTTTACATGGCCAAACTGGACATACAAGCTTGCAGGATTAAATCATATTCTTACCGAACATAAAGATTCAATACCCGCTGCCTGTTTAGTATGGATACATGAATTAATAGAGAAACAGAAGGTCCTGGATGGGGTTTCTAAAAGGTTCAGAGAGCAAATGACTGATTTGTACATGCAGGGCTCTATTGTAGAAGAGAACGAACAATTGCAAGGCAGAATAAAAGATGCAAGTAGCTATTTTGCTACAGAGATCAGGCAATGGCTTGAAAAGTTTACAGCGCATCAGCTTACAACTGATACTAAGAAAACGGCCCGTAAAATAGATGATTCCCTTAAGGAAGTAAATTTTGAGGTGCATGAAATTCTGTTCAGAGTAGAGCATTGTAAAAATGGTTTTATGCTCAACGATTATTTGCAGAACTGGAAAAAGTTTGGAGGAATAGTTGGGAAAATGCCCGGCTCTTATGCACTGAACCAGGCCAAAAGCATTGGTTCAAATGAAAGCGAACACGCAGTATTATATGAGCGCATTGCAGAGATGAGAAACAGGATTGGGAAAAAGAATAATCTTCCGCTTTATACGGTGTTTAGTAATGCAGCTATAAAGAATGTATGTCAAAAACTACCACTTAGCTACGAGGCCTTACTTAAGATAAAGGGCTTTGGCAAAGTAAAGGTGAAGAAGTATGGTGATGAGGTGCTTGATCTGGTTCAGGATTATTGTGCAGAGAATAATCTTAATCCTGCACAGCCTGTTGCCGAGAAGATGCGGATTGAAAAGAAGGTTAATACAGTTGAGGAAACAATTAAATTATATAAAGAGGGAAAGACGATTGAAGAAATAGCACTGGAACGGAACTTCGCTATAACCACCATTGAAGGGCATTTAGCAAAAGGAATAGAACAAGGCCTTATTCAGATAAGCTCCATTATGCCAATGGAAGAAGTAGAAGAAATTGCTAAGCACTTTCCTTCAACTGGTGATGAGGTAAAGTTAGCAGACATTAAAGGATCATTTGCCGACGATATTTCTTTTGGCAGGCTTAAAATGGTACAAGCCTGGTTGCAAATAGAGAAGAAGATCAGTGCAGGCTGATATTACTTTTTAATTTGCTCTGCTTCAATTGCTTTGGCAGTACATTTCTTTTCTTGCAAAGCATCTCCCTTGTTCTTGTAGCACTCTGCCAGTAAACGATAAATAGGTGCACTATTAGGGCTAAGTTTTAACGCGCTGTTTAAATAAGAAATGGCCTCATCGGTATTCTTCAATGTAATATCGCATCTTGCGGCTGAAACATATGCATCAACCAGGTTAGGATTAAGAGTTATAGTTTGTTTGAAGAATTCCAGGGCAGCTTTCTGGTCGCCTTTATTAAATAAAATCGCTCCCTTGTCGAACACGACAGCACTATTTGTTGGGTCATATTTTATTGCACTATCAATACATTGCAATGCGCTTTTAAAGTCAGTAAAACCATTATTATAGCAATCGGCCAAATTCATATATGCCCTGCTATAATCCTTCTTTAGGTATATGGCTTTTTCAAACAGCTTCAATGCTTCTTTATAATATCCCTTTTCTATAAGAATTTCTCCCCTGGCATTAATTTTTTCGGGATTTTGACTTACATATGTCACACGATAAATAAAGTAATCTTCACCAATTATTGAGTTTTCAAAGCTTTGCAAAAGGGTCCAGTTCTTAAGTGTGGGATCATTAAACGGATAAGAAAGCACCACAACCACATCTGACTTTTTTACACTGGAAATACTATCAACTTGGTTCAGTAAGTCGGTAACCGAAAATTTAACAAAGTTCCCCCAATGATGGTCCAGTACTATAAACTGGCCCCAATAGCGTGGTCTTGGGAAATAAATGTCCTTGTTAAGTAAACCTGCTAGTGATGATGTTATATAGTCACCATCGCCAAGTATGGGTAAGTTATCTAATCCATCTGCTTGTATGTAATTGGCAGCAGCTAAATTGTTCGAAAACGGATACCTGATGTCACAAACATTGGCATAGCACATGGCTATTATCTGAATAGTTAGTAATGCAGTAGCCAAATATTTTTTAATCCATGATACAAATGCATTCTCTTTATCTGTTTCAGTAGGTTTTTCTGTTACATAAAGCCAATAACAAAGAATAAATAGCAGGTACAAATGCCCATGATGGCGTATATAACCAAAGTATTTCAGGTATGTAAACAACAAAATGCCAATTGTTCCACCAATGAAAAGGGCAAGTACTTTTTTGTTTTCTTTAAATGAAATGCAAACTGTTATAAGCAATACCATACTTAAAAGTGCCTGTAAGTATATATGGTGCGGAAGAGCGTTCAATATGTTCGAGCTCCAGAAATGAAAATTCAACTGAGGGATCGGAACATAACTGGTGAAGACGATAGAAAGGGTATGTGCAAAGTCATGTAATGAAAACCGTAAATTCTCCATTGAAAGCCCACTATCAGATGGTGGCCTCATAGTCATAACAGAAACTACTAGCCCTGCAAGTATTGCAATTACAGAAGCTATTATATACGGTGAGCGGATATTTTTCTTTGCATAAAATGTCCATAATATATAACAATAGAATGGAAAACCAATTATTACCGCGTACACATTCGTTTGAAATAGCAGGAAGAACAACAGGGATAGAAGCAAGATATACTTGCCCTTATATTTTGTATATACGCCGGCACACCAAAATAGTAACAGAACAGTGATAGCATAGTTGCGGCTTATGATAGAGTACTCGTAAGCAAAAAAGTACCCCATGCAGAAAAGTATGTTTGTTATGAAGCTAAACGGAGAAAAGTAACAGAACACGAAAACAGCGCCCGTCGCAATACACAGATTTAAAACCTTCATGTAAAATATGTTATCGGTGAACTTTTGCAATAGGTAAAGTAACACATACCATAATTTGGGATGGCCCTCATAACGGCCATTATAAAACACATCGGAAATGGAGGTGCTTTTATGCGCTATGGCCCATGCATGTACCTCATCGGCCCAGTATTCATGAAATTGAATAAGAATAAATTCAACTATAAAGAAGAGAGCAGAAAACAACAGCGCATTATAAAGCCTCTGTTTAGCGAAACCTGAATTTTCGTTAGTATGTATTGAATTATCAGTCACTTATGTTTCTGTTGCAATTTATTTGACTTTAAAAGTAAAGATTATTATATTTGAAATAGATTTAAGTACAAACCCTGGTCCATCTAAACCTATATCTAAACTGATTTTTCATGCAAAAACAATTACGTTTTATAATACTTATATGCGTTATATGCGTGAGTGTGAAAGCACAAACCATAATGGGCATTGATGTTTCATCGTATGAAGGAACGATAAACTGGGTAAGTGTAAAGGGTGGAGGATACACATTTGCATTTGCCAAGGCCTCGGAAGGAGTAGGGCTTACCGACTCATATTTCGACAGCAATGAGATAAAAGGAAATGCGGCAGGTGTAGTAATGGGTGCGTATCATTTCGCTCACCCTGAAAACAACACAGCTACGGCTGAAGCAAATTATTTTTTGAGTGTAGCAGGTAAATATATTACGGCATGTCACTTACCTCCTGTGCTCGACCTTGAAGATCCACCAAGCGGTCCTGCCTTATCAACCTATTTTACTTCTGCACAGCTTACAAGCTGGGTTCAAACCTGGATGACAACTGTGCAAAATGCAACCGGCATAGCCCCAATTATTTATATAGGTCCAAGTAATGCCTCGTTCGTTCAAAGTTCTTTAAATACCTGGGGACTATGGATCGACGATTATAATAGTAATCCTAAAAACCCACCTGCCAATATTGGTGTTTGGAAAACCTGGGATTTTAAGCAATATGACTGGACGGGTACCATACCCGGTATAAGCGGCAGCAACAATGTCGATCAGGACGTGTTTAATGGAAGCATGAACCAATTTAATACCTTAATAGGTTGTAATGCAGTACTTGCCGCTTTTACCTCAAACATCAAGTCAGCTTGCCCGGGAACGGCTGTGAATTTTACCGATAAAAGTACGAGCACAGGTACAATTAACGGTTGGAAATGGACGTTTGCAGGAGGTACACCAGCTACTTCAACCGCGCAAAATCCGACAGTTACATATAATACACCTGGTATATATAGTGTAAAGGAAGTTGTAACCTCATCGGTTGGGAAGGATTCGGTGGTTAATGCAACTTATATTAATGTGGTGAGCACGGCTGCTTTACCATTGACAGAAAATTTTCAGTCTGCGCAATTTCCACCTGCAGGCTGGTATTTGAATTTGCCAAACCCGAACGACAGTGTGTGGCAATTGTGTACCACAACCGGATATAATAGTACACAATGCATGTATTTTTCTGCTAACTGTGGTCAAACTTCGAACATTACCGGCGAAAGGCAGCAGTTATATACACCTGATTTTAATTTTGCGAATTCTACAAAAGCGCAATTATCGTTTGATGTGGCATATGAACCAAGTAAAACACCAACGTATAGCGACACCCTCGACGTGTATTACTCAACTGATTGCGGTAACACATGGACGAATGTGTATTCCAAGGGCGGAGTTACATTATGCACAACCGGTGGCAGTACAGGCGCAGGTACCGATACAGCAGGTAGCCACGGACATGGTTGCTTTGTACCACCCAATGCAAAAGCTTGGAGGACAGACTCTATTGATATTTCAACTATTGCAGGCGAGCCCAATGTTATGTTCTCGTTCGAAAGCAGGTCAGGTTGGGGTAACATAATATATATTGACAACATTAATATATCTGACAATGCTTCAACTTCGGTACAGGATATTGCGGAACACAGTAATGTGAAAGTGTACCCTAACCCGAACAAGGGTTCATTTTCTATTGCCTTTTCAAGTACAGTAACCGACAAAGGACTGGTAGCAATATATGATATGCTTGGTCAGCAGGTATACACTGCCCCAATAAATACAGGCATTGCAGAAGTGAGCCTGAACAACAAAGCGGGTATGTATTTTTACAGGCTAATGAACGAAGCAGGTGATAAGCTTATTGCAGAAGGGAAGATAATAATTGAATAAAAGGTTCTTCCTTCTATTTCTGCCTGTTATCAGCCTAGTGTGGATCAGTTTGAAGTTATTTTTCAATAAGCATCTTGTTCTGCTTCTCATAAAGCTCATGTATTTCAACAGATTGATCCGGGCAGCAATATTCAAAAGAATCGTCCTTTAAATGTTTAGGATGGTGCTCATGTTCCTCGCAATAAAGATCTTCCACCAATGCTATTTCTGATGGGTTTAATTTTCTTCTTTGGGTTTGATAAAGAAAATCATGTGAGCCTGTTGTATAAATTTCCATACTTAAGTTATTAGTAGATTAATATTGTTGCAAATGGTCAGTTAAAAAAATGATTGGTTAGTGGAAGCTTGAGTTGCTGGATTCAGTTTCACCGGCAATGTTAAAATACTCGTGTGCCATTCCTGCGCTTTCGGCAGCTTTTTCACTGTTGCCATCCTGCAAATGCGAGGCAGCTTTAAAATGATGTGTTGCTGAAGCGATTAATTGTTCTCCAATTTTTTTGTGATATTCAATTCCATTTTGAATTCCTACCCGCGATAAACTGGTATCTGTTGATTCTTTCATTGCTGCCGGAGTGTTCATTTTAATTATGGAATTAGTTGTTTCTTGAAAACTTGAGTGCCTTATTATAGTATGCTGTTATTTGTTATTTTGCCTTATACTTTTTAATATGGGAACGGAATAACACATTGTTATAGCTGGCATGCAGTTTTAAGATTTCCTTTTGCGCTGCGCTTGCAAGAGAATGCTGTCCATGAGCTCTGACTATATGTTCCCAGGCCTTCTCATGTTTCCCTGCTTCTATAAGAGCTATTGTTTCAAAGTGATGCTTAGTTGCCTCTTGGTAGTATTTGGCTACTTTTTTATGTATTTCAATAAGCGATTTTTCCAGTTTTTTTCCAATTTTTGCTTTCGTATTTTTCATTGCATGTATGTTTTGAGGTATAATACTTACTTTAAGAAAGGGTACAAAAGTGTACACGTTTATTTCTTAAAGTATTACAAGACCTTTTAAGATAATTGCATATTTCACACATTAAAATGCAAGAGAAACTAATGAGCTCCAAATATCCTAAGATAAATTGATACCGGAAAGAAACTGAGATAGAACTATAACGATCTTAAAAAGTAGGGCAAGCGGTGCCCGGTTCTTTTCTGCCACCTGAGCTTCCTCCGCCATGGCAGCCTAAAATGTATAACAGGCCAATGCGTAAATGTGCTTCCTGGAAACGGGTATTATATCTGTATTCCATAAATGGGCGAAGGCATTTGTTACCGGTAACGCCAATGCCACCTTCAAGGTCCCAATTTGCTTCGTGTGCATTTAGCATAGGTGAGTCCTGGTAATTAAGCCATGAATCGTAACCGGCATGGGCAATGGCATAAAAATTGAAATTGGTAGTCCGTATAAATTTGTATTCGAGGGCAGCACCCAGAATATATTCTTCTACCTGATTAAAGCCAGGGTAATAGGAAAACTCCGGGCTTAAACTAAATTTATTGTTCAGAAAAAATGTACCACGTAAGCCTGCGCCAAAACCGTTTGTTTGAAAGTTATACATTACATCGCCGCCAATGCCAATGTTTTGAGGCCTTCCCGTAAAGGAAAGACACAAAACAAAAACAGGTAAGAGAAACAGTTTCGCTGCTTTCATCAAAATACTATAGGCCTGTTAGCAGTGAAGTGAGGGTAGCATCGGTAGTTGCACTTAACGTAATACTAACCGTATTGCTCGAATTTACAGTTTGCGTTTGATAGAAACTAAACAAGCTTCCGCTGGAATTAATACCTATAGCTACAATTTTAACTGCAGCACCATTGGGTATATTAGTTGTTACACTATTGTATGCCTGCATGACTGTTTTGGTAGCAGGCATATAAACAAATATGCCCACATTGGTTAGGTCGTCGGTGGTAGATGTAAACGTTATTGTAGAATTAGAAGTACTACCAGCCAATTGTCCGCAATTTATCCAGCCTAATGTTCTTATATATGCTGTGTAGCTTGTTGTATTGGCTGTAAACGGTGTTACAGGATTATTTGTCCAGTCGGGGTGGCCACCGGTAGTAATTCCGTAATAGGCATCCATACCACTTAGCGGAGCGGCACATGGCATTTGTATTTCAAAATCGCAAGGACTAGGTTTCAACAATAACTGTGTTGTACCTTTAAAAGCCAGTAACTGAATTTCGCCGGAAGTTTCTAAAATAGTTCCAGCCGAAACAGTTGGCATTTCGTAATATATCATGTCTTTAGCTGTATATAATTCTACCAGAGTTATGGTGAATGGAAAGGTAATGGTATCGCCATTTGGCATCATTAAACATTGCCTTGATCCCCAAATTTCAGTCCCCTGGTTTCCAATGATGGGGCCTGTGCCATTGCTATCAATTATAAATGTTTGCGTGGCCTGGCGTTTACTGTTTAAGTATGAGCTTACAGGACTATATGAATTAAGCGCTGCTTTTTGAACCCTTGCTTTTGAGCAACTGAAAAATAAGATCGAAGCGAAAGAGATAAGTAAAACTGAAGCGATAAAATAACGGCTTACATTTTTCATGATTAAAGGTTTAGAGCATTTCAAATATACGTATTCTAACGGAATTATTCAAGGTTTATTGCCGATTCAAAGGGTATACGATTATACTCAGTCAGAATTTTATTTATATTTGAAATACAAACCACTTGTAGTAAACCATGAAAGTAATTACACCACTATTTGCATTATTTGTATTAATATTTTTAGGATGTTCTTCATCGGTGCGTACTTCACTTACCGGCTCTGCAAGGCCTCCTTTGCCTGAAAATGCAGAGATAATGGTATTGCAAACCTACCAGAAACAGCCTGACAGTTGCATGAATTTAGGGGAGTTTCATATAGGTGATAATGGGTTTAGTACAGATTGCGGCTACAACAAAGTAGTTGAAGAAGCTAGGGCCATTGTAAGAAAAGCAGGCGGAAATATATTGAGCATTACAACGCTTGTTAAGCCTGGCGGTTTTAGTACTTGTTACAGGTTAACGGCCGATATTCTTTACAGGCCTCATTTGGATGTATTGCGTAACAAAATAAATTCGACCCAGGATTCCATTACTAAAGTAAAATTTCATGGTGCAACGAACTATGCCATATTGAATGTATATAGACCATTAAGTAGTATCGGTAGTTTAATAGGGTACAATCTCCGTATTAATGACTCTGTTATTTGCAGGGCTAAAAATGGTTCGCATAGTGAAGTTAAATTATATAAAGAAGGTAAGACCATCATTTGGGGAGAAACAGAAACAAAAGATTCAGTTATTATAGATGTGAAATTCGGACAAGAATATTTCCTGCGAAGCGATTTACAAATGGGTGCTTTGGTAGGTGAACCTGTATTGATTTTAATGGATAAACCGGCTGGACGGATGGAGTTTGAAGCGGTGAAGTCAAGCAAGTAATATTAGGCTCAATGTTTCCTGGACTTACTGAAGTAATGTTTAGTTATTGGCTTTTCTTGTCATCTTTCTTTTCGTCCTTTTTGTTTTCCTTGTCTTTCTTTTTCAACACGCCCCGTAATAAAAAGCTTTTGCTGGCAGCATTAATGTCGCGGTTAAGTCCCTGTGCACCTTGTTTAACATTCACTACTGTTACACCCAAGTTTTTTGCGAAAACAGTATCAGTAAAAAGCATGCCTATGGTACCTTTGCCGTTCCGTATGTTTTTCATTATTGCTGCCAGGTCGTTTGTAATGCTCGATGCATTATCGCCCATGGCTTTTAATTTTGCTATTACGTCATCCATATTAATTGGACTAACGGTTGCAATAAAATCATTGCTCTTTACTATTGCCTGGCCATCGGTACCAGGGGCTATTATGACCAGCTTATTACCCATAAGCCCATCGGAGCCTATATTGGCTCGGGCATCTTTTTTAATGAACTTGCGTGTACGTTCATCAATTTGCATGTCTACCCTTACCGAAGTATCTGTAATTTGGGTAATGTTGCTTACTATGCCTACGTTAATGCCTGAAAATCGCACATTATTGCCCGGCTGCAAACCGCTTACATCTTTAAATATAGCGCTTAACTGAAACGTATTGCGGAACAGTTGCTGCCGCTCGCCTATAAAATATATTCCCACAACAAATAATGCAAGGCCAACTGAAACAAATATTCCCAACCCTATTTTATTTCCTGTATTCTTTTTCATGACCATGCTATTAAATTCATTTAAAAAATGCTTTCACAAAAGTGTTTTCCGATTTTACCATTTCATCAAAAGTGCCTTCTCCAATACACATGCCTTTGTCTATTATTATCATGCGGTTAGCGGTAATGCGGGCACATTCTACATCGTGCGTAATAATTATTGATGTTGTTTTATACGTATGTTGCACATCAAGTATTAAGTGGCTTATTTCTTTCGATGTAATAGGATCGAGGCCGGTGGTGGGCTCATCATAAAGCATTATATCGGGTTTCATAATTAATGAACGTGCCAATCCTACCCTTTTTCTCATGCCGCCCGAAAGTTCCGAAGGCATTTTATCAATGGCGTCTTTAAGGTTTACATTCTGTAATGCCTCTTCTACCAGGGAATTTATTTCATCCTGCGGTTTTGCGGGTAGGTTTCTGAGCGGGAACTCAAGATTCTCTCTTACCGATAGTGAGTCATATAGAGCCGCGCTTTGGAACAGGAAGCCGATCTTTTTTCTTACTTCATTAAGCCCATCCTCATCAATATCAGCTAAACTTTTGCCTAAAATGGTTATTTCGCCTTCATCAGCATCAAGCAAACCCACCAGGCATTTTATCAGCACCGATTTGCCTGTACCCGATTTGCCGAGTATGGCCAGGTTCTCTCCTTTTTTTATCTGCAGGTTTATATCGCCCAGCACGTGATTGTCGCCAAACGATTTTTTTAGGTGTTCTATTTTTACTACAACCTCTTCCATTTCTTATTGTGTAAAAAGACTGGTTACCTGCACAGCTATCATATCGACCAGGAAAACCATCAGTGAACCAAAAACAACTGCCGAATTTGCTGCTTTCCCCACGCCTTCGGTTCCGTTATCTGAGTTATACCCGGTGTAACAGCTAATGATACCAATAGTGAAGCCGAAGAAAATAGTTTTGATAAATGCCGGAAAAACATCTGCGAAATCGAGTTTACCAAAGACCTCTGAGAAGAAGAGGTGAAAGCTTACCGCTTCCTTCAGGTTAATGCCAAAATATGAACCATACAATGCAACGGCATCGGCAAAAGCAACTAAAACAGGCAGCATAAGTGTAGTGGAAATAACCCGGGTAACTACAACGTACTTAAACGGATTAATACCTGATACTTCCATGGCATCAATTTGTTCAGTAACTTTCATAGATGCCAGCTCGGCCCCAATACCTGAACCAACCTTTCCGGCAAAAATAACCGCTGTTATTACAGGCCCTATTTCCCTTATTATTGAAACAGCCACCATAGATGGCAGCCATGAGGTAGCGCCAAACTCTGCCATTACGGGCCTTGATTGTATGGTTAACACCAGGCCCATTATAAATGCAGTAATAGCAATAAGCGAAAACGATTTATTGCCGACCTGGTACGATTGCTTAGCTAGCTCATTAAACTCGTAGGGTGGCTTAAAGGCTTCTTTAAAAAAACGGAAAACGAATAAGGTTAATTTAGAAACCGTATTAAAAAAACCACTGAGTAGGGGAATCCTGTTCAGGTAGGTTTCTGTATCGGTGGGTATAAATCGTTTCAATAGCTTCGATTTTATACTATAAAATTATTCCACCAATATTATTTCACGCTCTTTTTTCGGTGAATGGTATGTTTAAGATGTTAAGCGTTGAATTTGCCTGACTCAATGTTTCTACAGGCTTTATTATGCTTCGATAACATTGAAAATTAAGCTGATCAGTTCAGCCTTTTGTTAATCGCATTTAACCATTGAATAAGCGGATTAATAGAAAATATGAGTTATATGCTTGTTCACGTTTCTATCTTGCAACTGAAAATAACGGAGTTTTTAACTATAAAACAAAAGTATTATGAAAACTACAAAAGCAATTTCAGTACTACTCATCTTTATGGGAATAATAAACTGTACTATAGCGCAAGATGGTCCACCACCTTCTGAACCGGTTAATGAAGGAACACCGCCAAGCGGCTATTTTGAAATAGGTATTGGCGCAGCACAACCCATTAATGGTTTTGCACGGGAATCCGGTCCCGGGTATGGTGGTTATGCATTGCCCGGAGGCAATTTGAATGTTTCATTTGGCATACCTGTTGAACGTTCCAATTTCGGTGTTGCACTTATGTATAACTACGCCTGGAATTTTCACGATATAAATACCTACGTGGACAATGTACAGGTAACTGATCAAAGTAATACATACATGGCGCTAGGCCAGGATATATACCGTGAAAATTTTATACTTGGCGGCTTGTTTGCAACCATACCGCTTCAACGCGTTTCGTTCGATTTCAGGCTAATGGGCGGTTTGGCAATATGCGACCTTCCCGAAATTGACTATGGAGAAGATGCTACTTCGCCTACTGCATCGCAAAATTTTGAATGGGATACTTACAGTAGTACTTCGACATCTTTTGCTTCAGACCTGGGAATGAATATACGTTTCCGTATACACAGAACTTCAATTATGGCGGGTGTTGATTATTTATATGCTGACCCAATGGTTAGTACCACTCAACGATATACCGACCAATACGGCAATTCAACCTATTCTCACGTTGGTGGAATGTTGCCCATTTCTATTATGAGTTACAGCATTGGCATTGGCTACCAATTCCGGTAACGGTAGTAATACCGCAAATGGAACAAGAAGGCCTGTAAATATTCATTTACAGGCTTTCTTATTTGAACGTCTTGTTATTTATTGAAAAACAATGGCTGTAGAATAAAGCCTTCTCGCCTGAGGAAACTGTTGTAATAGTTGACAAATATGGGCAACGTGGGTATAAAAAAAGAGCCGGTGTGAACCGGCTCTTTTGGGGTTTTACCAACAAAATCACGTTACTCTATTTCTTATCGGTTTCAACTTTGGTGTCTGTTTTGGTCTCTTTCATTTTCTTGTCACCATTCTTGCTTTCTTTTGTTTTAACAGTCTTTGTTTTAGACTTCTTCATGGCTCCATTATCCGTTTCAGTTGTAGTCTTTGTAGTAGTTGAAGAGGACGATTTTTGATCAGTTGTTTTTTTCTGGGCAACTGTAACAGTAGCAAAGCCAAGCGTACAAATAACAACACTGATTCCGGTAATAATTACTTTTTTTAGTTTCATAATATTGATTTTTAGGTTGAATTTTGGTGCAAGTTATCTGGGGCATAAAGACTCAATTGAAAATTTCTTTAGGTAAATAAAAAACAGCGCCTAACTGGTGTTTTTTATCGGTAAAAAATAAAGGCTGCTTATTCAGCAGCCTTTTCAATTTGTGTGACCCCGGTGCGTTTGCTTAACCCTTTAATGGTTAGATTTAAAGGGATATATAGTTTAAAATCGTTTATCGCGGTTGGGAAAGTCAGTAGCAATATGTATCTTCACCCAACCTATTCGTATTTTACTCCGTATCAGTTTAATAGAAGAGTTTAGAATATATAACATAACATTAATCTAAAAACAAATGAACCCAATTTTCAGAAACACCTTAACTGCTTTAGTCATTGTTTCTTTTATAGTTTCTATAGGCTGCAAAAAAGAAACTACACCTATTACACCTACTGCAGCTACCGCATCATCAAACATTACCACTCTCAAGGCATTTTATACGGCAAATGGAGTTCAATCGCAAAGTTTTGTAATAAATAATTCCATTGGTGGAACTATTATAGGTGTTAACGGCGGGAAATATTTTTTTCCGGCAAATTTCTTCTTAACTCCTGCTAAAACAGTAGCAACTGGTAATGTGAATATTCAATTGAAGGAAATATTTAACCCAACTAATATGTTACTCTCCAATATGCCGACAACTTCAGGTAACCATGGTCTTTTATCTGAAGGGGAGTTTTATATTCATGCAACACAGGGTGGTCAGCAACTTGAACCAGCCGGCACTTTTGCGGCACATATACCTTTAATCGATAGTACATACCAGGCATTAGATAGTATTAATGTGTGGAATCAGGATAGTGGCACATGGGTTCCTAACTATGGAAGTTATATATCAAGCCTTGCAGATTCAATATCGGTAAATGGTGATAGTTTAAATTGGGAGAATGCTGATTGTTTTTACAATAGTAGCAGTTTTTATCAGGTTACCTTAAACGCAACCAACGCACCTAATATAAGCCAAACTGCTATATATACTTTTGTGAATGGGCATAAGGCTATATGGTCTACAGCATACACATCGGGTACTCAATTTATAACCCCAACTGATATTCCTTCTGGTGCGCCTCTTACCTTTATAGGAATATGTACAGCAAAAGATGGAACATTGTATTCATTTTTCTATCCTTACACTAATCCAGGGAAGAATGATGTGGTTAACGTAACCTTTACCGCAACTACTACTAGTGCATTCAAAGCACAAATGTCTGCGCTTAAATAAAACCAAATATAATTTAAAAGTCCCGCAATAGTGCGGGACTTTTTATTTGTGTGACCCCGGTGAGGCTCGAACTCACGACCCAAAGATTAAGAGTCTTTTGCTCTACCAGCTGAGCTACGAAGTCATTTTTTAAATTGGGCTGCAAAGATTGTAAAAATTTCAATAAGGACAAGTAGAAAAGACACATTTGTTAAAAACTGGTATAAAACCTGATTTTTACACGAAAAGCTATACCCTTATGCCAATAACTAAAACATCATCTACTTGCTCCAGGCCTTCTTTCCATTCGTTAAGTATGGTGTCGAGTTTTTTTGCCTGGTCGGGCGTTGGGCTAGCAGCATTTGCCAGCAACAGATCCTGCAATTGTTTGTATTTGAACTTCTTCCCTTTTGGGCCACCAAACTGGTCAGCATAACCATCGGTAAATAAAAAGAAAATATCACCTGTATTTAGCTTTATAGTATGTGTGGTAAACGGGGTTGCTTTATCAGACTTACCTATGGGCTGTTTATCGGCTTTTATTTCTGTTACACTGTTTCCCTGAATTATCCATAAAGGGTTATTGGCACCGCTCCATTTTACTTCTACACTGCCGTCTGACGACTGACGACTTATCGCTGCAAGCGATATGTCCATACCATCCTGCACATTGCTCTCACTCTTTTCAAACGTTTCCAATACAAGGTCTCTTACCTTATCCAGTATTTTACCCGGTTCAGTTAGTTGAAACTCTTTTACAGCCCTGTTCATGGCAGTAGAGCAAACCACACTCACCAATGCACCGGGCACACCATGGCCCGTGCAATCGGCAGCGGCAATAAATAAGGTGTCGCCTTTTCGTTCCATCCAGTAAAAATCTCCTGCAACAATGTCTTTGGGTTTATAAAATACAAACGAATCGGGCAGGTATTGCTTAATTAAACTTAAACGCGGAAGTATAGCATCCTGCAGGCGTTTGGCATATAATATAGAATCTAATATGTCTTTATTCTTTTCTTCAATTACTTTACTTTTTATTTCAATTTCCTGTTTTTGTATGGTTGTTAATCGCAGGGAGCGTACTACAAAACCTGCAAAAACCATCACCATTAATAAACCTACTGCTACCGACCATGTAATTATTTTTTGTTTGCGATTTTCTGCAGCAGCCAAAGCATCTTTCTTGTCCTGTTCAGCTTTCTTGGCCGATTCCTTTTGATTGAATTCATAATTCATTACGGCTTTTGTATTGGCCTCATTCAACAAGCTGTCGCGAAATTGTATGTATTTTTTGTAATCCTCAAAAGCCAGGTTGAATATATTCTTTGCACTGTCAAGCTTCGCACGTTCAATGTAAACTTTCATTGTTAAGTTTTTTTCTCCAATGTTTTTTGAAAGTTCCAATGAAGAATCTAATATGGATTGAGCCTCGTTATATTTCTTCTCTTTGGTATAAATATTTGCGATGCTGTTCATATTAAATGCAATGCCAATTTTTCTTCCAAGTTCTTTGTTAAGGGCTAATGCTTTAAAATCATATTCCAGGGTTTTATCATAATCGCCCAAGGCAGAATATGCAATGGCTATGTTGCCCAAATCAGCCGCAATACCTGCTTTATTACCCTGTTTCTGATCTAATGTCAGTGATTTAAAGTCATACTCCAGCGCTTTCTTATTATCTCCCTGGTCGCTATACGCAATACCCAGGTTACCAAGGTCTGCCGCAATTCCATCTTTGTTGTTCAGTTCCTGGTCTATTGCCAGCGATTTAAGAGCATATTCAATTGCCTTCGGGTAATTGGCCTGGTCATCATATACATTTCCAATGTTGCGGTAATTACGGGCTATGCCATCCTTATTTCCTATTTCCTGGTTTATGGTCAAGGCTTTGGTATGGTATTCTATAGCTTTTACATAATTACCCTGGTAGTCATATGTAAGGCCAATATTCCGGTAAGCTGCGCTTATACCACTTTTAAAGTCCAATTTTTCAGCCAGTGCTGCGGCGGTTTCAGCACAGGACATGGCTGTATCGTATTTCGCAATTCCCCTTAACTTTCCGCTTAATGTATTAAGTGTATTTACCTTGGTGGTATCGTTCTGTTCTTTTTTCAGCAGGTTTGCCAATGAGTCAATTACCTTCTTTTGCCCAACTGCGTTGTACATACAGCAAATGAGAACTATAAGGGCAGAAAAACGGCTGAACTTCATTTATTTAAGATAATAGTTTCAAAAGTAAAATAATTGTCTCTTGTTGGAATCTGAATAGAGGTGAAATACGTAAGTTTGATTATGAGAACAGGGCGTTTTATAGTATTAATACTTATAATTACTGGGTGTATGGCAGGTACTCCGGGCCAAAAAGCAAAACTTAAATATGTTGCCCTTGGCGATTCGTATACCTGTTGCGAAGGAGCAAAGCCCGACGAAGCATGGCCATTGATTCTTACTAACCATTTAAATGAAAAAGGAATAAGTATAGAACTTTCGGCTAACCCTGCCCGAACCGGCTGGACCACACAAAACCTTATTGACCGCGAATTACCCATTTTGCAACAAATTAAACCCGATTTTGTAACCTTACTTATAGGCGTAAATGATTGGGTGCAGGGGATTGATTCTGCAACTTTCCATAAAAACCTGGTGTATATTATTGATTATACCGAGAGCCAATTGAGTAATAAACAGAACCTTGTTCTACTAACCATACCCGATTTTGGTGTGACACCAACAGGGGCGCAATATAGTGGGGGCAGAGACATTGCAAAAGGCATAGCCGATTTTAACAGTGTTATAATAAAGGAAGCAAACAAAAGAGGCTTGAAGTATGTTGATATTTATCCTGAAACACAGAAGATGAAAAGCAAAGCTGAGCTGATAGCAACAGATGGCCTTCACCCTTCAGCAACTGAATACGCTTTGTGGGAGAAATTGATATTGCCCGTGGTATATAGCTGCCTTAAATAGAAACGTGGTATAGTAGGCAGTATTAAAAATTTCTAATCTGTTTCTAATGTAGAAAAGCGACTTTAAATTTGGATTTTGCCCTTTTGTTGCCTATAATTGTGTAGAGGAAAAATAATAGCAACAATGTTATCGAATTACATAGCAGGTTTAAATGTTACAAAAACAGTCTACAGCAGGCAGTTAACAGCTATGTATTTCTGGTTGCAGCGCCAGTCACGTTTCTTTAATATTCTGCTTCATAGCCTAAACCGTATTAACTATGTTATATACGGATATGCTGAAGAGTTTCTGGCCCACGTATTTGTTTGCTATCGCCTTGAAACCAAAAAGACCGCTCCCGTTATCAAATTGAAAAAGCATAATCTCTTTAATTACCAGTACCTCCTCTGTATGATATACAGTGGTTGTGTGTAATTAGCTTTTTCGTAGCCGTGCATTGAGCACAGGCCTTACCCCATGTTTATGTAGTATTGTAATTATCGTTCTGTATTTATTCTTTTTTGTAATTGATAGTGGGTCTTCTCAGATCCTTTAAAATACTCTACTTGCAACTTAAGTAGAGCTTCGGTAGGGGTGTTTTGATAAAGCAAAATGCCCCTACCGGCCCCCCTGGCTTAATTATCCACTAAAAATCTGCCTTTTTGTCACCAATAGATTTTAGCAATAAAATAAACATATAAATAATTGATATTCAATTATTTATGAAAACATCTGCTATGTATTTTAGCAATTGAGTTTATTGTTATTTATTGTATTTATCAATAGAATTAAGAGTAAGAATAGATGCTTCGACAGGCTCAGCATGACATTTTATAATAAAAAGCGTAATTACCTGAAATTCGTTATATTTGCAAAAGTTTAATCGTGAACCTAGACACAGAAAAATTTGCAGGAGAAGGCTTAACCTACGATGACGTACTTCTGCTTCCTGCATACTCAGATGTTCTCCCAAGGGAAACAGACATCACCAGCAATTTTACCAGAAACATAAAAGTCAATACTCCCGTTGTTACTGCCGCTATGGATACAGTAACAGAGTACAAAATGGCTATAGCCATTGCCGGAGAAGGCGGTATAGGCGTGTTACACAAAAATATGACCATTGCCCAGCAGGCTGAGCAGGTAAGGCGTGTAAAGCGTCACGAAAGTGGTATGATACAGGATCCTGTTACCCTGAAGCAAGATGCTAAAGTAAAAGACGCCCTTGCCCTGATGAAGGAGAACAAGATAGGCGGAATACCGGTGGTAGCTGATAAGAACAGGCTGGTGGGTATTGTTACCAACCGTGACCTTAGGTTTGAAAAGAACGGCAATCGCAGTATTAAGGAAGTAATGACCAAGGACCACATTATTACTGCCAAAAAAGATACTGACCTTGCCAAAGCTGAACAGATATTACAGAAATACAAGATAGAGAAACTGCCCGTAGTTGATGGCGCTGGTTGCCTTGTAGGACTTATTACGTATAAAGATATTAAGAAGGTTCACCTGCACCCCTTTGCCTGCAAAGACGAATTCGGGCGCCTGCGTGTTGCCGCTGCTATTGGCGTAACACCTGATATGTATGAGCGTGCTACTGCATTGGTAAATGCAGGGGTTGATGCTATTACTATCGATACGGCACATGGTCATTCGAAAAGGGTATTGGAAGAAATAAAAGCCCTGAGAAAGAAATTCCCTAAACTGGAAATTATAGCGGGTAACATTGCTACCGCTGAAGCGGCTTTGGCTCTTGCAAAAGCAGGTGCCGATGCAGTGAAGGTAGGTATTGGACCTGGTTCAATTTGTACCACACGTATTATTGCAGGTATTGGTGTACCACAGCTTACGGCTGTGTATGATGTTGCCAGGGCACTGAAAGGAAGTGGTATTCCGGTAATTGCCGACGGAGGTATTCGTTACACAGGCGATATTGTAAAGGCTATTGCAGCTGGTGCAAGTACCGTTATGGCGGGTTCATTGTTTGCAGGTGTAGAAGAATCTCCGGGTGAGACTATCATATTTGAAGGCAGAAGATTTAAATCGTACCGCGGTATGGGCTCACTTGAGGCTATGCAACAAGGTTCTAAGGACAGGTACTTTCAGGATGCAGAGGACGATATTAAGAAACTTGTACCGGAAGGTATAACAGGCCGTGTGCCATACAAGGGTAGCATGGCTGAGGTTATTTACCAGATAGTTGGTGGTTTACGTGCAGGCATGGGTTATTGCGGTGCAAAGAATATTAAGGAATTGCATAAGGCACGTTTCATTCGCATTACCAATGCAGGTATGAACGAAAGTCATCCGCACGATATATTTATTACCAGCGAAGCGCCTAATTATAGCAGATAATACCTATTCCTTTTTATAGAGGTCATACTTTTCCCCTTGCGCTACTAGTTTATTGTAGACGGCTGGTGGTTGCCTGTTAAGGCTCTTTTCCAGCAGAAAGTAATCGAGCTTATTATTTGTATCCATGCAAAGGCTTATACAAAAGTACCGTACGAAATAGTTATGCAGGCCCCAGTCTTGCCATGTTTCACTGTATACCCTTATGTCGGCATCGTTATGAATGATCTTGCCAAAAGCATATACATCATGCAACTGTTCCTTATCACGACCGGGTTTGCCCACCGACATATAGGAGTACAACAGGCCGATAAGCACATACAAAGCCGATGCAGCAAGTATCACCTTAACCGCCTTAGGTTTTATTTTAAGCAATAATACATTCAGGTGGCGGCAAGCCAGCAGTGCCAAAGCGATAGCATAGTATGGTAGTGAGGTTGCCAGGTAAAAATTACGTTGTTCTTTGGTAACTATTAAAGGAAATGAAGCGCATACGCCTATCAAAAAGAATAAAAGGATCTTCTTTTTATACTCGTTGTTTAGCTCTTTAAAACGAAACGCTGCCTTGCCCGATACGCCTAGTATTATTGCAGTAAGTGCAACAGGAACAATTAACTGAACAAAGAAAAGTTCGCCGATGATGTGAAAGCGACTATTGACATTCGACACATGTTGTATACTATTCAGAACCCTTTCATTCAGGTAGGCTGTAAGGCTGCGGTTAATATAATTATGTACCATTATTATATTAAATATTATCCAGGGAATTACCATGGCAAGTAATGAAAACACTATCGCTCTTATAGTCGGATACCTCGATGGCCTGATAACAACATAATACAATGCGGGTATAATAACAGGAAACAAGCCCGGGAAACCTTTACACAAAAATGCCAGCATGGTTATTGCCGAACCCACTATTATATACGCTACTTTAAACCAGCTGCCACTCATTAAGCCTTTATAAATAAGCACAACGGCTAATAGTGTAAATACGCCCATGGTATTTTCTTCCATATTATTGCTGTAGGCCCAAAAACAAACAGGTATAATTATCCACATTAACACAGGCAGCCATGCCATTTTCTTATTCTCTTTGTCATCCTTATTAATCAACATCCACAACCATGCTATAAGCCCCGCTGATATAATGGCTGTGGCAAATGAGTAAACTCTTTCCACATAAATACTATCGCCGTAGTTTTCGAAAAAGTACGATTGAATAATGAAGGTAAGCGGTGGTTGCTGATGAAAGAAAGGGAACATGAAATTATCGAAATAGGGAAACCATATGGTGCCCTTACCTATGGCCAGGTTATGTGCTACAGCCGCATACAATACACCATCGGTAAACATTCCGTCTTTGGCAAGCCGTGGCAAAATAAGAGCAATGATTGTCCCTATAGTGATTAGCCAATACGGTATTTGCTCTTTTATCTTCACCTTGTTCTACAGTTCTTCGCTTAAATAACTTTTGGCCCTGTCGCGCAAATTGTAATCGAGCGCCATGCTTTCACCATAGGCACCGGCAGAGCGCAGTATTATAATGTCTCCGCGTTGTGTTTCAGGCAAGTCTATTGCTTTTCCAAAACAGTCTGAGGATTCACATATAGGTCCTACTACATCATATTTCAATGTTTCCTTGGCTTGTGATGTCAGGTTTTCGATCTTGTGGTATGACTGGTATAAAGCAGGCCTTATCAACTCCGTCATGCCTGCATCTAATATTATAAAGTTCGATTGTATGCCTTTCTTTACATACAACACTTTCGATACAAGCGAGCCACATTGTGCAACCAATGCACGGCCGGGTTCAGTATGCAATTTTTGGCCGGGGTATAGTTTCAAAAATTGCCTGAAAATGCTGAAGTATTTATCAAAATCAACAATCGCGTTTTTATCAGGATTATAATAATCAATACCCAAACCACCACCTAAGTTCAGGTTTGGCACAAACACATTACGGTCGGCAAACCATTGCTGTATTTCATTCACACGCAGGCAAAGCGTTTTATATACGCTCATATCGGTTATCTGCGAACCAATGTGAAAGTGCAGGCCAATAAGCGAAACATTCGAAAAGTTCTTTAGGGCATTCAGCACATTTTCCAGCTCCCACATATTTATACCGAACTTATTTTCTTCAAGCCCGGTTGTAATATAATGGTGGGTATGCGCATTTACATTAGGGTTTATACGTAGTGCTATACTTGCTTTCTTCTTTTCCTGACCCGCAATGTCGTTTATTATCGATATCTCTTCTACCGATTCGCAGTTGAAACAGAAAATATTGTTCTTCAGTGCGGTACGTATCTCATCATCTGACTTCCCTACACCTGCAAACACTATTTTATCTGCAGAAAATCCACATTCAATAGCCCGCAACACTTCATTCACACTTACACAATCGGCACCGGTGCCATACTTCTGAATAAGTTTCAGTATGCGCTTATTTGCATTTGCCTTTAATGCATAATGCATTTCAATGTCGTATTTTTTTGCAGCAGCGCTCGCCTGCTCTAATGTTTTTTGCAGCAGGTCGGTGTTGTAGTAATAAAACGGAGTAGGAGTACTCTTAAATTTCTTAAGCAATTCGGCAGAGAACATAGGTTCAGTTTTTAACGGTTGCTTTTTTAAATACTCCTTCATTTAATGCAACCAGGGCGGCTTTTTTATGTTCTCCACTTATCAGCAGCGATATATTATTCTTGCTTCCTCCGTACGATATCATACGCAAAGGAATATCTTTCAGGGCATCGAATATTTTAAGTGCATAACCATGTTTCTCTTCCAAAAAGTCACCTACAATGCACACAATGGTTTGGTTCATTTCCACATCAACCGTTGCATAATGTTCCAGCTCTTCAATTATCTCTTTCAAGTGGTCGAGGTTATCAATGGTAAGTGATACTGCCACCTCTGAGGTAGTTATCATATCAATTGGCGTTTTGTATCGTTCAAATACTTCGAACACACTGCGCAAAAAACCATAAGCCATTAACATTCGTGCCGACCTGATCTTGATAACCGTAATATTATCCTTTGCTGCAACAGCTTTAATATCATGTCCCTGAGAATTATCGCTTATCATAGTACCCTTGGCTTTTGGCTCCATGGTGTTCAATAAACGAACAGGTACTTTTCTTTTTTGTGCCGGAAGAATACAGGCAGGGTGCAATATTTTCGCTCCGAAATAGGCTAACTCAGCTGCCTCATCAAACGATAATTCAGCAATAGGGTAAGTGCCTTGCACATAACGAGGGTCGTTATTATGCATGCCATCGATATCGGTCCATATTTGTATTTCGCTGGCATATACAGCAGCGCCCACAAGCGATGCTGTGTAATCGCTTCCTCCCCGTTTCAGGTTATCAACCTGCCCGAAGGGGTTGCGACATATATAACCTTGGGTTATAAAAAGTTCAGAGTTTGCATACTTTGCTAATTCCTTTTTAATGTGCTCTTCTATATACGCAAGATCAGGCTCACCTTCTTTATCAATACGCATAAAGTTAAGTGCAGGCAACAGAACCGATGGTATCTTTTGTTCCCCCATATAGTATTGAACTAATGAAGTGGAAAGAAGTTCCCCTTCTGCTAATACCGTTTTTTCTTCGTTCGGGGTAAACATATCCTGTGTAAACGAAAGCAGGAAATTGAAATGCTCAGTAACCATTTCGTTGGCCTTGTCTTTAAATTCCTTTGAGGTATATAGCTCGTCCACCGTTTTACGATAGCGGGGTTCTAATTCATTTATAAGCTTAATTGCATTATCGTTTTCCTTTTTAAACAGAGCCTGGGTTATCTTTACCAAATGATCGGTTGTACCCGACATAGCCGACAGAACCACTATTTTTTTACCGGGATAATTAACAAGCTCTGCAACCGCTTTCATACGTTGTGCCGAACCTACCGATGTCCCTCCGAATTTTAATACCTGCATTTCACTTATTTTAGGTGTAAGAATTTACATACTTACAGCCCTGCAAAAGTAAGAAAGGGGAGGATATGATTGCAATTGATAATAATTCCTATTTTCGAATTGCTTAACCCATAATATTTGTCATGGAGAAAAAACATTTCTTTTTGAAGTTAAACCCACCAAGAGCCTCATTTACAACAGACATGACGGCTGAAGAAAGAGGTATAATGCTGCAACATGTTGCATATTGGGCACCATATGTACAAAACGGAACCGTTATTGTATTGGGCCCTGTAATGGATCCTAAAGGTGGATATGGTATAGCCGTTGTGGCAGTTGATAGTGAAGAACAATTGCATGAGCTTATTGCCAAAGATCCGGCAAATGGTTTGAACAGCTACGAAATTCACCCGATGAGGGCTGTTACCAAAACTTAGTTCAATTCGTAACAAATTGATTTCTTGATTTAAATCAATTTGCAGGATTTAATTAAACTATTATTTTTGTCCTGAGGGAAAAATCAAAACAAACATTCAATCATTCAATGAAAAAAATTCTGAAATGGATAGGCTACCTGGTAGCCATTGTAATTATTGCAGTAGCAGGTTTGCTAACGTATCTAAAAACAGCTTTACCAAAATTAGCTGCTGCACCTGAAATGAAAATTCAATCGACACCCGAACTGGTAAAGCGGGGTGAATACCTGGCCACCAAAGTGTGCCTTTGTGTTGATTGCCATTCGGAACGCGATTTCGGTAGATACGGAGGCCCTTTGGTGCCAAATACTATAGGGCAAGGGGGAGAGGTATTTGACCAAAAGTTCGGGTTTCCCGGTTCGCTTGTTCCTTACAATATCACTCCTTATCACTTAGGCAATTGGACCGATGGTGAAATATACCGTACTATTACAACCGGTGTAGATAAAGATGGCAAAGCGCTTTTCCCTTTAATGCCATACCAGAACTATGGCAAGCTAGACCCTAATGACATTAAAGCCTTAATAGCGTATATACGCACGCTACCTTCTATTACAAAAGACAACCCTACATCATCGCTCGATTTTCCGATGAATTTTATAGTTAACACCATTCCTGCTGAGGCAACACCACAGCCTATACCTGCCAAGACTGACCAAATTGCGTACGGTAAATACCTGGTAGCCGCTGCTACCTGCGATGGTTGCCACACCAAACAGGAAAAAGGCAAAATTGTTGGAGAACCCTTTGCCGGTGGTTTTGTTTTTGCAATGCCCGATGGTAGTACCATTCGCTCAGCTAACATTACCCCTGATAATGAAACCGGTATCGGCCAGTTGACAAGAGAAATGTTCATTAAGCGCTTTAAAATGTTTACCGATAGTAACTACCATGCCCCAACATTGAAACCAGGGCAGGTAAATACCATTATGCCATGGGATATGTATGGTGGTATGGATACTACTGACTTAGGTGCTATATATTCTTACCTGAGAACTATAAAGCCCGTTAAGAATGTAGTGGTACATTTTTCGGCGAAAGCGTAAGTCAATTGGTTTCTTAATTAAATATTGGGCGTTACCCTTCGGGTTGGGCTATTTTACTTGTTTTTCAGAAATAGGCAAATGGTGGGCGCGGGTTAGCTGCAAATGATGCGAGTATAGGAAATTCAGGCAAGCAGGGAGCAAAAGGCGCCCCGAAAACACAGTAATGAGGTTTTAGTATTGGTGTTGAGATAAAAGAGATTGCTTTCCCGGTAATTCCTAATTCGTAATTTTTAATTCTTAATTGACTGAAACTACCCAATCATCTTTTCCTTGGCCCAGCGCAATACTTTGGCAAGTTGCTCCTCGTGGGTAAGGTTGGTATTATCGAGCACAATGGCATCAGGTGCCTGTTTCAAAGGGCTTTCTTCCCTATTCATATCTTCCTGGTCGCGCTTCAGTAAATTACGCTCCACTTCCTGTTCTTTGGCTTTTATGCCACGCTCCTTTAATTCGAGCATGCGGCGTTGGGTACGCACTTTTATATCGGCGGTCATAAATATTTTCAGGTCAGCATGTGGTAAAACAGTAGTGCCAATATCGCGTCCATCCATAACAATGCCGGGGTTAGCACCCATTTTACGTTGCAGGTAAACCATTACTTTACGCACTTCGTGTATAGCACTAACAGGGCTTACCAATTCATTTACAGGCATACTGCGTATATCATTCTCGACATTCTTTCCGTTCAGGTATGTATCTGTTTTTCCGGTTTCAATTGAATGTTTAAAATCAATATGAATATTGAGTAGTTCACGTATTACCTTACCTGCATCAACTGCACGGCCTTCTTGTATAATTCCTTTTTCGAGGCAATATAATGTTACGGCCCTGTACATAGCGCCGGTATCGACATACACATAGCCCAATGCATTCGCAAGGTCGCGGGTAATAGTACTTTTACCGCATGATGAGTATCCGTCTATGGCAATGATAATATCTTTCATCAGGTTTTTCGGGTATAAAAATCGTCGAGTGAAAGCCCCATGGAGAATGTGCTTGTTGCTGCACCCAAATAATAACTTGACAATGCATAGCTTAAATGGAACTTATAAATGCGGATTCCGAAACCGCCTGAAAAACCAACCAGCCCCTGGCGGCCTGAAAGTTCAAGCTCTTTGCGCATTTCGTAATTATAAGCAAAACGAAGCATGAAATTTTTACTTAACACCACTTCCAAATTAGGGATAAGATGGCGCATCACCTTATCGGCAAAGTTACCAACGTTATTTGTAGGAACTGCCTGACCAGTAAGTTGATTTACCGTTTGAGTATCGGTAGGGTCTAAATAAGTTAAGTCCCATTTTTGAAGATGAACAGCCGTAACGCCAAAACGGAAAGGGGCGTGAGCAAGTTTTGCAGCGAAGCCCATTTGCACATCAAAGGGTAGGGGTTCAGGATCACCGGTAGTATAATCTTTCAGCTGTGTACCAATATTCTGTACAACCATTCCTAAAAAGAATCTTTTGTTAGGGCTTATGTAAGAGCCTGAAAGATCGAGCCCGATACCCGACGAAGTATATGTTGCCTCATGCGAGTAAATTCCTTTCAGGTTAGCGCCTACATTAATTGTAGAATCTTTTATCGGCTGACCATAACCAATATTGTACATGTATTCAGCTGCTGTAAACTGCCCTGTAATGTTGCCGGCATAGTCAGCCTGTGTAAATGTTCCGTAGTTTATATATTTCACTCCTGCGTCAAAGGTTCCGCTTCTGCCTAAAAAACCAAAGCCATTAATGGTATGTGCTATTGAAAAGTAATCGTAATTGATGCCAGCAAAGAATGGCACGTAGCCGATTATGGCATGATTATTAACTGTGCTATCGAGAAAAGAAGGATTTGCAGCGGCCAGGCTAAGATCGCCATCGCGCACACTTATAAAAGTGCCACCCAATGCTACTGCCCTAGCTGAAACAGGAAGCTCAAGAAAATTGTATGTGCTAGTACCGCCAATCTGTGCAAACGCACCGGTAGCAGAAGAAACAAAAAAAACGAGTAACGTAAAGTACCTAAGCCGCATGTGTTTATAGTTTCTCAATAAACGTGTGTTGAGCAATTTTATTATAACCGCGGCTCAATGAGCTTATACAGCTTTTACCTTTGCCTTTACCAACGCTGCAATTGTTTTACCAATTACGGCAGGTGAATCAACAACGGTAATACCACAGTCGCGCATAATTTTCATTTTAGCAGCAGCAGTATCTTCAGCACCGCCAACAATAGCACCCGCGTGGCCCATAGTGCGGCCTGCAGGAGCTGTTTGACCAGCAATAAAGCCTACAACCGGTTTGGTACCATTTGCCTTAATCCAGTTAGCTGCATCGGCTTCCATAGTTCCGCCAATTTCACCTATCATTATAATGCCTTCAGTACCCGGATCTTTCATTAACAACTCAACTGCATCTTTAGTAGTGGTGCCAATAATAGGGTCGCCACCAATACCAATACAGGTTGACTGGCCAAGGCCCGCCTTGGTAACCTGGTCAACCGCTTCGTAAGTTAATGTGCCGGAACGTGAAACAATGCCTATAGTACCCGGGTTATGTATAAAGCCCGGCATAATGCCCACCTTAGCCTCACCCGGAGTAATAACACCAGGGCAGTTAGGGCCAATTAAACGTGTATTCTTATCACTTAAATATGCTTTTACTGCAACCATATCCTTTACCGGAATGCCTTCGGTAATACATACCACCAGCTTAATGCCGGCTTCAGCAGCTTCCATAATAGCATCGGCAGCAAATGCAGGCGGTACAAAAATGATAGATACATCAGCACCCGCTTGCTTTACAGCATCGGCAACTGTATTGAATACAGGCTTGTCTAAGTGCTTGGTTCCACCTTTGCCTGGTGTTACACCACCTACTACATTGGTACCATACTCTATCATTTGTTGTGCGTGAAAGGTACCTTCAGTACCAGTAAAGCCCTGCACTATTACTTTCGATTTTTTATTTACTAAAACGCTCATAAAAGGATATTTGAAAATGTTACGGGCCCAAATTTAGAAAAATTTAGGAAACAAATTATTCATACTGCATTTCTTCAAATAACTTAACCTCTGTGTAACTTTGTGTTGCATTTACTCCGTGCGCTCTGTTTTAAAATTCCAACACAGAGGTCACGGAGTGAACAGAGTTTCACAGAGCTAGTATATGCAGCTGTTTTCCTACCTTTGCATCCGCCCCAAACCCCTAAAGGTGCTTTGACTGTATGAAGATGAAGAACATTGTAACAGACGATACCATTGTTGCCCTATCAACCCCAACAGGTGTTGGTGCCATTGGCGTTATACGCCTTTCGGGGCCAGAGTCTATTACCATATGTGAAAAACTGTTTCCTGCACTTAAATTGAAGGAAGCTGCCAGCCATACCCTACACTTTGGTGTTGTGATGGATGGTAAAGAAGTGGTTGATGAAGCGGTGGTTGGCTTATTTAAAGCGCCCAAATCATATACTTGCCAGGATGTGGTAGAAATATCGTGCCATGGCTCACCTTATATAATACAAAAGGTATTGCAATTACTTATAAAACAGGGTGCGCGCCCAGCCAGGCCGGGTGAGTTTACCATGCGGGCATTCCTTAACGGACGGTTTGACCTGTCGCAGGCTGAAGCGGTAAGCGATCTTATTGCATCGGAATCGCAAGCAGCACATCATATAGCCATGAACCAAATGCGTGGTGGTTTTTCCAACGAGTTGAAAGAACTGCGCCAGAAGCTTATGGACTTTGCATCGTTAGTGGAACTTGAACTTGATTTTAGTGAGGAAGATGTGGAGTTTGCAAACCGTGCACAATTAGTTAACCTGCTTACGGAAATGATCGGGAAAATAGAAAAGCTCTCTGAGTCTTTCCGCTTAGGCAATGTGCTGAAGAATGGCGTGGCAACGGTTATTGCAGGCAGGCCTAATGCAGGAAAATCGACCTTACTGAATGCATTACTCAATGAAGAACGTGCCATAGTAAGTGATATACCCGGCACCACACGCGATACTATTGAAGAAATAATAACATTAGAAGGTATTGCTTTCCGCCTGACCGATACGGCAGGAATACGACATGCAGCAGATATTATAGAGCGCGAAGGTGTAGCCAGAACCATGCAGAAAATAAAACAGGCATCTATTGTGGTGTATTTGTTCGATGCTGATGAAATGAGTGCTGCCGATGTATTGGCCGATATTAAAAAGCTTGGCAACGAAGACAACATAGCCGTTCTGCCGGTGGCAAATAAGGTTGATAAGATTAAGGCTGAGATTAAGTTTGAGGGAATCGGTAACCTGCTTTTTATTTCGGCTAAAAACGGGCAAGGAATTGAAGAACTAAAAAAGCAATTGTGCAGCGCTGCTTTACAGGGTGCCGATATGCAACACGATATTGTGCTGACCAATGCCCGCCACTATGAATCATTACAAAGCACCATGCAAAACCTTAGTAATGCAAAAAAAGGAATTGAAACCAAGCTATCGGGTGAACTGGTAGCTTCGGATATTCGAAGTGCATTAACTCACCTGGGTGAAATTACGGGTGAGGTTACAACTGATGATCTGCTTGGGAATATTTTCGGTCGGTTTTGTATTGGAAAGTAAACCTATTTCTGTAGCACCATTTTCCCTGAGGAAATCAAATCACCATTCTTCGTAATTATTCTATACAAGTAAATTCCACTTGGATCAGAAGATAAATCAATACTCAATGAAGAGCGATTAGTACTTGACTGAGAGCATACTTGTTCTCCCAAAATATTATAGACCTCAATATTTTTCACTTCTGCTTTTTCATTATTAAGTTCTATTATAAAAACACCAGTGGAAGGATTAGGATAAATAGTTATTTCACCTTGTTGCTCTAGTATTGAACCAATACCCTCCGTTGAATTGGCACTATATTCCCAGTAATCCTGTAAATCATTGCTGGCACTATCCCAGCCCAATCCTGCATATCCTTTATGGTTAATAGTAAACCCAACACCAAGCCATCTGCTAACTCCAGGGAGTGTAGCGATCGGGCTCCAAGTATTAGTAGTAGAACTATAACTCCAAAAATCACGAGACCATTTTCCCCCATTTACCTCATACCCGGCTCCTACATATGCCAGTGAATCTATAACAAAACTCATGGGAGCCTCTACTGAGTTTGGAAAAGAGGCTACACTTGTCCAGCTATTGTTTGTAGTATCATACCTCCACATATCATTATAAGTCGTAGTATGATCCCATCCACAACCTACATAACCATACCCGTTTAGTGCAAAAGCACATAAAGACGTTCTGTTACCACCAGGGAAGCTTGCCACCGCTGTCCAGGTATCAGTAGAAGAATTATACATATATACATCCTGATAATAAGGTGCGCCATTTGGTTCTCCGCAACCTACATATGCTTTTTTGCCAAGCACAAATACAAATGCTCCATACCTGGGGTTACCCGGAAAGTTTGCTTTTTGCGTCCAGGTATCAGTAGCTGTATCATATTCCCATAGATCACTTAAGTTACTACTACCAAACCATCCTAAACATGCGTATCCCTTTCCGTTAATACTAAAAGAGGTTATTCCATATCTACCGGCTCCTGCATAATTTGCGATAGATGTCCATGTGTTATTTTTCTGATTCCATTTCCAAAAGTCATCAGCAAACCCTGACGTGGTATTACCTGTACCAACAAATCCATAATCGCCTATACTGAATCCGGTTGCAAAATACCTTCCACCAAGTGCATTTAAATTCGCTTTTTTAGTCCACGTATTTTGTGCATTAGTATTTAAAATAAAAATACTGAACGCTGCAACTAAAATAAATTTTTGTAAATATTTTTTCATGAGTAGTTTGTTTTTTTTACAGATAAAAGATACCAAATTTGCAATAATGTGCTGATTAATTCTTAATCGTTATCATTCATATTAAAGCTCATTTTTCTTTTCCCAAAGCAACCATTTTATATTTTTCTTAGTCTACCATCTAGAATCTATACGTTACAGAGGGAAAGTTAATATTGTATTTAGTTGGTTATCAGAAGTAAACAAGCCATAATCGGTCATAATATTGGTATTTGTCTCTTGTTTTCAACAAGGGGGTTCATTATGCAACATACTGAGCCTATTTTTACTAACTTTGCTTGTAGCCATTTAT